>ERZ773037.988-NODE-988-length-15020-cov-1.929703_pt1 | contig 15020 bp, 9 predicted proteins | sample MGYA00511466_ERZ773037 | MGnify/ENA primary metagenome ERZ773037 (study PRJEB29015, sample SAMEA2738146) | human oral metagenome | biome: human oral; feature: human-associated habitat; material: saliva | place: China | collected 2202 ... | reverse complement strand
TTTGACCCACAATTAGTGTTGCACTCCCGATGGAGGGCACGAGAGAGGGAGTTGATGGCGTGCGATAGACAATGAGTTGGTCGAAAGGTCGGGCGTTGCTACTTATCGTAAAGGTGTAGGGGCTGTTGTCCGTTTTGGAGAGAATCATACCCGAGACTCCCACTTGTAGCGGAGGACGTTTGATGAACAACTTCTCACTATTCCACTTAACAGAAGATTGTATCTGGTAGGAGCGAGGTCCATTGGTACGAGCCAACTCATAAGGAATAACCAATCCGGGACCCTCTAATGGTAGCTCTCGAGCAAGAGTTGTGCGGATGGCCTCGGGTAAGAACCCCGCTTGTAGATGACTATCCCCCAAGTGTAGTATTGAGATTTTTTGAGGGAAACTCCGGTGTATCATGGCAGATAACTGCGCTGTTTTCTTTTCATCGATTTTGATGGAGGGTACTTGTGCTACAGCCACAAACAAAGAGACGAAGAGCAGGAGAGCCAACGTCAGAAGATGGTGTTGCCATCGGTGGTACAGCAGTCTTGGCAGCCCTTTCATCGGCGGATGCGTTGGTAGTATTTCTCTTCGAATAGGAAGCTATTGTAGAATACTTCTGCGAGCCTCTTCCCCCCTTTGAAGCTCAAGTGGGTATAGTCTTTGGCTGCCCAACCCTGTTTTACAAAGCGACCCATACTATTTTCTCCCCCCATGGCTTCGAAGGTATCCCAAAAGACGATGCCCTTTTCGCTCGCCAATTTTCGCTGCGCATTGCGTAGGGCATATATGGCAGGCATGGTATGAGGCTCGCCGCCGGAGCGTTTTGCCCGATCAGAAACTCCCATAATTACAATGTCGGTATGAGGATAAAGTTTCTTCAGATGGTCTATTGCTTCCCCCATTCGGTTGGTGTAGTAGGTGTAGTCTTTGGTCTTGTCAGAAGCTACATTAAGACCATATTGCAGTACAATAAGGTGGTAGGGACGGAGGGCGGCGAAGCGTTTCCCTAGCTGTGTATCTATCTGCCCTAACTGGAATCCGGAGCTACCCCTGTGTGAGAAGTTATCCAAGATTACTCCTCCCGATTGCTTGGTATTGTCTAGGGCAACACCATAGAACTTGGCTCCTTCTGCTCCGGAGAATGAGAGTTTCATCTCACCACCTTGTCCCTTTATGGCATAGGCATTCATCTCCGCGGAGGGGGGGAGGCTGTATCGTTGCGTGGTGTCTGCACTGCTCATGGTAACCTGTACCTCTTTGTTTGAGGTGTAGAAGATGGTGGCGCAGTCCCACGGCGTATATCCCTTTGCTACTTTGTATTGTAGGGTAGCTGCACCTTCGCATGTGTAGTAGTGACCCGTGAGGGGGTATAGATCCTTAGATTGTCGGATAATGAAGTGGTCTTTCCATCCGGAAAAGCTATGGGTTATCCCTTGTCGGTAGCCCGAGACTTCGCTAGAGAAGGGCATCCATCCCGCACCCCCGCCTCCATAGCGACTCTGCAAAAACTTGCGTAGGTCGAGGGTAAATATGTCGGCTTCGATAAAGGAATCGCCGAGGAATGCAATCCGAAGAGGAGCTCCATCTATCTTCCGTTTCGCTAGTGCTGCATACGTGTTGCGTAGCCCAAGGTGAGAGGAATTGAAGTCTTCGAAGTAAACTTTTGGGGTTGAATCACTCTCTTCTTTGTCCAGGGAAGAGGGTTCGATAGGTTCCTTATTCTCTAAGGTCGCATCTTGCTTTTTGAGATCTTCGTAGATAGCATCACGCTCTTTTATCTCCTTCTCTGTTTCACCATTGGCTGTTGCCGAGTTGCGCGTCAGTTGTTCTACGTCCTTTCCATTGGGAGCGTCTGCATCAGAGTGGCGCAGCTCAGAGAAAATATCCACTTTTTGCAGAGGTACCCCAAAGAGGTTGTCGGGGAGCCAATAGAGGAGTGAAATGATGGCAAAAGTGGAGAGAAGCATTCCCCAAAGGTACCAGGTATAGTTCTTTTTTTTCATTACCGAGAGAGTATAAGTATGGTACTTTTGGTACTTAGTTTAGTGCGCTTTTCTACAAAGTAAATACCTATCCGTGATGTTCGTGCTTGAGTACAGCCTTTAGGAAGAAGTACCCCAGGATACCCGAGAGGATACTCCCCGTGAATATACCGATCTTGGCATCGTTGAGGAAGTGTGCAACCTCGGGTTGTGCATACGACAGAGAGGAAACAAATAGAGCTACCGTAAAGCCAATCCCTCCTAAGCATGAGAGTGCCAATAGATTTGTGGTAGTCATCCCCTGAGGAAGACCGCCCTTGGATAGTTTGGCAAAGACGATAGAGAAAAGGAAGATCCCCAAAGGTTTGCCCAAAAGTAGCCCCAAAACAATCGCCAAGGGCACGCCTACTAAAGACTCTATGGAGACACCTCCGAACGCAACTCCTGCATTAACAAAGGCGAAGAGGGGTAGTACAATAAAATGTACGATGGGCGTAATCTGTTGCTCCATGCGTTGTACCGGGCTTACGGCACCGCGCACGTCTTGAGCCATAGAGTGCACAACGGCGATTTGTTGGTGGGGAAGTAGTACATTCTTCCCCCTTGTTTTGTGTTCACTCTCGGGTAGAAGCCGAAGCATGGTGCGCATTCTGTCTGCCATGTTGTCCGTGCTAAGCTTTGGTCTGGCAGGTACCAAGAAAGCAACCAATACGCCGGCGATGGTCGTGTGTACACCGGATTTGAGGAAGAAGGTCCACACAACAAAAGCTCCTATGTAGTAAACTAAAAGGCTGCGCACGCCAAGTCGTCCCAAAAGATAGATGGCACCCAAACAAAGAGCTGCCCAGAGAAGCATCATGAGATTGAGATGCGTACTATAGAAAATAGCTATTACCAAAATACCACCTATGTCATCGGCTACAGCCAACGACGCCAAAAAGGCTTTGAGGGAAGTGGGAACGCGTTTCCCCAATAGGGAAAGAACGGCAAGGGCAAAGGCAATATCCGTAGCCATCGGGATGGCCATACCATTGCTGGCAGGGGCTTCGTGGCACACTAGTAGGAAGAATAGGACAGGCATAATCATCCCTCCTATGGCTCCCACAACGGGGAAAACAGCACGTCGCAGTGTGGAGAGCTCTCCCACCAAACCTTCCTGCTTTATTTCCAACCCCACTTGGAGGAAGAAGAGTACCATCAGTACATCGTTGGTAAAATCGAGGAGGGTCATGGTCTCTCCGGCATGAGAGAAGATATTGAACTCCCCAATTTGCACCATTATCGGGTACTGGAGGAGTTGGTTGTATAGCCCACTAACAGAGGGAATGTTTGCGATAATGACCGCTGCTACCGCTGCTAAAAAAAGGAGAACAGAGGAGTCTACTCTTCTTTTATACAGGCGTTGTAGAGGTTTGATTAATTGTCCAGTTTTCATCTTGTATATGCCATAAAATAGAAGGGGAGTAGGGGTTGATTTGAACCGAAAATGCCCCCTTTTCTCGGCAAAGGTAGTACATTTTACTCTTGGATAGGTAGGGTATCCTGGGTGAGTATTGTGCGTACTTGGGCAAGGATGTCGAGCAGTTGCTCCATGGTGGTTGCCTGTAGCATGGCAATGCGCCAGGGACGGAAGTTCGCAATCCCTTTGAATATGGGAGAGGCTGCCAGATGTCTGCGAGAGTGGAGGATGCCTCTGCGTTCGTCTAGTTTGTCTATGTTATTCCTGATCATTTGGATGAGTGTATCCAGCCGCTCCGAGGCAGGGCGATCTTGGAGTAGCTCGCCGGTGTCGAGGTAGTGGCGCATCTCCTCGAAAACCCATGGACGACCAATTGAGGCTCTCCCTACCATTACCGCATCCACTCCGTACCTGTCGAAGGCTTCTTTTGCCTCTTGAGGAGTGGTAATATCTCCATTACCAATGATTGGGATGGTAATGCGAGGGTTATTCTTTACAGCCCCAATCAGGCTCCAGTCCGCATTACCATTGTACATATCGCTGCGCGTCCGCCCATGGATCGTGAGCGCAGCAATACCACAATCTTGTAATGCCTCTGCCAGATCTTCTATGATGATGTTTTGATGATCCCACCCGAGGCGCGTTTTTACGGTAACGGGTACCCGGCTTGCTTTTACCACGGCCCGCGTGATCTCCAGCAGCAGGGGGATGTTGCGTAGCATGCCACTTCCGGCTCCTTTGCCCGCCACTCTCTTTACTGGGCAGCCAAAGTTGATGTCAAGTATTTCGGTTCCTGCGGTGGATGCAATGGCAGCCGCTTCTGCCATACTAGCCACGTCTCGTCCGTAAATCTGTATGACGGCGGGGTGTTCATCGGGGTGTATAAATAGTTTGTTGCAGGCACCACGTACCGAGCGAATGAGCGCATCGGCACTGATAAATTCACTATACACCATCGAAGCTCCAAAGCCTCGGCAGAGAAGACGAAAAGCACTATCGCTTACATCTTCCATGGGAGCTAGGAGAAGCGGTTGAGAGCCGAGATCTTGACCAGCTATGGGCATCAGAATTTGGGAATAAGAGGATCTGTTAGTTTGTCGTAGAGGGCTTCGATAGCTTCTTCTCCCCAAAGTGTTGAGCCTAGGTAGCGCACGAGCTCTCCTTCGTATAGGTATATGCGATGCTCTTCTGTCTTGGTTTTGTTGTAGATAAAGAGCAAGCTATGATCACGGAAATAGTATTCCGAAACTCCCTCGTTGGTGCGATGCACAGCCTTTACTAGGTCGTCGCCTTCGTAGAAAAAGGTTACGTTGGGGAGGTATTCTGCCTGTTCGGAGGCAGTGAGTAGGAGTTTGTTTTTGAGGGTTTTTGAGCGGTTGATTTGCTCAACATAGGGGCGGATATCCTGATCTATGTAGGAAGATTTCTTCATAGACTCGGTGTAATCGTCCACGGAAATAGGGGAGAAAAAAGTCATGTATGGAACCTCTTCGAATGCATCTTGCCCCTCTTTCTTGCGATAGAATACGTAGTCCGTACTCGCCATGGCATCAGAGGCATTTTGCCAGATAGTCCCTTCTTTCAGTATGCCCATGCCACTTCTCCAAAAAGGCATCCCCTCGTCTGGCATGTGTTGTGAGAGGGAGCGTACTTTGATTGGGATATTTATTGGCTTTTGTGTGTTGCTTTTGGGGGAATGATAGAAGAACAAAAGCTCTCCATCTCTCATCCCTGGAAGAATGCGATAGGCAAGGGCAATGAGATATTTCTGAGGGTCGTCTTTGCTGCGCCATAGGGCAAAGTCGTAACAATGGCTTCCCTCTTCTCCAATGTTTGCTCGTAGTTGGAGCGTCTTTTTATTCTGAAAGACGGTGGTGAGATGCTGGGACTCCGATTGCTCAATAGGGTGATCCTTGATGATTTTTAATGCAATGGAGCGGAGGTCTTGTGCGTAAGAAGGGAGAGCAATAAGGGCTCCAAATAGAAATGTTATGAGTCTAGTTTTCATAGTATCATTAGGAATGAAGGAGGACGACAGACCCCAAGAGAGATCTGTCATCCAACGTGTAAACTTAGATTATTTGAGTCCTCTAGCAACGAGTAGCGGCGTGAGATCTACTTGTTGAAGTCCTGTAAAGGCGGTAAAGAGGCTCATCAAGTCTGTACTATTTCCTTTGGAGAGGATCATGGTGCGTAGGCGATCTCCATTCTCGCCATTAAGCCCACCATGTGCCATCATCCAAGCAAAAATGTCGTTGTCGAGCGCCTCGCTCCACAGGTAAGCATAGTAACCGGCAGAGTAACCATTGCTCCAAATATGACGGAAGTAAGAGGTGCCATAGCGAGGAGGAATTGCCGTGTAGAGCGCATTGGCTTTGCGGAGAGCTTCTTCCTGGAATTTGTTGATGTCCGTCACGGCTGCAGCCTCTTCCGGAGAGAGTGTGTGCCATGCCATATCGAGGAGGCAAGCTGTAATGTTTTCTACCAATCCATAGGCTTGGTTGAACTTTTCTGCATCGCGCATCTTCTTTACTAGCTCTGCCGGCATAGCGGCACCGGTCTTGTAGTGCTTAGCAAAGTTGGCAAAGATAACGGGGTCTGCAGCGCAGTGTTCATTGAATTGAGAGGGCATCTCAACGAAGTCGCGAGGTACATTTGTACCCGATAGAGAGGGGTACTTTTGAGAGGCAAACATACCATGTAGAGCATGACCGAACTCGTGGAATAGAGTAGTGGTTTCGTCCCAAGAGAGGAGGCAAGTCTCGCCCTCTGAGGGTTTCTTGAAGTTGCAGACGTTGTAGATAACGGGCTTGAGACCGAGGAGGTAGCTTTGCTCTACAAAGTTGCTCATCCAGGCACCACCGCTCTTGGAGGGGCGTGCATAGGGGTCGAAATAGAATAGAGCGATTACAGAGCCGTCCTTGTCTAGTACATCCCAAGTACGTACATCTTTGTTATAAACCGATATGTCTGTACGAGGCTTAAAGGTGAGTCCGTACATCTTGTTGGCAGCAAAGAATACTCCATTGTGAAGCACAGAGTCGAGAGCAAAGTACTGGCTGAGGGTTGCCTCATCTATGCCATACTTTTCATTGCGTAGCTTCTCTGCATAGTAGCTCCAGTCCCAAGCTTCGAGGGAGAAGTCAGCCCCCATCGTCTTGCGAGCAAAGCTTTCTAGCTCTGCCTGATCAGACTTGGCCTTGGGGTCTGCTAGCTTAGCTAGGTTGGTGAGCATGGTAATTACGTTTTCGGGCTTGGCTGCAAGTTGGTCTTGTAGTTTCCAAGCGGCGTAGTTGGGGAAGCCTAGGAGTTTGGCTTTGTCAGCACGTACTTTGGCAAGCTCTAGTACAATCTTTTGGGTATCGTACTCATCGCCTTTGATACAACGCTTGATACTTGCATCATAGAAGAGCTTACGTGTCTCGCGCACATCAAGGTTAACCATAATGTCTTGTTGGGTTGTATTGACAAGACTAAAGGCGTACTCGCCATTATGTCCCTCCTTCTCTGCAAGGTCAGATGCGCTCTTGAGTTGCTCTTCGCTAAGCCCCGCAAGTTGGGTTTTGTCCTTGATGAAAATAAAGGCGTTGGTTGCCTTGGTGAGCTTATTGCCAAAGTCGGTAAGTAGTGCGGCCTCCTTTTGGTTGAGGGTTTTGAGTTGTTCCTTATCCTCAGGGGAGAGCAACGCTCCGGCTTGCACGAAGTTGTCGTAGTAATGCTTAACGAGGCGCTGATCTTCCGGTTCTAGGGAAGAGAGATCTCCATCGTGGATCGCTTTTACACGCTCAAAAAGCTTGTCGTTGAGGTAGAGGGCATCGCTGTGGGCAGAGAGTTTGGGACTAATCTCTTCTTCGATGGCAATGAGTTCGTCGTTGGTATCGGCACTGGTCAATGCGAAAAAGACACTAGATACACGACTCAGTACACGACCGCTCTTCTCGAGAGCAACAAGTGTGTTCTCAAAAGTAGCAGGCTCGGGGTTGTTGGCAATGGAGTCTATTTCAGCCTCGTGCTGCCGTATCCCTTCTTCGAAAGCCGGGAGATAGTGTTCTATCTTGATACTATTGAAGTCCGGAGAAGCCATATAGGTCTCCGCAGGGTTTACGAAAGGATTGGATGCCAAGTCGGCATTGCTTTTCCCTCCTCCCGTGCATGCTGTAGTGATAGCCATAACTGCTACTAGGGGAATGAATTTCTTGAACATAATCTATTGCTTAAGGTGAATGATTCTCTTTTTCCTCTACTGTTGCTCTTCTTGATTGAGCTGGGCAAGAAGCTCTTCGATGCGTTTGTCGGTCACCTTGAGCGTCTCTCTACAGTAGGCGATGAGCTGAACAGCTTCGTCTGTAAGTTGCATAAGCCGATCTACATCGGGGCTGTCATGCTCGATGGTTTCTACTATATCGGTCAGTCGACTGATAGCTTCGGCATAGGTCTGTTGCTTCATAAGATTTCATTTAGAACTCAGCTGTACAAAGATAAGAGATTTCGCTAGATGGACCTACAAATAGCTGAATATGTAGGGAGGAGGGGTGAGGTTTGAACGCTCATTTCGAGACGGAAATGAGGCCGGTTCCCGTAGAATGGTGGGACATAGAGGGGGTGAAAGCCTCTCGGCTCGGTTGGTAGTTAAGAAAAAATAGACCCCGAACCCAACCTTTGTGGAGCTCATCCCACAAAAGGAAAGAAGGTACGGGGTCTACCGAATACACTAAGTCGGCCTGTAACAAAAGGCAACAAAACAAAGCCGACCCTGGCACACGCTACCTCTGCGATGAGCAGCATATGCTTGATTCTTTCTGTTTTCTAGGGAAATTGGGGAGGTTAGATAGTGGTAGTGACGAACGCTGAGTGGCGAGGCGCAAGATGGGTGAGACAGAGGAACTTGCGGATAAGTACTCTCTCACATTCTTCTCTCTTTCGGGGTCGCGCTCCGACCGCTAAAGAATAGTCAAACAAGAGAGATGCGCATTTTTGTTTGTGGCAAGAAGTGCCGACTGCAACCACTCGTTCGCACAAAACCAATGCACTTAGCCTTACAAAACAACTCGGGTAGGGATCCTCGTTGCCTCTCGGGCCAATGATCGGTCGTGCGTAACCGAAGTCGTAGTCTACGCATCTTCGCTTTTCTTCAAATGAAGAAAACTCCACTTTCCGGCAAAATCTCTCGGTGTCGTACACCTCTTCTTTGCATTGCCTTGCTCTCTAGGCACGTACTACAACATCCTCCTTAGCTTTTCCTCGAAGCCGCAGAACAAGCTTTGCAGGTCTTCTGACTTATCTCCTTCTCGCTACACCTTCCCAACGCATAACAGATTAGCATCAGTGGCATCACGTAGCGAGCTTTCACAAGAATCACAGCAGCGGGACTGTTGGAGAATTGCACTCCTATTCCCTTTTAATCAGTCACCCATCTTCTCCTGAAGAGAGACCTTCCCGTACGTGGAGAGCCCTCATGAAGTAGATAAATAACCGAACAAAGCCGCGGCAAAGGTACTAATTCCTTGGTTAATTTGCAACGAATAACTAGAAAATATCTGGTTTTCTCCCTCTCTCAGACTTGATAAAAAGAAAGTACCCCATCGTACTACGATGAGGTACTATTCCTTCTAAATATAAGAGCGGTAGACGAGGCTCGAACTCGCGACCCTCAGCTTGGGAAGCTGATGCTCTACCAACTGAGCTACTACCGCATCTCAAGATTCCCTTTTTCCGAGTGCAAAGGTATAAATTCTCTTGAGATATACAATACTCCTTAGTTTACTCTACGTGGAGTTTTTTCTCCTTGGGGCTTTTTACAATGTATTTTAGGTTGAGAGTCTTGCTCTCTGAGGGGTTGAGTTTGAGTTTCCACTTCACCTCTCCCGTATTGGGGTTGTATTCACCTCCCGAGATGTTTTCCGTACGAACAGAGATCTCGTCGTTGGTCGAGACTGGGACCTGATCGTAGAGCGTGATCTCAATGGGAGTTGATTTTCCGTTTCGTAGAGTCGTATTCCAAGAGCGTGTTTCTTCTGTTTTGCTGCTCAAGAATCGGCTACTGTTCTTTTCGATTTCCTTTTCTCGCGTTACACGGATACCCTTGTCGCGCCCCAATGACACCTGTAGAGTATCGGTAAGAGAGCGAGTGTCGAGGAGGGTTTTGCCTACGAAGCTATTTTCGTAGAAGATATTTACTTCGCCGGAGAGTAGCTTATATTGCTCCCAGCCGCCGATGTGTGCCAAAAGGAAGGCATCGGGATCGGCCTTGGGTACACAGACGTATTCGTAAGTAGCAGGGAGGGAGTGTCTCTTTACTTCGAGGATAAAAGGTTTCTTGTCCGAGGGGATAGAATAGGGTGTTTGCAGCTCAAACTCTACTGCCGTTTGGCGTTCGTCTTGTTTTACTTCTAGGGTAGAGTTTCGTTCTCCGGCACTGCTGCGCATCTTTCTTGAGGCGGAAGGCGCTTCTTTGGCTACAGCCATATCCATGGCAACTTCTGCGGAATAAGCTGCTACCACTACCTCTTCTAGATTTTCGTACTCAGACTCTAGATAGGTGGTTGTAAACTGACTGGTAATGGGGATAACGCTTTTCTTGCATCCAATATAGGAGATCTCTAGAGATCCTCCGGAACTGGGTCTCGTGATGCTGTATCTCCCATTTAGGTCGGTCATCGTGGCTATGTTGGTTCCGGCGATGCGCACAGTGGCACCTACTATAGGCTCGCTATCCTCTTCGAAAAGAACCATTCCGCTCGCTTGGTCATCTTTGCTTTGGGTATAGCGAGGGGCAGGAATGTTGTAGTTGAGGTAGTAGGTCTTTTGGGTAGGGGGCGTATTTGAGATTTTGGGATCGAGTGAGCTAATCGTTAGGTGTACCCTATTCCAGTCTTCTCGTGTTGCTTGGAGGATGGTAGCTTTATACGATAGCTCAAGAGGCTTGCCTACGCCCGATGAACGGAGGTCGTAAGAGGGGATCCAGCTTGCATTCTCTACATAGTAGCTAAGCTCTACGGGGCAAGATAGGGCTCTCTTAGCATCTACACGGATGTGTACTTCGCCCATGGGGTTCTCGTCTAGTTTGCCCTGCTGAGAGATCTCTTTAGTTACAATGTCTCTTTTTTCTCTTAGTTGCTTTAGCTCCTTCTCTAACTCTAGTTTTTGATTGCGCAGGTGTAGGTTTTGCTCTCTGTAGTAGTCGTTTACGCTCTTGAGGTTGGCGAGACTGACACCGGAGCTAGTCCCCTTGATGGAGCGATTTTCCTGCAAAAAAGCCAATTCGTCTTGCACTACAGATACTTTGTTGCTAACGCGAGCAATTTGTTCGTTGAGGCTCTCCAACTTCTTTTGCCACTTAGCCATTTCCTCGCTTGTCGCTCCGGAGTTGGCGAGGTCGTACATGTGATTGACAGATAAAACCGTAACATCTCGGCTTGCCAACTTGACCTGTACGCTTTTGGCTTCGGCATAAGGCGAGATGCCTGTTAGGATGATTTCGGAATTGCCTTGAGGTATGGAGATGCTTCCCTCGCGCACTACCTCTGCTCCGCTCAAAAAGACGGTAACGTACTTAACGGGAGGCGTTGCTTTAATTTCTGATAGCTCCTTTCTTGCGGGTGCTTTTGCCTCAAATTCGGGGGCGGTCTGTGCATGCATCTGTGTGCCTGTCAGCAAAGTGCATAATGCTAGTGTGCGGCAGAGAATGCATTTCTTGCTGAATGAGAATAGGATCTGTTTCATAATCATCTCAGGTTGTTTACTGTATGGCAAATGTAATACATTGTGAGATAAATATCGATTCTGGCGAGCTAAAAAAGGGGAGCTGATTCGTTTTTTCTTTCCCCTTGGTTACTGTCCAGGGGAGGGGCTTCCTGTGCCTTGCGGAGCTGCGTTTCGAGGATTTTTCGCCCTATGTGTGAATGCAAAAAAGATGCTGCCTAGTTTTTCAAAATATCTTGCCCTGCAACAAAATATTTCTTAGGTGAAAATGGTAGGACTTTTTGGGTGAGATTTTTTTTGTTTTTGCCTGAGAAGGAAAATCTTTTTAGCCTGATGTCTATTTGACTTATGTCTGTTTACTCTTTTACAAGTACTATTCTACACCTTGTTATATATAGAGGAATTATAGCTTTATCACTTGCTAGATACCACACTAAATTGTACCTTTGCCGAGCAATGAATTCGCAAAATAAGAAACAACATAAGCCCTCCCTCTCCCGCAAAACAAGTAGGGGAACCAAAGGGCAAAACTCCAAGGGTAAGAAGCCTTCCGGCGATACGTGGTTTGCTCGTAAACGCAAAGGGGTAGTCGAAGATGTGAAGAGCATTAGTGTGCCACGCAGCAGTGTAGATTTTATAATAGGAACATTGCTTCTGCTGGTGACTCTATATGTCTCGGTAGCCATGGTGCACTACTTCTTTACGATAGAGCAAGACCAAAGTGTTTTGCATAGTACGCAAGATGCTACCGAGCTTGTTGTGGGAGCTGATGCCACAGAGAGTATAAGGAATTGTACAGGGCTTTTGGGTGCACGTATTGCCGATGGGCTCATTGATGGTTTCTTGGGTTTGGGAAGTCTTTTCTTGCCCATCTTTATCCTGACTATTGCATTCCGATTTATATTGGGCTGGAGCCGTATTTCCCCTCTCAAGAGCTTGCTCTTCTCCACCTCTATGGCTCTTTGGGTATCCCTTTTCTGTGCCTATCTTGAGTCCATTGTGTCTCTACATCTTCCTTTCGCTTTGGGAGGTGCATCTGGGGAGCAGATTATTGCCGCCTTAGGGGCTCATGTGGGTTCTATTGGGATTATAAGTATTCTCGTTGTCTCTTTTGTGATTGTACTTGTCCTTTGTAGGGCAAGTATCGTGGGTAAGGTACGTACCATGGCCGAAGCAAAGACGAAGAGAAAGAAGAAAGAACCGAACGTTGATACTCAAACGCTGGGCGAGGAGGATGAAACGGAAACCTCTCTGGAAGAGGAACCGAATGACGAAGATCCCGAGGATTCTTTCCCTGTGGATACAGACGAACAGCCCGACGAAGTGGAAGAAGAGGATCAGGATTCGATAGAAGGTAGCCACCCTGCCCAATCATTTGTCAATGGCAAAGAAGAACCTCTCACCCCTCGTGGAGGCGAAGTCCCCTCAGAGCCCCTTCCCTCTCAGCTTAGCTCCGGTATGACGATAGAGGTCGCCCAAGGTGACGAAGTGGGGGATGAGAGTGCTTTGCAAGAGAGACAAGCCTCCGGTAACGGTACGCACGATCTCCCGGGATACACCTTCCCAAGTCTTGACCTCTTAGAGCGTTATGATAGAGAAGCGATGATGCCCGACATGGAAGAAATATCCGAGAACGAGCGTCAAATCATTGATACCTTGGAGAGTTTTAAGATTAAAGCTCGCCCAACAAAAGCAACGGTGGGTCCTGCCGTTACACTCTACGAGATAGAACCCGATGCCGGGATTAAGATCTCCAAGATACGTAGCCTCGAAGACGACATCGCCCGTAGCCTAAAGAGCGAGGGGGGGATTCGTATCATCGCACCCATCCCCGGGAAGGGAACTATCGGTATTGAGGTGCCAAATAAACGCCCCCAGACGGTGGCTCTCTATTCGCTTCTTACTTCACGTAAGTTTGTCGAAAACAATATGCACTTGCCGGTTGCTATCGGTAAGACGATCACGAACGAAGTGTTTATGTTTGACCTTGCCAAGATGCCGCACCTCCTCATTGCCGGTGCCACAGGGCAGGGTAAGAGTGTGGGGCTTAACGTGATGATTACTTCGTTGCTCTACAGCAAACACCCCTCAGAACTTAAGTTTGTGATGATCGACCCCAAGATGCTAGAGTTCTCTATTTATGAGGCACTAGGGCATCATTATTTGGCAAAGCTCCCCGAAGAGGGAAGCTGTATTATCACAGATATGAATAAGGTAGTCCCCACGCTCAACTCCCTATGTATTGAGATGGACAACCGTTACAAATTACTATCAGACGCTCGAGTACGCAACATTGCAGAGTACAATAGTTTGTTTGACAAAGGGGAGCTATCTACCGCAGATGGGCATGCTCGCCTTCCCTATATTGTGCTGATTGTGGATGAGTTTGCCGACCTTATCATGACCTCGGGTAAGGAGGTAGAGAAACCCATCGCACGTATTGCACAAAAAGCGCGCGCGGCAGGGATTCACATGGTGCTGGCAACACAGCGTCCTACTACAGATATTATTACCGGTACGATTAAGGCGAACTTCCCGGCTCGAATTGCGTTCAAAGTATTTTCGGCAGTGGACTCGAAAACGATCCTCGATGCTCCCGGTGCAAATCATCTTGTGGGTAGGGGTGATATGTTATTCTACCAAGGTAAAGATATGCTCCGCCTTCAGTGTGCCCTTGTGGATACGCCCGAGACGCAGCAGATTGTGGACGAAATTTCTCTACAGCCGGGGTATAGTGGAGCCTATCAATTGCCTGAGGCTCCTGTGGAAGAGAGCGACGAGTCTCGAGCTATCTCCCTTGATAAGCGAGACCCCCTGTTCGACCAAGTCGCAACCATGGTGGTAGAGACGCAACAAGGGTCTGCATCAAAAATCCAACGACAATTCGAGATTGGGTTTAATAGAGCCGGACGCATAATGGATCAGTTAGAGGCGGCAGGGATTGTCTCCGCACAGCACGGAAGTAAACCGCGTGAGGTGCTTATCTCCGATATTTTCACTCTTAATAATTTACTAGAGAGTCTGCAATGAAAACAAAGCGTATCGCTATATGGGTTGCTTTGCTCGTATTTGTGGGGTGCATGCTGCCCTCTGTGGCTACAGCCCAAACGAAGCAACCTTCGGCACAAAGCCTTATCAATATAATGGCTCAACGCCTAGAGAAGGGCGCTAAGATCACCTTTTCCGGAGAGCTTTTCGATGCCTCTGGGGCACGTATCGAAACCAAAAAAGGGGTATTGTACACCTTGGGGAAAAAGTTTCGCGTGCGCTACAATTCCATAGATACCAACTACAATGGTCGAGAGCTTAGCTTCTATAATGCAGAAGATCGCACCTATACCATTATGCATCCCTCTATGGAAGATCTAGCGGCTCTTAACCCCTTTGTCTTCTTGTCTTCTTCGGCGTCTGTGTACACCATTAAGGAGATTAGTGGCACCAAGAATAGCCGCATTATTGCTTTCACTCCACGCAAGAAGATGGACAACATCACGGCCCTAGAGGTCTCTTTTTTACGCAAGACGAATGCCCCCTCCCAGATTGTAGGTAGCTTTGCAGACGGTATGCGTCTGGTGATGAATGTAACCTCCATTGAGGGAGAGACGCCTTCGAGTCAAATGTTTATTCAGCAGCAATCCTCATACCCCGGTAGCGAACTTGTGGATCTTCGCTAGGACTATAAAAGAAGACGAATTAACGAATAAGAGAACAGAATTTCATGTTACTGCAAATGCTTAAGGCCAAGCTCCATTGTGTGCGAGTGACTGAGGCTAACCTCAATTATGTAGGCAGTATTACAATAGATAAGGCGTTGATGGAAGCGGTGGATATATTGCCGGGAGAGCGCGTTCAGGTTGTTAATAACAACAATGGCGAGCGTTTCGAGACC
>ERZ773037.982-NODE-982-length-15057-cov-4.904146_pt1 | contig 15057 bp, 14 predicted proteins | sample MGYA00511466_ERZ773037 | MGnify/ENA primary metagenome ERZ773037 (study PRJEB29015, sample SAMEA2738146) | human oral metagenome | biome: human oral; feature: human-associated habitat; material: saliva | place: China | collected 2202 ... | reverse complement strand
GCCATTCTACGGATGTCAAGGGAGGAGTGGCAGTGATTGCTAAGATGGCTAAGGTTCGGATCATGCCAGTAGTCTATGCTGGCCCCATGAGCCTTAAAGGCTTGGCAGCTGGGGAGCGCGTGGATATGAATTTCGGCAATCCAATTGATATTTCTGATATCAAAAAGATGAACGATGAAGGAGTGGAAGAAGTGGCTCGTCGGATTCAGGCAGAGTTTGACCGCTTGGATGCAGAAGTAGCGCCCTACCAGACAGGTAAAAAACCAAATATCTTCTGGCGGATTTTACGAGCAATTGCCTTTATTCCAGCAGCATTGATTGGTATTCTAACTTTCATTTTTAGTTTCCTTGCAAGCTTTGTCTGGGATCCAGATAAGCATAGAAAATAAGATACGAATCAGCTTGCTGAGCAATCTTGCTTGGGAGCTGATTTTTTAAGCGAGTGAGCTATAATGTTGGTATGTTTTATAAGGAGGATGCTATGTCTCTTGCATTTTTATCTTTTGTAACCTTATCACTGTTTATGCTGCACGAGTTTGATGAGATTATCCTGATTCGGCCTTGGATTTCTCAGAATCAAGATCATCAAGGCTATCAAAAGGAGATGTTCATTGCTAGGAGAGGAAGTTATCTTTCTGCTGAAAGTATTGCTCTGATGATTGCAGAGGAATTTCTACTGGCTTTTATCCTTTTGTTACTTGCCATTCTATTTCGCATTCTCGAGCTAGCTTTGGCTATTGGCTTCTGTCATACCCTTCATTTGCTGGGCCATATCATGCAAGTGTTTCGCTTTCGTCGCTGGGTACCGGGCGGCTTCACAGCTCTGACGACTTTTCCTATACTCATCTTAGTCTTTGTCCTTTATCTGAGTCAGCAGTCAGTTTCTTGGCCGCTGCTTCTGATTCTAAGCGTGCTTGTGATGGCTTTTCTTTTAGCAAATCTTGCTTTTTTACATAGCAGAGCTCAAAAGATAGAAGCTTGGATATACAGGATAAGCAAAGCAAATTGATATTACAGCTCCTATTTTCATCAATGCCCCTTCTATCTATACGACTTCTTACAAAATAAAGATTTTAAAATATGACAAGCTGAAAATTCTCTCGGCTTGTTTTATTTTTTTGAATGTTTTACGAATAAAAAGACAAAGGAGAAAAATATGCTTGAAGAAATCATTGAAAAGCTGAAAGAATACAAACTTTTTGTTGCTCTAGCAGTTGTTGGCGCTGTGCTAGGTGGTTTTTTCCTCATCAAGGGAAATCATCAACCGCAAAATCAGGTAGCCGCCTTGAGCCAAGAAATGACTTCCTCATCCAGCTCAGCTGATGAAGAGGCCGAAAAGGTTGATTCTAAGACTAAAACCGACGAAGAAGAGAGTGAGCAAGTCACCGTGGATATTAAAGGAGCAGTTAAGAATCCTGGCGTCTATGAGCTGAGAGCAGGAGCGAGAGTCCATGAAGCCATCCAAAAAGCTGGCGGATTGACAGCAGACGCCGAGGCTAAGTCCATCAATCAGGCGCAAAAATTAACGGATGAAGCAGTAATCTATGTGGCAAAGATTGGTGAAGAAGGAGCCGATGTTACACAGACTGGCCAACATCAAGCAGGAGCTTCTGATTCTGCGGGTGCCAGTGGTGGAAAGTCAGACAAGGTCAATCTAAATGCGGCGACAGAGGCTGAACTGAAGACTATTTCAGGCATCGGACAGAAGCGGGCTTCTGACATCATCGCCTACCGCGAAAGCAATGGAAGTTTCAAGTCAGTAGATGATTTGAAAAAGGTATCAGGAATTGGGGATAAGACCTTAGAAAAGCTGAAAGAATATGTCACAGTGGATTAAAAAGTTACCCCTCGCCCCTATCTACTTGGCTTTCATCCTTGTCTGGGCCTATTTTGCCGTCTATTCTGGCAGTTCCTTGGCTTATTTTGGGCTGGGTGTCCTTCTGCTTCGTCTCTTTTTCAGCTATCCTCTCAAAAAAAGTCTAGCTGCCTTGGCATTCCTGTCCCTTTTTGTCCTCTTTTTCTTGCTTCGTCGGGAAATGGCAGAGCAGGCATTTAGGCAGGAACCTCCTTCAGCTAGCTCGGTTCAGGTCTTGCCAGATACGATCAAAGTCAATGGAGATTCCCTATCCTTTCGAGGGCGAACGGACGGTCGACTTTATCAGGTCTTCTACAAGATTAAATCAGCCAGTGAAAAGGAAGCTTTTCAGCAACTGACAGATTTGGTCGTCCTTGATATGGAAGCAGAGTTTGAACAGGCCCAGCAGCAACGAAATTTTTCGGGCTTTGACTATCAGGCTTATTTAAAGAGTCAGGGGATTTACCGTACCTTAAAAATCAATAAGATTCAGTCACTAAGACCAATTTCCAGCCTTAATCCACTCGATTGGCTGTCTGTCTGGCGGAGAAAAGCGCTGGTCTACATTAGAAATAATTTTCCTAGTCCAATGAGCCATTACATGACTGGACTCTTATTTGGTGACTTGGATACGGAGTTTGCGGAAATGAGCAATCTGTATTCTAGCTTGGGTATCATCCACTTGTTTGCCTTGTCTGGTATGCAGGTAGGTTTCTTTTTGGATGGTTTTCGCAGGATTCTTCTACGTTTGGGGATGAAGAGGGAGACAGTAAACGCCTTGCAGCTGCCTTTTTCATTTATCTACGCTGGACTGACAGGCTTTTCTGTTTCTGTTGTCAGAAGCTTAGTTCAGAAGTTATTGGCCCAGCAAGGATTGACCAGACTTGATAATTTTGCCCTGACACTGATGGTTCTCTTTATCATCATGCCCAATTTTCTTCTGACAGCTGGCGGTGTCTTGTCCTGCGCCTATGCCTTTTTGATTTCTATGATGGATTTTGAAAAGTTGCCGCCGATTCGGAAGCTTTTAGCGGAAAGTCTGACTATTTCATTGGGAATTTTGCCTATACTAATCTACTATTTTTCTGAATTTCAGCCCTGGTCCGTACTTCTGACTTTTCTATTTTCACTACTCTTTGATCTGCTGATGCTGCCAGGCTTAACCCTCATTTTTATTTTGTCGCCACTTTTAAAAATCACTCAAGTCAATTTTTTCTTTGAGTTACTAGAAGATGTGATTCGTTGGGTAGCTGACTTTGCTCCGCGCCCTTTGATTTTTGGGAAGCCCAACCTCTGGTTACTGGCCACTCTGCTTTTGGTTTTGGCTTTAATCTATGACTTTCGGAGAAAGAAAAGCTGGCTTTTATCTTTTAGTTTGCTTACTCTTCTCTTATTTTTTCTAACAAAGCATCCGCTACAAAATGAGATTACAGTAGTGGATATTGGTCAAGGTGATAGCATTTTTCTCAGGGACTGGCAGGGCAGGACGATTTTGATTGACGTAGGAGGACGAGTCGAGATAGGAAAGAAGGAGGCTTGGCAGGAGCGACAGACTTCATCCAATGCAGAAAAGACCTTGATTCCCTATCTCAAAAGTCGTGGCGTTGCTAGTCTGGATGTATTGGTCCTGACTCATACCGATACCGACCATATGGGCGATATGCTGGAGGTAGCCCAACATTTTTCCATCAAGGAAATCTACGTTTCTAAAGGAAGTCTGACTCAGCCTGATTTTGTTCAAAAGCTGGAGCAGATAGAAACTTCTGTCCATGTCGTAGAAGTAGGAGATGAGATTCCGGTATTTGACTCAGCTTTGCAGGTTCTCTATCCTAGTGGAACAGGCGACGGTGGAAATGATGATTCGATTGTACTCTACGGGGAGTTCTTTCAGACAAAATTTTTGTTTACAGGTGATTTGGAAAAGCAAGGAGAAACTGAACTGCTGCAGCGATTTCCTCAGCTGAAAGCGGATGTCTTAAAAGCAGGGCATCATGGCTCTAAAGGCTCTTCCAGTCCAGAGTTTTTAGAGCAAATTCAGCCGAAACTGGCCTTGATATCAGCTGGCCAGAATAATCGTTATCGACATCCGCATCAGGAAACTTTGCAAAGATTTGAGAAGTTTAATACAGCCATCTATCGAACTGACCAGCAGGGGGCCATTCGTTTGATTGGTTGGAATTCCTGGAGGATTGAAACGGTTCACTGATAGCTGCACTAAAGATGACAACTCATACTTTGTAGACTGCTTAGCTTCAGTCAGGAAGTCATATTGATTTATTTATGCATTTGTGATAAGATAATGGGTATAAAAAATTATAGAGGAGAATTCTATGTTTGCTGCATATAAAAAATTCTGGACACATTATGCTGATTTTTCAGGTCGTTCTACCCGGTCAGATTTTTGGTGGGCATTTTTGTGTCACATGATTATCATCGTACCATTGTTTATCATTATTTGGGTTTCTGCATTAGGAAGTATTTTTTCTGTAGCTCAGGACGCAGCTTATGGATATGAACCAGATCCATCAGCATTCTTGGCTGGGGCAGGATTTGCTGTCATTTTTTGGTTTATCCTACTGATTTATAGTTTAGCTACCTTAGTTCCTTATATGGCAATTATAGTTCGCCGTCTGCGGGATGCTGGTTATCATTGGGCTTTCCTATTTTTGGCTATTGGTCCGTCTATTGCTATTCTTATTCCTGTTCTAAATATTATTGCAGTTCTTGTAGCTCTTCCATGTTTTATTGCTTTGATTGTTTTGCTTTGTCAAGGATCTAAGCCTGAAATGGTTGGGAATTCATACGGTCAGCAATATGGTCAGCAAAACTTCCAAGGTCAGCAGTTTGGTCAACAGTCTTACAATCAAGGCTTGAACTATGAAAAGCAACCACAACAAGGCGGTTTCCAAGGCCAACAGTTTGGCCAACAACCACAGCAAGGTGGTTTCCAAGGACAACAGTTTGGTCAATCACAACAACCAGTTCAAAATCAACAGTTTGGCCAACAGCCACAGCAACCTGTCCAAAACCAATCATTTGGTCAACAACCACAGCAACCTGTCCAAAATCAACCATTTGGCCAACAGCCGCAACAAGGTGGTTTCCAAGGCCAGCAGTTTGGTCAACAACCACAGCAAGGTGGCTTCCAAGAACAGCAGTTTGGTCAACAGCCACAACAACCTGTTTCTGATCAAAGTCAAGCGGTGGAGCAAACAGAACCAGTTCAAAATCCATTTACTGCTGAAACACCTGAGCAGTCAACACCTCAAGATTTTGGAACTCAGGCACCTGTTGAGGATAATCCTTTTGTTTCACCAATTCAAGAGGAACAACTTGCTGCACCAGTTGAAAATAATGTAGATGATGCAACTGAAAACCAAGAATAAACAAAGAAAGAGTTGGAAATTTTCCAGCTCTTTTTGCTCTGTCGCTCGCAGAAAATCTTGAACAGAACTGGACATTGATAGTTTTTTAAAACAAAGAAAAATGAAGCTAGTAACAGTTCATATTTATATAGCAGCTATACTCAAAAATTAGATTTTGTTTGCAAAGAAAATAGCAGACTTTCCGACTCTTTTTTGTTACAATCAATACATGAAAAAAATTGACAAGAAATATAAAGCAGGGGGAGACTTTCGGTGTTAGCTATTGAGGAAATAAAAAAAATAACGTCAAGCAATCTTCCTGCTTTGACCATTTTGACTGGGGATGACTTGGGGCAGTTTGAGTTGTTGAAGGAGCAGTTTCTCCGCCAGATTCAGTTTCAACCGGGCGATTTGAACACTGCTATTTTCGATATGAAAGAAGCAAACTATCAGGATGTGGAGTTGGACTTGGTCAGTCTGCCTTTTTTTGCGGATGAAAAAATCGTAATTTTGGACCATTTTGCTGATTTGACAACAGCCAAGAAGCGGTATCTGACTGATGAAGAACTCAAATCTTTCGAAAATTATCTGGAAAATCCAGCAGATACGACTCGTCTGGTTATCTTCGCAGAAGGCAAATTGGATAGCAAGCGCCGTCTGGTCAAACTGCTGAAACGGGATGGGAAAATTTTTGAGGCTGCAGAACTCAAGGAAGCAGATCTACGAGCTTATTTCAGCAAGGAAGCGCAGGCGGAAGGATTACAATTTGCTCCGACAGCTTTCGATCAGTTGCTGCTGAAATCAGGTTTTCAGTTCAGTGAAGTCAGTAAAAATTTAGCCTTTCTGAAAGGATATAAAGAGTCTGGTCAGATTGGTTTAGAAGACATTACCGAGGCCATTCCCAAGACTCTTCAGGACAATATTTTTGACCTGACCCAGCTGATTTTGCAGCAGAAGATTGATGAAGCCAGAAGTTTGGTACGAGATTTGACTCTTCAAGGTGAGGATGAAATCAAGCTTATTGCCATTATGCTGGGGCAGTTTCGTATCTTTACGCAGGTTAAAGTTCTATCGGAAAATGGCAGAGCTGAGAGTCAGATTGTGTCTGATTTGTCCGACTATCTAGGCCGCAAGGTCAATCCTTATCAAGTCAAGTTTGCCTTAAAGGATGCTCGCTCACTGAGTTTATCCTTTCTTAAAAAGACTATGGCCTGTCTAATCGAAACAGATTACCAAATTAAATCGGGGCTGTATGATAAAGATTACCTGTTTGATTTGGCTCTGCTCAAGATTGCGACGGGTGAGCTACAAGCAAAATAGTTGAAAAATTCTAATGATTGCGTTATCATTTTTATAATCATATAGAAAAAGAGGTCTATCAAATGGCAATTATCTTACCTGATCTTCCTTACGCTTACGATGCTTTGGAGCCTTACATTGATGAAGAAACAATGCACTTGCATCATGACAAGCACCACAATACCTATGTAACGAATGTTAATGCTGCGCTTGAAAAACATCCTGAAATTGGTGAAGACTTGGAAAAATTATTGGCTGATGTGGAGTCTATCCCAGCTGATATCCGTCAGGCAGTCATCAACAACGGTGGTGGTCATCTTAACCACGCTCTTTTCTGGGAATTGATGACACCAGCAGAAACATCACCATCTGCAGAATTGGCAGCAGATATTGAAGCTACTTTTGGATCATTTGAAGACTTTAAAGCGGCTTTCACTGCAGCGGCTACAACTCGTTTTGGTTCTGGCTGGGCTTGGTTGGTTGTCAACAAAGAAGGCAAGTTGGAAGTAACTTCAACAGCAAATCAGGATACTCCTATTTCAGAAGGTAAAACTCCAATCTTGGGACTGGATGTTTGGGAACATGCTTACTATGTGAAATACCGCAATCTTCGTCCGAATTACATTCAAGCTTTCTTCTCAGTTATTAACTGGAAAAAGGTTGACCAACTTTACGCAGCTGCGAAATAAACAGGCAGTTTCAATATATAAAAAGGTGAATCGTTTAAAGATTTGCCTTTTTTAATGCTTAAAATACCTTTTTTCTGGATTTCACTTGTTATTTTCCTCATAATTTTTTATAATACAAATGCTAGGAGAAATGTTTTGAGTAAAAAAATTGTAACGATTATCGTAGCTGTAGTTTCTTGTATTTGTCTGCTGGGCTTCATCGTCCTTTTTATAACCGAACGAAATAAGGCTATTGAAAAGAAAGCACAAGAGGCTGCCCAACTTGCAAAGTCTGGCGAGCAAGAACAGGAGGAGGAGAAAGTCAAGCCTGATTCCAAACCAGTTGAAGAAAAGCCCAAGCCAGTTGAAGAAAAGCCCAAGCCAGTTGAAAAAAGTCCAGAGGAGAAGCAGAAGGTCATGGAGGCGGACGGCCCGACTATGGATGCTTTAGGACTTCGATTTGACTATGCAAATTTGGATTTGACTCAGGTCATTCAGGCTTATATGACTGAAATGGGAATTGAACCCTCCCAGGTTGCATTTTCATATAAGGATTTGACGACTGGCAAGACCTTTGCAATGAATGATACCCAGCCTATGACTGCGGGATCGACCTACAAGCTCCCTCTCAATATGCTGGTAGTAGATGAGGTTGCTGCTGGCAAACTTTCTATGGACGAGCGGTTTGATATTACCAATACAAACTATGAATATAGGGGCGAGCATGATAACTATGTTGGTGCTTTCAACGGTGCTATGAGAATATCAGACATGCAGGAATATTCCTTGGTTTATTCTGAAAATACTCCAGCCTACGCTTTAGCAGAGCGTCTAGGCGGCATGGAAAAGGCCTATGATATGTTTAGTCGCTACGGTCAGTCCAAGGCTGATATTAAGACGATCAGCCGTGAGAATAATAAGACCACGACGGACTACTATATTCAGGTCCTTGAGTATTTGTCTAAAAATCAGGAAAAGTACAAGGATATCCTTTATTATATAGGCGAATCCTTCCCAGGTGAATACTATAAGCGCTATCTGCGTGACATTACCATCTATCAAAAGCCTGGATATGTTCGTGAGGCGCTCAATGTGGATGCATTAGTTATGGAAGAGAAGCCCTATATTATAGCTCTCTATACGGCTTATTTAGGTGGTAGCACCGAGGCCAGTGATGAGATCAGTGGTGTCGGAATTGAGCAAGTTGGTCAGTTAGCCTACGTCATCAATGAATGGCATCGGGTTAATATGAACTAAGAGCAATCTAGTCTAGACAGGCTAGATTTTTTGATAGCTATTTAGAAAAAAACCAAAATACCTCTTGCTTTTTTGAAAGAGAAGTGTTACATTCTATTTAGAAGATGTTCTAATTACTTCATTCTGCTCTGTTTAATTAGTCACTGAGCAATTTTTTATAAAAGCTATTTAGAAAAAATTCTAAATTTCTCTACTCAAAAAGGAGGAAAAATGAAGAAAGCAAGAAACTCAATCCTACTAACCGTAGTAGGTCTAGTGACGGGTCTATCCATTTGGCTGGCTGTTTTTTCCTGGGTGCTCTATAAAAATAAGGACGACCTGCAAAAAATATCCAATCAAAAACATTTTTAAATACAAAATAGGCAATCTAGTTTTTCTAGACTAGATTTTTTAATCCAGAGTATTTAGAAACAAATCGAAATACCTAAGAAGGATTAGATTGCTTCGTTTCGTACTCTTTATTTAGAAAATTTTCTAAATAGATAGATAAAGGAGAAAAGATGAAAAGAGGATTACTTTTATTGCTTATAGGCTTGCTCACGGTTTTATCCGTCTGCTGGGCAATCCCGTCTTGGATCGTTTTCAAAAATAGACGAAAATTGGAAGGAAAAATTAAATGTTGAAAGAAATTTTACGGAAATACCGCGCTTCTTATCTGGGTGCGACTATCTTTAGCATTGGAGCAACGATTTTTATCACTTTGTTTTCTTTGCAGCTGGGAGTTGTTGTGGACAGTGCGCAGAAGGCTCATTCTAACTTGCTTGGACAATTCTTTATCTGCCTTTTTTGCACTTGTGCTTGGTCTCTTTGCAGCTTGCTGGCTATTTGGTTCAAGAACAATCATAATAAGCAAGTCTTGGAAGAAGTCAAAACGAGGCTTTTCCATTCTTTTTATGACAAGAATTTGCATGACAAGGCTTCCGAGCAGGAAAATAGCTATCTCAACACAACGACCAAGAATATGGATATTTACCAAGAGAATTACTTGACCCCGCGCTGTGATATTGTGGCTGCCTTTTCTTCAGTTTTTATCAGTACACTGGCTATTTTTTGGATTGAATGGCGCATGGCTCTGGGCTTTATTCTCATTTCTTTTTTGACCATGGCTGCGTCACAAATTCCAGGGATATTGATGCGCAAGGCGACAGCGAATTTCACTCAGAAAAGCAATTACTTTTTGAAGCAAGTCACCAATTTTTTGGAAGGCTTTGAGCAAATCAAACTTTTGCAAATCCAAAAAAGGGTGGTTGAGCACCTGTCTAGCAGCAACAGCGACTTTGAGCAAGCCAGAAAAAGCTATAATGCGGCTAAGGAGGGCGCTGTGACTCTGATGATGTTCTTTAGCTTTCTGTCTCAGATATTTTGTATGTCTCTGGGGCTTTGGTTTGTCAGCCAAGGGTCTCTGACCATTGGGGCTTTGATTGCCAGTGTTCAGCTTTTGAACTTTGTCTTCACTCCTTTGCAGCTTTTTATCAATAACAAAAATCTCATGAGCACGGTCAAGGATATTGAGAATGATTTTGATGCTAAGTTGGCTAAGAAAGAAGCGGAGCCCGCTCAAAATCTGACCGAAACGATTGATCGGATTGATTTTGAACATCTCGGTCTGGAGTTGGGCGACAAGGCTCTCTTTCAGGATTTTTCTTATCAGTTTGCCAAGGACAAGCACTATGCTATTATCGGCGAGTCTGGTCGGGGCAAGTCGACCTTGATGAAGCTCTTGCTCAATTATTTTGATAGCAAGGACTACGCTGGTCAAATCATGGTCAATGGTCAAGCGGTCAGCCAGCTAGCAAGCGACAGTCTCTATCAGAAAATCGCCTTTATCCAAAAGAATGACTTTTTTATCGAGGGAAGTGTGGCGGACAATATCGCGCTATACAGAGATATAAATGCACCTGACCAAACTTTCTTGTACCAAAGTCTGCATTTTAATGAGGCTTTCTTGAGCAAGAAGCTGGATTTGGAGCGGCAGGAAGTTTCCTATGGTGAAAAGCAGCGGATTGATTTGGCGCGTTTCTTGGTTAAGGATTATGATGTGCTGATTTTTGATGAGCCGACCAGTAATCTTGACCCGAGCTTGGCGGCGGAAGTCATGGACTATATCTTGTCCATCAAGGACCGCATTGTTATCGTTATTACTCATAATCAAGGCAGGGCACTCTTAGACCGCTTTGATGACTGTCTGGAATTATAAAAGGAGGAAAGAAAATGAAATTAAAATGGAAAGAATTAGTGGCAAGCCTAATCGTTATTTGGCTACCGCTTATCTACGCTTTGTCAATCTATGCAGACCTACCTCAGCTAATCAGAGGGCATTTGCCCTATAGCGGTCTAGGCATGCCCAAGCAAGTCTTTATCTGGTTTCTGCCAGTTCTCTTGAGTGTAATTCAACTGATTGTTTGCTACACGACGACTATTAAAGAGATTATCGACAAGCAATTTGTCCATTTCCTTTACTGGCTGGTTCCCTTTATCAATGCCGTAGTTTATATCAGCGTTCTTCTTTATGGGCTCAATCCGGCTTTTCCGGTATTTAAGGTCAATGGGATTATGTCTGCAATCATCCTTAATGCTGTCAGCTACTTCCTCACGAGAAAAATAGTGGCAGACCAAGAGCCGGCTCCACGCGTTTTAGCTTATATCTTCGGAGGAGTTAGCTCAATCCTGTTTCTGGTCAGCCTCTTCCTCTTTTAAAATAGCAATTTGATAGGAAAGGAGAAAATCATGTTTCATATTTTTACTTTTGTTAAAATGCTTTTATTCTTTATCTTTGGCTGGATCTGGCTCCTTCTCGGTCTACTCAGTTTGCTCTTTCTTTTTCCTTTTTAAGTGAAGGAAATATAGAAAATAATGATTGGAGATCATCATGAAATCATCATTTTTGAAAAGCACTGTGGCGCTGGTAACGTGTGGCTTGCTAGCTTTTGGAGCAGCCCACGCTTACGCCGACCAGCAAAAATTGCCGTCAGGCACATCTTACGACCAAATCGGTCAGAAGATTGAAAATTACTACCAAGAACACGAAAAAACCAGCGCAGGACTGGCAACAACGGTCTTTGACAAAGACGGCAATACTCTCTATCAAAAGAACTTCGGCTATACGGACAAGGAAAAGAAGCTAGCGGTGGATGACAAGTCGGTCTTCGAGTGGGGTTCAACCACCAAAATCACCGTCTGGGTCAGCGTCATGCAGCTTTGGGAGGAGGGCAAGATTGACCTGAAAACGGACATCAGGGAGTATCTGCCCCAAAATCTCCTAAAAAATCTCAAATACGACAAGCCCATTACCATGCTGGACCTCATGAACCACCAAGCGGGTTTTGAAGACTACCCTTTATATATAGGTTCTGACAAGGATTTAGGAGCATTGATGAAAAAAACTCCGTCTCAGATTTATGAGCCGGGAACGGTGACCTCCTATTCTAATTATGGGACAGCGCTGGCAGGCTATATCGTGGAGCGCATTAGCGGGCAATCCTTTGCCGACTATGTCCACGAGCATATTTTCCAGCCGCTGGGTATGGAGCACACCGCTCTCAAGCCTGATTTGTCGGATAATCGCTATGTACAAAAGCAGCGGGAGAAGGAGAAAACCTACGATACAGAAGGTAACTTGCTAAAAGGTGATGTGCCATTTGTCCTCGGAGAATATCCAGCGGGGCGAGCGACAGGCACTTTTTTCGATTTGAAACGCTTTGCCCAAGCTCTCTTGCAAAAGAAAACGCTCTTTAAGCGAGCAGAGACTTGGGAGAATTTTTACAGCGCTAGCCATACTTATCCGGGTACGGACGTTCCTGTCAATGCTCATGGACTGTGGGCAACAGAATTTGAAAACACCAGAACGCTTGGGCACGGTGGAAATTCGCCGGGTTTTACGACCAGCCTCTTGCTTGATTTGAAGTCAGGGATTGGCTCAGTCGTTACAGTCAATCAGAGAAATGAGTTCCATTTTGCTATCGCCATGCCTGACCTCATTTATGGTAGGAAAAAAGAAGCCTCAAAGGCGTCACAAAGAGATTTTCAAGCTGGTTTTTATCGCGAAGCGCGCATTTTTAGCAAAGGTCCTCTGTCCATATTTAGAGTTTTCAAATCGACCAGCTATCTGGACAATCTCTCTGAAAATGCGGCTATCAAAGACTATTTTGGTTTTTGGACGGCAGGAGAAAAAGGAGGGAGCTATCGTTTGAATTTGCCCATTTCAGATAGAATGAAGCTGTCCTTGCTTGATGTCATCAAAGACTATGGCAGTTTAGTGCTTGCTGGGCTAGCCTTACTTTATGTTGCCCTTTGCTATCTTTGTGGTATTTTGGCAAAATTGTATCGTTTGCTCCTTAGGAAAAATAAGGGAAGCAACTCAGCTGTTTGGTCAATCTGGCATTATCTGACGGGCTTCATTATTCTTTGGGTGTTTCGCAATTTATTCTCATTTTTCTCTATTATTCTTGCGAAAAATTCTTTCGACCTAGCTGGTCTGACGGGGTATTTTCAACTCTTTGCCTTGCTTGCTCTAGTCTTGCTGATTAGTGCTTTTCTGCCCTATCTGCCTTTTTTCAAAGAGAGATTGAAGCAAGGAAATAAATACCTCACGCTAGCGACCAGCTCCGCCGCTTTTATCATCGCTTTTAATATTTTCTACTGGTCGCTGTACCAGTGGTGGGCACTTTAATAGAAAGGTGAATATCATGAAATCATCATTTTTGAAAAGCGCTGTGGAGCTAGTAACTTGTGGGCTGGTCGTTTTTGGAGCGGGTCACGCTTACGCCGACCAGCAGAAATTGCCGTCGGGCACGCCTTATGACCAAATCGATCAGAAAATTGAGGACTACTACAAGGAACACGAAAAAACTAGCGCCGGGCTGGCAACATCCGTCTTTGACAAAGACGGCAATACTCTCTATCAAAACAACTTTGGCTATATGGACAAGGAGAAAAAGCTAGCTGTAGACGATAGCTCGGTTTTCGAGTGGGGGTCAACGACCAAAATCATGGTCTGGGTCAGCGTTATGCAGCTCTGGGAAGAGGGAAAACTTGACCTCAATGCCGACATTAAAGAATATCTGCCCAAGGATTTCTTGACAAACCTCAAATACGATAAGCCAATAACCATGCTTGACCTCATGAACCACCAAGAAAGTTTCGACGAAACACCCCTTTACATGGGTAGTGACAAGAGCTTGGAGGAGCTGCTCAAAGAAAGTCAACCGCCGCAATCCTATAAGCCCGGTGAGCTGACGGCTTACTCTAACTATGGGACAGCGCTGGCAGGCTATATTGTAGAGCGGATAAGTGGACAATCTTTTGCCGACTATGTTCACGAGCATATCTTCCAGCCTTTAGGCATGAAGCATACTGCCCTCAAGCCTGATTTGTCGGACAATTCCTATGTACAAAAGCAGTGGGAGAAGGAGAAAACCTATGATACAGAAGGCAACTTGCTGAAAGGTGACCAGCCGTTTATTCTTGGAGAATATCCAGCAGGGCGGGCAACGGGAACCTTTTCAGATTTGAAACGCTTTGCCCAAGTTCTCTTGCAAAAGAAAGCGCTTTTTAAGCGAGCGGAAACGTGGGAGACCTTTTACAGTCCTACGAATACATTTCCTCATACGGATATTCCAATCAATTCCCACGGACTTTGGTCAATAGAGTATGAAAATACCAGAACGCTTGGGCATGGGGGGAATTCGCCGGGCTTTACGACTAGTCTTTTGCTTGATTTTAAAACGGGTGTCGGCTCTGTCATTATGGTTAATCAAGGGCTGGAGACTAATTTTACTTCTAAAATACCCGAGCTTATCTACGGTCAGAAAAAATCGACTTCGCAAGAACAAGTGAAAAACTTCCAGCCCGGCTTTTACCGTATGGCTCGCACTTTCAATCAAGGTCCGTTATCCCTGATGAAAATGATGCCCAACTATACAACTTATATCAAAAATCCTAATGATAATCCAAATATTCAATCGCGTGGTTTCTGGATAGCAGGTGAAAAGCATGGACGTTATGTGATTAGTTTACCGATTTCCGACTGGGTCAAGATGTCTATATTTGATGTGGTAAAGGACTATGGTGTTTTGATTTTGGCAGCTGTAGCAGTGGTTTATGCGCTACTAGCTTACATTGGTGGTTTTCTTGTTAAAATGTATCGCTTGATTTTCCGCAAGCCAAATCAGCAGCCTGCTAATCTAGTCTGGAACATCTGGCACTATGTGACTGCAGGGTTTGTGCTCTTTGTACCAGTCAACTTTATGACGGCTTTATCTTCTATCCAAGCAACAACTTCAACGGCTGGTAGCCGCTTGCAATTCATGCTCTTTGCCATGGTAGGACTGGTCTTGGTTGTTAGCACCCTTTTACCAGTCATTTGGCGCTCTGCCTTCAAATCAGCTAGTAAGGCGCGGATAGCTCTCACGCTAGCGACCAGCTCCGCTGCCTTTATCATGGCTTTTAATATTTTCTATTGGTCGCTATACCAGTGGTGGGCACTTTAATAGAAAGGTGAATATCATGAAAACATCATTTTTGAAAAGCGCTGTGGCGCTGGTAACGTGTGGCTTGCTCGCTTTTGGAGCAGCGCAAGTTCGAGCTGACCAGCAAAAATTGCCGTCGGGCACGC
>ERZ773037.980-NODE-980-length-15064-cov-9.623759_pt1 | contig 15064 bp, 11 predicted proteins | sample MGYA00511466_ERZ773037 | MGnify/ENA primary metagenome ERZ773037 (study PRJEB29015, sample SAMEA2738146) | human oral metagenome | biome: human oral; feature: human-associated habitat; material: saliva | place: China | collected 2202 ... | reverse complement strand
CTGAGTTGAAGTACTTCATTAAGTCCTCTCTGAACCGTAGCGAACCCTTCAACCCGCGGTTCATCGAGAGCGGCCGCGAAGACATTCAGCGCACCTACGACTACCTCGAGCACATGGAGCTGAGCGGACTGCTCAAGCGCATCCATGAGGCTCGCACTGTGTACTGCTTCGGTACCGGCTACGCTCAGCGCAACGCCGTGCAGGAATTCGCCAAGTCCATGCAGGTTTGCGGTAAGTTCTGCCACGTCATTCCGGCACGTAATGAGTTCGAAAGCGCCATGAACAATATGACCCAGGACGACGTGGTCATCATTGTGTCCTTCTCCGGTCAGACCGAGAACATGCGCGAACACATTAAGATGCTGGCGCTACGCCGCATCCCCATGATCGCGGTGACCGCCATTGGTGTGAACTACATGTCCTCGCACGCCGAGTACTCCCTGCACTACCAGACCACCCCCACCCACATCAGCACCCAGCGCAAGCCCTACTACTCCTTCGTGGCGCTGTCGGTGCTGCTGGACTACATCGTGCGCCGCTACATTGAGCACGTTGAACATGAGCGCCGCGAAACCCTGCAGGACCAGGTGGATGACGCCCTCAACAGCGGGGGCGAAATCGACGCCTGACAAGGCGCGACTGTGCCCACCTGCTCCTTCACTCACTCTTCCTGAACCCGACCGAATCCACCTGAGACCATCTGAAAGAGACACCCTGTGACCGCAATTTTCGCGCTCATCGAAAACACCGAGAAGATGCGTAAGTACCTGTTCTGGTACCTCATGATCATCCCCGCGCTGCTGCTGCTGTGGATTGCCCTGGGCGCAGCGAACTCCCAGATGGACTTCCAAGCAGCCCTGAAGATCCCCTTCTTCACCGTGGCGTTCCTAAACGCCTGCCTCAGCCTGCTGCTGGGTGGCACCCTCAAGCTCGCAGGTGCAGAGAACGAACGCACCGAACGAGCCTACGCCCTGTACCTGACCGTACTGCTGGTCATTATCGGTAACCTGCCCGGCGCTATCCTGAGCTTCTTCCTCTTCCGCTCCCTGCGCTTCGGCAACCTGGAAGGCGAACTGGCACCCAAGTACCGTTGGGCGCTTCTGCCTGCCCTGGTCTTCTACGTATTGGTGACCGTAGTGCTGCTCGCCGTCAATATTGCAATGTGGTCGAAGTAAGCGCAGTAATCACACAGGCGTACGCTGATACCCGCCCCGCTTGAGGCACACCCGGGTAGAGGACCCCGGAAGAACCACCATCTTCGGTGTGTACGTGCAAACGTACACCGCACTGACCCACAAGGACACTCACGACGTGAACCAGATTCCCGAGCCTACCGACGCGCAGCACGCACCCGGCACCCCGGCTGATACTACTCAGCCCGCCGCAGCCGCCGCGACCTCAGCAGAGGAAACCCACGAAGTAGCCGACGAAATCAACATCGCCGAGCTGCCCGCACACCTGAACCCCGCCCACGAGGACTTCGATCCCTCGGCGGGGCTTGAGCGCTGGGCGGAACAGATGGACGTCTACACCGGCCCCGACGCGATGCTCGACTTCAACCAGGTCGACTACGTGCACATCGACCTGTCCGAGGCGAACCCCTCCGGCCTGGCTCAGCTACTCGCCGGACGCAAGACCCGCCTCTCCACGATTCTGCGCGATAAGTCGCAGCTGGAGGCGGGCATGCGCTCTGCACGCACCCTGCGCACCAAGATTTACGAGCTCGCCACCGACCACGGCCTGGACTCCGGCTACTTCGTGGCGGGTACCGCCTCCTGGCTTTCGCACGATACCCGTGAGGATGCCGCCGCCTACGAGAAGCGCTTCATCGCGCCGATTCTCATGGCGCCGCTGAGCATCACCCCGCACCCGAAGGACGACGACTTCGAGCTGCGCCTCGCCGGTTCCGCACGCCTGAACCCGGCGATGGTCCGACAGATCAAGCAGGAATACGGCATCGACCTGGGCACCATGGATGTGGCGCAGCTGGCGAACTCCATGTCCCGCCTGGACCCCGAGCCGGTCATCGAACGTATGCGCGCCTCCGCGGGCCGTATTCCGGGCATGACCATTGAATCGAAGTACTTCATCTCAACCTTTGCTGACCTGAAGGAAAGCCTGGGCGAACTGCCGCACACCGCCATCACCCCGCTGGTTCGTGACCTGGCGGCGCTGAAGGTGCCCGGCGTGAAGCCGCGCGAGCTCAACGCCCACAACCTGCAGCCGCCCCTGGACCAGCGTGACCCGGCAGAGGAAATGCTCCTGCTGGATGCGGACGCGAACGCCCAGGAAATTATCGACACCGCGGTCAGCGGATTCTCCTTCACCATCACTGCGGCGCCCGGCACCGAGCCGCTGCGTACCGCCGTGAACATTGCATCCGCCCTGATGGGTCGCGGTAAGTCCGTGCTCGTGGTGGGCGAGAAGCGGTCCACCCTCGCTGAATTCTCGGCGCTGCTCAAGCGCACCGGCATTGAGAGCCTGCGCTACGACCTGCTTGCCGAGCACGATGCTGAGGCTCAGCGCGCCGAGTTCATTCGCGCGATCGTGCGTAATGAGAGCGCTGAAGAGCCGAACTCTGAGGACCTGAACGAAGAGCTCGTGGCGACCCGTGCCGCGCTGCTCGACCACACTCGTGCCCTGCTGAACAAGGACTCGAACTGGCAGATTTCTGTCTACTCGGCGCTGCAGCGTCTGGCTGAGCTGACCGCCTCCGAGGACGGCCCGGCAACCCGCGTGCGTTTTGACCGCCCCATGCTCGATTCGCTCATGGAGCGTGAGCAGGTGCGTGCCGAGCTGGTGCGTCTGGGCGAGATTGATGGTTTTGCGGCGGCTTCGCGTACCTCCCCGTGGTACCGCGCCCGCCTGGTCAATGACGAGGAAGCCGCCGAGGCGTACGCCCTGGTCATTACCCTCAAGTCCTCCCTGCTGAACCTGCGTGAGGCGATGAACCACACCAGCGCCATGCTGGGACTGCGCCCGGGTCGTACCATCGCCGAGTGGGAGTCGCAGCTGGCGATTCTGATGCGCATCCGCGAGACGCTTAAGCGTTTCCGCGCGGATGTTTACGACCGCCCGGTGACCGACCTGATTGCGGCGACCGCTTCGGGTGCGTGGCGCCGTGAGAACGGCATCGAGATGAGCAGTATGCAGCGTTCTCGCCTGCGCCGCGCGGCGAAGGAATACATCCTGCCCGGCGTGAATATTGGTGACCTGCACGAGCAACTGAAGGTGGTTCAGGCGGAGCGCACCGAGTGGATTCGCCACATTGAGGCGCCCCGCACCCCGCAGATTCCGGAGAACCTGGATCAGCTAGCTGCCGCCCTGAACTCCCTGGTTTCTGAGCTGGCGGGCCTGGGCATTGTCCTGGCTGACACCATTGAGGGCACCGACTTTGTGCGCACCGACCTGGACGTGCTGGATGCCCGCCTGGACGCCCTCATGGCGGACCGCGTGCTGCTGATGACCCTGCCGGAGCGTGACGCCCTGACCCAGAAGCTGCGTGAGCGCGGCCTGTCGGAGCTGCTCGATGACCTGTACGCACGTCAGGTTCCGACCGAGGTTGTTGCCGCTGAGCTGGAGCTCGCCTGGTGGCAGTCTGCCCTGGAGTTCTTGCTGCAGCATCACGAGGGTAAGCTGCTGGACGGTGACCGTCTGCGCGATACCGAGTCCCGTTTCCGCCGAGCCGACTACGCCCACATGACCAGCGCTCCGGCGCGTCTGCTGGCGAAGATGGCCCGCGTGTGGACTGAACGCATTGAGTCTGAACACGACCAGGCGGCGTACCTGAAGAGTCAGCTGCGCGGCTACGAGTTCGTGCTCGAAGAGCTGCTGACTCACGCCCCGGTCATGGCGCGTACCCTGTTGCCGCTGTGGACTGCGAGCCCCTTCGCCCTGGCGCGTAAGGTTCCCGCCTCCATGCGTTTTGACACGGTGCTGCTGCTGGACTCCGAGTCGACCCCGCTGGCGGCAAACCTGCCGGCGATTACCCGCGCCGACCAGGTGATTGCCCTGGGCGACCCGCATTCGGGCTACCCCTCGCCGTTCATCGTGTCTGCGCCGACTTTCGGTGCGCCCGAGCCGACCGACGAGCAGCTGGATAGCACCTTCGACGTGCTCGCCACCATACTGCCCAACCGCACCCTGGCGATGCTGCACCGCAGCATGGACCCGGTGATTCTCGACTACCTGAACCGTGAGTTCTACGGTTTGCAGCTGCATGCGGCTCCGGTGAGCCGCGCCTCCGCTCAGCCTGCCGGTTCGCTGACCGTTGAGTACATTGATACTCGCGGTAAGGTCAGCGATAACGCGAACCTGGATTCGCCCGGTGTTGAGGTGGAGCGCGTCACGAACCTGGTGCTCGAGCACGCGTACCGCACTCCGGACCGTTCGCTGGCGGTGGTGACGGCTAGCCCGAAGCACGCTCAGCGTGTGGCTGAGTCGGTGCGTCACGCCCTGAGCCTGTACCCGCAGCTGGCGCCGTTCTTTGCCGCCGGTGAGGAGTCTTTCCGCGTGGTCGACCTGACCCGCGCCGAGAGCCTCGAGCGCGATACCGTGATTTTCTCCCTGGGTGTGGGCCGCGCCCGCCTGGGTCAGGCGTCGTATGATTTGGGTCAGCTGTCTGCCGAGCACGGTCGCCAGGGCTTTGTGGTTGCGTTGACCCGTGCCCGCCGCGCCCTGCGCATTGTCTCGTGCATTGACCCGTCGGAGCTGGACCCGCAGAAGCTGCATCATGGCGCGGTGGACTTCTACCACCTGCTGCGTGAGCACGCGGAACGTCAGGCGCGTGAAGAGGTGGAGGCGAAGGCACAGCGCGTGCCGGAGACCCTGCCGCGTAACGCATTCTTGGCGGCTGACGATGCGGACGCCCCGGATTTGGGCGACTGGCTGCTGAACGATTTGGTGGTGCGCCTGCAGGCTTGCGGTGTGCGTGTGACTCGCGGCGAGGGCGATATCGCGTTGATTGCGCACGCCCCGGAGAAGGTGGCGGCTGAGCCGGTGCCGGCGCTGGGCGTGGCTCCCGTGGTTTCGTCGAACCCGAGCGTGCCGGCGGCTATGCCGCTGGTGGCCTGCTCTGATGGCGAGCAGAATTACGCGCGTGCTTCGGTGCGTGAGCGTACCCGCCTGCTGCCGGAGCGTCTGAGCCGCACGGGCTGGAACTACATTACGCTGGGCACCCTGGAGGTGTTCGCTGATCCGGATGCTGTGGTGGCGCGCGTGCTGCACTACCTGGACATGGATGAGGGCGCTGAGGTCCGTGGCTAGCTATTCGTCGACGCCGAAGCCTCGCCGCGGTCACCGTCGCGTGAGCGGCGGCGGCTCTGTGAGCGGGGCTGAGCCTCTGCTGGTGGGCGTGACGACGCCTCCGGTTGCGGGTACCTCGTCTGCTGCGGGGGCTTCCGCGAAGAAAACTGACGCTCAGAACCCGAACTCCCAGAAGGCTGGTGCTCAGAAAGCGGCTACTTCCGCGCAGTCGCTGACCCCGGAGGAGCGTGAGCGTCTGGAATGGATGCGTCAGCAGCGTCCTCCGCACTGGGGTAACAATATCGTGTAGCACATCCGAGCTGGGAGTGCTTCTTAAACGCCGAGGGGCGGGGCAACCTGTGTTGCCCCGCCCCTCTTCGACCGGTGTGGAACTTCCGCTTAGGAGTTGCCCTTGTCGGTGCTGTAGAAGCCGGAACCCTTGAAGGTCACGCCGACGGTGTTGTAGCGCTTGCGCAGGGTTTCTTCGCCGCACTGCGGGCAGATGCGCAGTGCATCGTCGCTAAAGGACTGGCGCTGTTCAAAGACGTGGTTGCAATTCTTGCACTGGTAAACGTAGACCGGCATTTTGTCCTTCTGTATCCGTTTTCGCTGGGATGGTTTATTAACGTGGTTTGAGTGTACCGCTTTTGAAACGTTGGGAGCTATTTGCGTTTTCTTCTCAAATAGCTTTTTCTGGTTTCTTTTTGCCTTTTTCCTGAGTGCTTTTATTGATGTGTTTCGCATATCTTTACGCTTTTGCCTAAAGATTTGGGGTGTCAATCAAGAGCAAACCGGGGATGGGCAAGCCGGGCTCTTTTAGCCCTGCGGGTGAGTGCGGAAAATACCTTCCTCGGTGAGGAGGACCGGCAGAATGGCGTCCCACCGGTCGTAGGGGATAGTTTCGTACATTTCATCGGCAAAGACCACGCCGATGCTCTGCTCTTTCAGCTGCTGTGCGCTGAGCAGGGGGATAATGCGGTCGTAGTAGCCGCCTCCTTGGCCGAGGCGGTGCCCGCCAGCGTCAAAGGCAAGAGCGGGGATGAGGCGCACATCGGCATTTACGAAGGCTTGCTCGTCCTGTTCTTCGCCCTCGGGTTCGGGGATTCCCATGGGGCTGAGCGGGTGCTCAACGGCGGGATCCCAGTGCACCCAGGCGAGTTTGCGGCCGGGGCGCACGACGGGCACGAGGATACGGTGTCCGTCCTTGTGCAGGCGGGTTAGTGCTTCAACGATGGGCGGCTCGGATTTGGTGGGCAGGTATGCCGCAATGGTGCCGGGGGAGTGGAGGCGCTGCGCGATGGCCTCGAGAATGTGGCGGGTGAAAAGGTTAGTCATCCGCTGCTGACCCTGTTCGCCGCGGTGGCTGCGTGCGGTGAGGCGGCGCGGGCGGATTTGGGAGCGGAGAATATCTTTATCCAGGGCGATATCGTCTGCGCTGGCTCCGGCGTCGGAGTTGCTGGTGGCGGCTGTGGTATTGAGAGGCATGGTGTGTCCCATCGGTATTGCGGGTGAGGTCTTATATGGGGGGCGGAGATGAGCTGGTTTGGGTCATGGTTCCTCCGCGCTGAGGGTGTTCGAGGCGGTGCGAAAATATCCTTGTGGGTGTCCAAAAGCAATCCGCTCTGCTGGGCTGTAGATTCTACTTTTCAGTATAGGGATTGTAGAAAGTAGCATTGGGCTCGGAAGAACGTATTCTCTCTGCACCCCTAAGAATGTACCTTCACTGATATGTAGTTAGTCACGTTGAAGATTTTTTCATGTCATAGTCTCGATAAATCGCCTTAAGTACTTTACAACTTAGGGTATTCTTGTGGCATGGCTACTGAAATTAAGTCTGTTACTAAGGCGGTTATTCCTGCCGCCGGTTTGGGCACCCGATTCCTGCCCGCCACGAAGGCCACCCCGAAGGAAATGCTCCCCGTCGTCGATCGCCCCGCGATTCAGTACGTGGTGGAGGAAGCAGTTCGCGCCGGCCTGAACGATGTTCTGATGATTACCGGCCGTAACAAGCGCGCTCTTGAAGATCACTTTGACCGCGTTCCCGTTCTGGAACAGCAGCTCGCTGAGCAGGGTAAGGATGCCCTGCTGGCATCTGTCGTTGAGACTAATGAGCTCGGTGGCGACCTGCACTACGTGCGTCAGGGCGACCCCAAGGGTCTGGGCCACGCTGTTCTGCGCGCAAAGCGCCACGTCGGCGATGAAGCATTCGCTGTTCTGCTCGGTGATGACCTGATTGACGAGAAGGAAGACCTGCTCACTCGCATGGTGGAGGTCCAGGAGCGTACCGGCGGTTCCGTCGTTGCTCTGATGGAGGTTCCCCGCGAGGCTATTTCCGCTTACGGTGCAGCTGCTATTGAGGCTGTTGAGGGCGAGGACGGTTTCGTTAAGATTACCGGTCTGGTTGAGAAGCCTGCAGCTGATGAGGCTCCCTCGAACTACGCTGTGATTGGTCGTTACGTTCTGAGCCCGAAGGTCTTCGAGGTTCTGGAGAACACCGCTCCGGGCCGCGGCGGCGAGATTCAGCTGACCGACGCTCTGCAGACCCTGGCTCAGGGGGAGGGCGAAGGCGAAGGCGTCTACGGCGTGGTCTTCTCCGGCCGCCGTTTCGACACCGGTGACAAGCTGTCCTACCTGAAGGCAAACGTTATTCTTGCTGCTGAGCGCCCCGAGTTCGGTGACGACCTGCGCGCATGGCTGAAGGACTTTGTCGCAGAGAACTGCTAAGCACTCTGCATCCGCCCTCTAACGAGGGCAACCGATAAATACCAACCACGCTGAGGAAGGCGTTCTTTCCGGTGGGGCGTTAGCTCCGAGGGAGGGCGCCTTCCTTTGCGTCGTACGTGGGATATTGCTGAGTGAGGGCTTGGCAATGGTCTTGCGTTGAACGTGCGCAAGCATCTTCGGATGCATATTCCTTCCGGGGTATATGCGCATATCCAGCCCGATTCTTTCCTCTTATGGAAAGCATCGGGAATATAAGGGTATGATTAAAGTCTAGGGATAAAGGGACGATAGAGGGCGACCTGATATGACGCTGTTGAACACCTCCGGTGTGTTGGTAATTCTGACCGTGATTTTGCTGCTGTGGTTTGTGCCCAGGAGCCTCCGTCGCGCGCCCGCAGGTCACGTCATGGAGCCTGAGCGTCCCCTGATTAGTGCCGAGCGTACCGCTGAGGACATTCTCGCCTCCGCCGGTGTGTTACTGAATGAGTCGGAGGCGTACCAGTCCTCCGATCATGCGGTGGCGCCGGGTACCTCCCTGCCCTCTTCTGCTCTTCCGCAGGCTTCTTCCTCTCACGCTGTCGATGACTCCGCTCAGCCTGCCCCGGACACCGCATCTATCTCGCAGATTCGCGAATCTTCCCCCACTGCGCCCTATACCGATGCAATCCCTGTAGTGGAGGATTCAAAGCCTTCCGTCCTGTCGTACTTTGATACCTCAAGCCCGAGCGGTATTGCCCTGCTGGTTGCTGTTGCACTGGCTGGTTTGGGCCTTCTGAGTGGCGTTCTCGCTCTCTTTGGTGGTGCGGCGTGGGGTTGGGCTGTTCTCTTCCTGATTCTTGCCGGTGGCGCGTGGGCTGTGAGCCGCTCCGGTCTGCTGGAGTCTGCAAGTGCTCAGATCAAGGCTCGTCGTGCTGCTCGTCTTGCGGCGGCCTCTGAGGAAGAGTCCGGTGAAGAGGAATCCGAAGAATCTGATGGGGATGAAGAGCCTGCCGATAGCGCCGACGAGTCTGTGGAGGCGCCGGTTCAGGACCCGATCGAAGAAGAGGAAGCCCCCGCTCGCCCCGCCGCCCGCAAGTCTGCCGGCAACCTGAACCGTGAGGCGGCACGCCCGAGCCGCGCGCACATCGCGGTGGAGGCATCTGAGGATGCACCCGAGGCTACTGCTCGCGAGGAGGCGCCCGCGCCTTCTCAGGCTGCTCGTCCCGTTCGCCCGGCACCCGCTCGTTCTGCCGCTACTGGTTCTACCGAGCCGCCTGCGGCTCACCGCCAGGAGCGTCGCCAGCAGCGTCCGAGCCGCTTCCAGCCGATTCGCCGCGGTAGCGTGCTCTTCGACCAGGAGAGCGGTTCCGCCACTCGTGCTTCCTCCGCTGCTGCGCCTCGCACTGCAGGGCAGCCCCGGGTGGCACAGGCGCAGGTTGCACAGCCTCAGCCTGTTCAGAAGGCACCGGCACCTGCTACCCAGCAGGTAGTGCCCCAGCCCGCTCAGGCTGTTCAGCCCGTTCAGCAGGCACCCGCGCAGCCGGTGGCAGCTGCCGCACAGCAGCCGGTAATTCACCCGGATCAGCCGGTGGCTCGTCAGGCTCTGCGTGACGGTTCGCCTGTCCGCCAGGCGCCTGCTACTCCCACGGCTCCTGCCGCTCAGCCGATTCCCGAAGAGATTCCTCTGCCGGATGTCCTGGATGATTCCGAGTTCGATGCGCTGGATATTGCCTCGCTGAACGATCCGGCTCACTCTAATGGTGCTATTGCGACCGGTGGTGTTCATGCGACGAACCGTCACCCCGGTGCTGGCTCCTCCTTTGAGGCTGTGAGCAACACCTGGAACCCGGTTCAGCTGCCCAAGCCGCTGAGTGCCCTGCACCGCCAGGACCAGGGCAAGAATCAGGGTAAGAAGTAGACTTCGCTCTAAAACGCGTAAAACCCCGATAGCTTGTGCTGTCGGGGTTTTTCGCGCTGTCAGGGATTTGTGTCTATGGGAAATGCGTTGGCGGGTAAGGGCGGGTGGGAGTGTACGGCGCGGGAATGGGAAGCACGGGTATAGCGGGTAGTTAAAAAGAAAAGGAACCCCGTCCATGGGGTTCCTTTTCCAGCATCACACACAGGAAGAAAGTCTTCTAGACCGACTAGGAAGACCTTCCCACAAGGCCTGCCCTATTCGGTAATAAAAATATATCCTAATTCCTGCACCTGATACAAGCTGAAAATAGCGACACCCTGTCAATAAACTAAGGTTTACCTAAATAAAATCCGCGCCATTGCAGGCGACAAGGGGTAATAACCCTTGGCTGAAAAAAATTTAAAAAACTTTTTAGCCCCTCCATATGTCGAAGTAAGAAGCCTCAAAGAACCTTCAACCAGGCCAATATTGCCCACTCGTGAGAGAATAGCCGAGTGAAAGAATGGTTTGACGCACTCCCGATTGAGGTTGCCCTAGCTTTCATGTGGGTGGTCGGTATCGTCCGTACCAGCATCGTGTACGCTCTTGGTGCGCTCGCTGCTGAAGGTGGCGCGCGCCTCGACCGCATCCGCAAAGCCATGGACAGCCCGCTCTACCGTAAAGCGCGCCGCTTGATTAACCGGTGGGGCGTTGTTGCCGTGCCCCTCTGCTTTCTCACCGTGGGTCTGCAAACCGCGGTCATCATCACGACCGGCTTCACGAAAATGCCGCTGCGGCGCTGGGTTCCGGCGATGCTGCTCGGAACCTTTATCTGGGCGTGCGTCTACACCACCATCGGCTTCGCAATTCTTGCCGCGCTCGGCCTGGAGCCGTGGATGTTCCCGCTCGCCCTCGCCATTGTTATTACGGTGCTGGTCATTGTGTCTCAGTTGCGCGAACGCCGCATTAACCGCGAAACCGTTGCGAACGCTACGGAGAATACTGCGGAGAACATCACCGAGAACTAGTCCTGCCTCCAACAGGGGATAGGTGCACTATCTTGCCGGGTTGAGACCGCTCACCTGCGCCCAATACCGCCGCCCAAGATGTGCTAGCGTGGAGGGATGAGTTCATCCGCATCCTCCACCGCAGGTACCCCCGAAGAGCAGCCCGTCAACGACCCTGTTCTCACCGTAATCGACCCCGAGTTGAGTGCGCCCGAAAACGCTACCGATGAGGTAGAAACCGAAGCGCTCGTCGAGGCTCCCACCCGTGTGTACCTGCACCCCGAGCAGCTGGCAATGATCCAGACTCCGGAGGCTCTGCCCATCCCCGTGCTGCAGCGCTCCGTGCTGCGTGTTAGCTACGTGCCGGCGATTATGCCCGGCAAGTGGTTCAACCGCTGGCATGAGCGTTACGGTGACCGCGTGCAGCTGGCGGAGGTGCCCGTGCGTGAGGCGCGCGGCCTGGACTCCCTGCATCAGGACCTGTGCCTAATCAACCCTGCTGAACCCGTTGCAGAAGAGGGAACTGCTGCCTCCGAGGTGCCCGCCGAAGCTACCGAGCACGCCACCATTGAGCGCAAGGACGTGCCCGAGAACCCCTTCGCGCACATGAGCATTGTGCGCCCCGACCGCGAGCCGGCAAGCAGCGACGGCGAGAAGTACCACAGCATCCGCCTCTACGAGGAGCTGCCCGTGGTCATTCTGCCGGTGGACCACGTGCTCACCGTGCTTGATGAGGTGCCCGTGGAGGAGCTTGCCGAAGAGTTCCTGCTGCAGCCCGCCTCCGATATTCCCGCCTACGAGGAAGTATCCCGCCCCTGGCGTGAGAGCGCCGGCCGTATCGTGCCCGAAGGCCTGACCGATAAGGAAACCATCGAGCTGGTTGCCGCCGGTGTGGGCCTGTACATTGTGCCCATGTCCATCGCGCGTTTCTATCACCGCAAGGACCTCACCTACCGCCCCGTTGCTGGACTGGACACCTACCCGGTGCACCTGGTCTGGCCGCGTGCCCCCAAGGGCGAGCCGCGCAGCGAAGAGCTCGAAGCCCTCCTGCAGGACTTCATCGGCATTGTGCGCGGCCGCACCGCAACCAGCGACCGCGGTAGCGAAACCCGACAGGCACGCGCCGAACGCATCGCCGCCGAAAAAGCAAAGGAAAAAGCGAAGGCACGAGCCGCCAACGCCCGCCGTGAAGCCCGCGATAAAAAGCGCGCCAACGCCAAGAAAAACGGCAACGCACGCCAGCACGCTCGACAGTCCGCCAAAGCCGCCAGCGCACGCCGCGGCAAGAAACGCTAAAGAACGATAGACGGTAAAATCAAACCATGGCATTAGCAATGGAAACCCGACCCGCAGCCTACGCAGTCATCATTGAGCAGGGCAAGCTGCTCATGACTCGTTGGGTGCCCGAAGACCGCGCGCTCAGCCCCCTCTGGTCCCTGCCCGGTGGCGGCATGGAACCCGGCGAACAGGCGGATGAGACCGCGCTGAGGGAAACCCTCGAAGAGACCGGCTACAGCGTCGCCATTGAAGACATTCTGGGCGTGCACGCCGGACACTTCCCCGTGCGCTCCACCCAGAAAGACCCGCAAGCGCTACCCTTCTGCGCCCTGCGGGTGGTTTTCCGCGCCCACATTGTCACCGGCGAACTGCGCCACGAAATTAACGGCTCCTCCGACACCGCACGTTGGGTACCTATCGCTGAGCTGGACACCATCCGCTACGGCACCCTCATCGACGAGGTCGCCTCCATGATGGGCTACTCCAACGCCGCCAGCTGGGCACGCGAATACCGCGAATTTCTCGCCGACGAAAACGCACGGAAGCTTCCCTAATGAACCGACTAACCCTCACCCGCCGTGCGGCGCTCACCTCCCTGGCACTCATGCCGCTGCTTGCCGCCTGCGGTAGCAACGACACGACCCCGCACGTGGACCCCTCCGCGTCCAGCTACGGTACCCTGCGCATCGGCTACGGTGCCCTGCGTGAGATGCGCGCCGTTGCGCACGTGTACGCGCGCGCCCTGCGACAGGTCGGCTACTCCGTTGAACTTGTCGACACCGACAACAGCCGCGCTACCGCCCTGCGCGGGCTCATGGTTCCTTCGGCGAACTCCGCCACCCCGACCGCAACTCTGCCCGACGATGAGGAAAGCAGCGCCGCCACCGTTGAGGCGTTGGACCTGGTCATCGACTACAGCGGCGACCTGTTACTTTACCTGACCGACGACGGCAAAATCAGCCCCGCCGCCGCGCAGAACGAACGCATCGCCGCCTCCGTGAGCGCCTCCGCTCAGGCAGCCGGCGTGACCCTGCCCCCGGCAGCTACCCCCACCGCGGAGGAGAGCACCGCCTCCGCGCATGCTACGGACGCAACCGCGAGCCCCACCGCAAGCTCCACCCGCTCCGCAGACCCCATCAACCTGCGCGCCATGAGCACCACCGACATGACCAACGCGATTTCGCGCATCCTGCCCGAAGAGCTCATGCTCCTCAACGGTGCAAACGCCACCAACAAGGATGTACTGGTCACCACCCGCGCCGTGAGCGCCCGCTACAAGTTCAACTCCCTCGCGAACCTGCGTGAGGTGCAGTCGAGTCTGGTGTTCTCCATTCCGACCGGGTACTCCAGCGGCACCTACGGCGTGGATTCCCTGCGTAGCCTCTACCGCTACCGTGTGCACGACCCGAAGATTCAGGACAACCCCGCCGAACGCGTCAACGCCCTCACCGCAGACACCGTGCAGGTGACCCTGCTGCACAGCTGCGACTCCGCGATTGACGATAACCGCCTAGTCACCCTGGAAGATCCCTCAACGGCACTTCTGCAGCAGCAGCTGGTGCCCATTATTCGTCGTACCTTGCCAGATAGCGCCCGTACGGCAATTAACCGCGTATCATCTACATTAGACACGGGTAACCTCTCGTTCCTGTTGCGTCTGACTAGCGGATCCAACCCCATCGCAGATGACGACGCAGCACAATTCATTTTGGATCACCCTAGAAAGTAAATCATCATGACGAAGTACCGTCAGTCCTCAAAGTTGAGCAACGTCCTGTACGACATCCGCGGCCCCATTCTGGACGAGGCCAATCGCATGGAAGCGATGGGCCACCGCATCCTCAAACTGAACATTGGTAACCCCGCACCCTTCGGCTTTGAGGCGCCGGATGCCATCATGATGGACATCATTCGTCACCTGCCCGAAACCCAGGGCTACTCTGACTCCCGCGGCCTCTACTCGGCACGTACCGCCATTGTGCAGCACTACCAGAACCGCGGCATTATGAATCTCGACACCGACGCCGTCTACCTCGGCAACGGCGTGTCCGAGCTGATCCCGATGACCCTGCAGGCACTGTGCGAGACCGGCGACGAAATCCTGGTCCCCATGCCCGACTACCCGCTGTGGACCGCATCCACCGCGCTGGTGGGCGGTAAGCCCGTGCACTACCTCTGCGATGAGGAAAACAACTGGTACCCGGATATTGAAGACATTAAGTCGAAGATTACCGAGCGCACCAAGGGCATCGTGGTTATTAACCCGAACAACCCCACCGGCGCAGTGTACCCGCGCTCCGTGCTCAAGCAGATTGTAGACCTGGCACGCGAGCACGGCCTGGTTGTCTTCTCTGACGAAATCTACGAAAAGATTACCTACGACGGTGCTGAAGCTATCAACATGGCAACCCTCACCGGCGACGACGTGCTCTGCCTGACCTTCTCGGGTCTGTCCAAGGCGTACCGCGTCTGCGGTTACCGTGCAGGCTGGGTCGCTATCACCGGCCCGAAGAAGGATGCCGCAAGCTACCTTGAGGGTATTCACCTGCTCGCCTCCATGCGCCTGTGCTCCAACGTTCCGGCACAGCACGCAATTCAGACCGCGCTCGGCGGCTACCAGTCCATTAACGAGCTGATTGTTCCCGGCGGTCGCCTGTACGAGCAGCGCACCCTGGCGCACAAGATGCTCAATGAGATTGACGGCATCAGCTGCACCAACGCGGACGGTGCGCTCTACCTGTTCCCGAAGATCGATATTGAGCGCTTCGACATTACCGACGATGAGCAGTTCGCCCTGGACCTGCTGAAGAGCCAGAAGATTCTCTTCAGCCACGGCCGCGCGTTCAACTGGAAGGACCCGGACCACTTCCGTCTGGTGTTCCTGCCCGATACGCAGACCCTCACCAGCGCCCTGGAGCGTCTGGGTAACTTCATG
>ERZ773037.978-NODE-978-length-15128-cov-5.079414_pt1 | contig 15128 bp, 20 predicted proteins | sample MGYA00511466_ERZ773037 | MGnify/ENA primary metagenome ERZ773037 (study PRJEB29015, sample SAMEA2738146) | human oral metagenome | biome: human oral; feature: human-associated habitat; material: saliva | place: China | collected 2202 ... | reverse complement strand
TGGATAACCGTTAACGATACCAGCAGCTGCTAATTGAGAAACTGCTTGGTATGCCTAAGAATCAGAAATTACTCACCTGTTTCAATAAGTCTTCCCATTGTCCTCCCATCATCCCATAAGATGCCTGTTTCCCCATCTGTGATGAGTTCATTGACAGCAGAACAAGATTTATAGCCAATTCTTTCTTGTAAATCTTACAGTCCTCTGGTCCCCATAATTCTATATCACAGTTTGGATACTTCCGAGCCAATGGTACAAAGGCCTCAATCAACAAATGTAACCGTTTATGGTTTTTATTGAGTCGCGCTATAAATACGATTTTATAATATACGATGAATTGTAAAATATATTGTGACAAATAAAAAGACTCATATTGGAGATCTCGTGTAAAATGTAAATAACCACAAATACATGACACGGAGGTCTCTAATATGAGCTATATACATCTTACCATAGAAAAACGAAGTCAAATAGAAGTTTTACGAAGAGAAGACTACTCTGTTCGTAGGATTGCTAGCTTAATCGGGATTCATCATTCTACTGTAGCAAGAGAATCAAATCGCGTTGAAGGTGAATATTCTGCGATTAAAGCACAATAATTAGCAATTAGTAAGTCTGCTAATAAAGGCAGACCAACAAAGTTAACACCTCAATTAGCGGCTTTAATTGAATCCAGCTTACACCAAACTTGGTCTCCAGAAGAAATAGTTGGTGCTGAATTAGTTGGAGTTCTAAGCTTTAAAACAATTTATTCTTGGATCCATTGAGGTTTTCTTGCTGTAACAGAAAAAGTACTTCGCCGGAAAAGCAAAAAGCCTGGTACACAAGAAAAGCGTGGACGGTTCAATGTGAAAAAGACCATTAAGGATCGGCCTCAAGAAGTTGAAAACCGTAAGACTTTTGGTCATTGGGAACTAAATACAATAGTGTCTTCCAGAGGTCAAAGTAAAGGTTGTTTAGCTACATTTGTTGAACGTAAAACTCGAGTCTATGTAGCAATAAAAATGGATGAATGAACTAAGGATCCTATGTTTTTAGCTATTAGTTCCCTATACAACACATTAACAAGTAAATTACTTAAAACCTTTACAGTGGACCGTGCTAAAGAATTTGCGTGTTTTGAACAGGTTGAAAACGAGTTTGGGATACCAATGTATTTTGCTGATGCCTATGCAGCATGGCAACGTGGCTCTAATGAAAATAGTAATGGTTTACTTCGAGAGTTTTTTCCTAAGAAAACCGATTTAGCTAAAGTAACACTAGATAAACTAACAGAAGCACCAGTGCTGATTAATAATTGACCTAGAAAATGTCTTGGGTTTAAAACACCATTTGACATGTTTAAACATGAGATTAAAAAATTGATTTAATTTTGTCGCATTACTTATTGCAATTCATCACATAAAAAAAGGTACCAACAAACACGTTGATACCTTCTTAGTCGTTTCATATATTATTTTGTATCTAAAAAATTATCTTAATATACTAATTCACCATTAAACACACGATACTCATCGTCAATTTTAGTTAAATCCTTCACAAATAATTTAGAAGTTTGATTATCTATCTTCATTACCAATGTATTGCCAATAGACTTGGCTTTATATATTACTTCACCAAGGAAATTGACAATTCTAAAGAATACCTCTTGAGGAGTCAAATTCATGTCAGTTATTACCGAATCATTTTCTGTTAAACGAACACTGTAAGAAGTTGTTAAATCTTCTTGTAATGTGAATCGTAAGATAACAGAACTTGATTTTACATCATAATCTAGACTATAGTTTTTTAAGCAACCATTCACTACCTTAGATTGCTTATTTGTATTATCTAAAATTTCAATTTCTATTGGTCTATTTTTATCTGCTGATAATACATACTTTGCCATCCTTAACTCTCCAGTACCCTATATAACATAATAATTAAATTTACCCCAAAAAATATTAATTATCAAAACAATATAAATTCATGAACTCTTCATTCATAATTATATAGAATTTCTAAGATAGAAAGCAATAAACTAATTGTCAAATATACGTATTTATATTTTAAATATTAGTTTTAAATTGCAATATGAAATTGAACAGTATCCAAATCTACAATTCTATTAACTTCTTCAAGAAAGACATCCAATGGGGTTTTATAATTTAGAAGCTTGCGTGGCAAATTATTACACCATTGAAGTGTTCGTTGAATTGTCTCCTCTGAAACGGCTTTTATTGGCATTCCTTTCGGTATACATCTACGAAGTAAACCATTATGCCTTTCGTTTGATCCACGTTCCCAAGCAGAATAAGGTCGAGCAAAATAAATAGACAAAGTTTCATTTTCTAAATTAGATATCTCTGAAAACTCTAAACCGTTATCTGCAGTTATTGTTTTACATAAGCAAGCTAGATTAACATCTTTAAATGTATTTAACCATGCAGCATGCAGTGTTTCTTTTACATCAGTAGCACGCGCTGAGGGACACCGTAAAGCCACATACAATCTGCTTTTACGCTCAAGTAAAGAGATTAAAACATGGTCTGTCTTATCTTTTGTTCCACGGACGGTATCTAATTCCCACTGTCCGAATTCCTCGCGCGTTTCAATATTAGGATCGCAAAGTTCTATGAATTTACCAAGTTTTCGCTTATGTTTTCTAGAAATAGATTTTCGTTAGGAACGCCGTACTACCAATAGTAAATCAATTACTTTTATACCTAATACACCTTTGTGAAGATAGTTATATAAAGTTTTAGTACAAACCATTTCATTACGCACAAACAACCCCTTATGTTTAGCATATCCAACAGCAACATCAAATGACCAACAATCAGCTAGAGTCTTACCTTCAATCCAATTTATAAAAGATTCTATAGCACCAATTCTCATGGTATTAAAGGAGCCAACACGTTGTCTTTCATATGTTGCTTGTCCAGAATCAGCTAAATATACAAGTTGAGATTTACCTTGTCGAATTTGAATTACAGTACCACGTTTTAATTCTGTATAAATAGTTGTTCTAGAACGGCCCAGTGCACGTGAAATTGTAGCAATACTATCTCCTAGAACGATTCTCTTTTCTAAATAAAATCGTTCTTCGAAGTTTAAGTGTTTGTTTGTGCGTAATGTCGTGTTATGATTATTGTAGTCCATAGTGATTACCTCGGTTATATTTTGATTAGTCACCTAAATCATAACACAAGGTTCACTATGGATTTTTTATGTGTTCAATTTCATTCTACAATTAAGCATTAATTCTTCTTTAATATAAAGACGATACTGCGTATATATATCAGTTCTCATAGAATACCGAATAAATATTAATAGTTTGGTTATGCTATTCCTAATTCTACTTATATAATAATTATTTAACTTCATTCATTTATCCATTCATTTACAAGCTTCATAGCTTCTTCTTCACTAACATCATAGTGATTTGAGCTCTCATAATTTAAAACAAAAGAAGCCAGTTTAATCTGATCTTCTAATGTAAATATATCCAATAGTCCTTTATCAAACGCTTGAATTTTCTCATATATTGTATCTTTAGAGACATATGTTAAATACTTATCTAATGGAAAATCCCATCCACTGTCACCATTACTACTCGTCCACCTACTTGCAATAGCACATATAAATTTTAGTATATTGTGATCCTCTTTCAATATATTGTTTAAATAAGATTGTGCTTTGTCTTTATCTAAACACTCCCATAAATAGAAAGCTATATTGAAGCCGCTCATATCAATAATCACCTCAGCTTGAGTAATCTCATTGATTTTTGAAATATAAATTTCTTCTATATTATTTAAGTAATGCAAACTAATAAGTTGTTTATCTATATTTTCCTCTTTCCCTGCGAGCCTTCCATGAGATATTTCTATTTTATTGATAAAAGAAGCTAACGTTCCTAGTTGCTCTTTATTTATATTTTCTAATACATTTTTAATTAAACTATATCGTTCACTTTCATCGTTGATTCTACTCATAATATCAAAAGTAAGGAATTCTGCTTTAGTATAGGCTGATAACCTAAAAAATCCGCTATTATTAGAGAATGTGTATAGTTGATTTAATATTACAGATGATAATAACCCTAACCGATCATAAGGAATAGTATCAACTAATGACCTTAATTCATCTATAAAATATTCAATATTCCCATCATTATTAATTTGAGTGATTGTAGTAATTAAATCATTTAACGCCATTTTATTTATACAATCATTAATTACATATCTTGTAACTGGAATCGCTCTCAAGTCAAACATAAAATATGAATCAAATCGTTCTTCTTGTGCTATTCTTAGAGACTCTTTAATATTTGATGATAGATGTCCAGAATTATTAAAACCCATTTCATTTGCAAATACTGGAAATAATGTTGTGAGAAACTTTATCGCTATATCTGCATTTATACCTATATTTTTTAATTCATTAACAATATATTCTCGATAACCTTTTTTTTCCATAGACACAAATAATGAGCTATAATTTGCCGTGCTACAAAGTAAATCTTTATTACTACCAATCCACTGATATAATTGAGGTTCTAAAACTTCAATAGTAGTAAGAGCCACCACATCTTCCAAAGAAGTCTCTGTACTTAATAATTTATATCTAAATTGAAATGTATTTATAACTCGATTTACATCTCTTAATGTCTTAATGTATGGTTCTATACAATTTATAAATATTTCACTCCAATAATATTTATTAATGTTAACATTATCATCAGAAATATCATTGACTGTATCATCAAGTTTTGATAAAAATATCTCTTTCAACTTTGGCTTCATAAGTACTGGTATTTCAAATGGAATCTGTACAATTTTTTCTAAATATTCTGCCCCATCAATATCATGTACACTTTCTAAAGCTCTACATACAACATCTCTATCCATAGACAAGACATATATTATATTAGGAAAATTACCAACTTGTTTAACTAGTTGAAAAATATCTCTAATCTGTATATTGGTTAAACGATCAATATCATCTATAATCACAATAATTTTTTGATTAGTATCACCTAAAACGGACACTAAGTTTTCTTTAGTTTTATCTATATCTACATCTTTTGCTAATTCAGCACCTTGAGCTTTAGCTATCGTCTTTAATATGGTTGCTAAGCCAGATCCAACCATAGGAAACAAAGTTAAAGCATCTAAAGCATCTGAATAATCAGTTAATGCTTTTCCTATCTTCTTTCTTACTTCTTCATATTTGTCCATATTAAGTTTATTTTTTAATACTCTAAAAAATAGACTTATTAGATTATCTTTATCAGTATAATTCCAAGGAGAAAAGTTTACAATAATAGGCTTCTCTTCATCATTTTCAGACAAATAATTTATTTCATTTACAACCATATTCAAAATAGATGTCTTGCCAGTGCCCCATTTACCAAATACTCCTATAACTAGCCCATCTTTTCCATCATATTTGTATATTGCTTCCCCTAACTGTTTAGAGAATGTTGTTCTCCCTAGTAAATCCTGTTCTGAAGATTCAATTGGTTTATCTGAGTTGTAATTCATAATTCCCCCATAGTAAAACTACAATCCTACACCATACAAATATACCGGCTTAAACAATACTAACACTCAAGCCAATTTAAACTGATTACTATTATTATATCACTGACAAATAGATATTATTCACCATATGGTAACCATTATCAAACTAAAAGTAATTCTAACTATCCATACAAGAATATAAATTGAAAGAGGCTACTCATTGATAGTATCTTAATATTATATTCTTAGATTAGAACGTGCGTTTTACGTCTACGCCTACTAGGTATGCTGTTTTATCTTTTTTTCAGTCATGTTGTGAAGTCTAGATACGCCTACCTTCGCAACTAAGGACCAATCGCTAGATAATTTACGGCTGTGATCAACCCAAACGTTAAGAGCTTTTGCATTTGTATTGAGTTCGCGGTTTAAACGCAAGTACTCCACGTTGAAGCCTGTTAAGTTTGCTTTTTTTATCCCAGTGACCAAGGCGAGCATATAAACGATTACTGCTGTTGCCCATGCAGTCGCCCATGATATTGCCTTTGTGTACATAACCATCGTTATAGGACCAGTGAGCATACCACCGGTTACTTGTTCTACCGCCTTCTAAGCGAAGGTTCCAGTCGTCGTGGTTGCCAAGTTTTGGCAAGTACAAGCCTGCAGTCCAAGCGATTTTAAATGAACTTGGAATAAAGCCAAGGCCTGTAGCTTGGTCTTCACCAGTTTGGATGGTTCACGTCGTTGCGATCATCAGACAATTTCGCATATACGAAGGTCGGCTTAATGGAACGCAAGAAGCGGAACGTACCGCCTACTCTTACAGGGTTAATAGTCGTTACTTTCACACCTTTTAAAGCATTCATATTGTTAGAAAGATTGAGGGATGATTGATGCATCGGGCCCCACCAAAGCTCATCTTTACTAGCTTGTACCTCTACGGCACCGATATGTGTTTTCACGTAGCCGTTTACGAGTCGTGCACTGTTATCGCTAGCAAATAGATCAGCGCACGGTGTAATCGCGTAGGCTACACGGTTGTCCGCCGTACCACGAATGTGCATTTCACCGTGTCGCGATTGTATTTATAACCATTGTTATTGCTATTCAATGGTTGATGCGTGCTCGCCGTACGAACCCAACCACCACGATTTCGGTTGTACTCTGGAGAATTCGTAGATGTCACAGATACAATAGCAGAGTCGACTACTACTTTGGACTCTTGTTTTTCTGTTGCCAAAGTTTGGATATCATCGGCATACTCCGTTTCAAGATTTTAAAGCATAAATTGAACGAATTGTGGCGTATTAGCATCCACTTTACCATTCGCTTCTTGTACCCATTCAGCCACTTGTAAACTGCTGTAAAGCCTGGATGTTGGCAATGTACCGATATAGCCTTGAGCATGCAAGGAATCGATCATGTCATATGTTGTAGAATTTAAATTTACATTTGGTGATACAATTTGTGCGCCATAAACTGGAGCGATAGCCATTGCCATAACAGCGCTTGTAACTAATAATTCAACACGTTTCACCCGATAACTCTCCTCAGTGTAATAAAAATTGTACGATTAAAACATACTATATCTCTCAAAAATAATAGTAATAGTATTAGATAGAAACTACTTTCACAGATATCAGAATATTAACTCTCTTGAGCCAAGTAATCCATGAACAGTTGATAGCCTTCTTTCATATTAATTTGAGGCGCCCAGCCCAACGCTTGGAGCTTGTCCGCCGTTAAATAATACTTCACAGTTGGCGCATAGCCATAGTTATTCGTTTCTGGAATGTCGATCACTACGGAAATGCGTCCCCCTACGACCTCATGAGTCACGAGTTTTGCAATGTCATAAATGCTTCTCGTTTCCTTAGCATTGCATATATTATACGCTTCTCCCGGTGCGCCAGCTTTCAGCAATACTAAAATACCCGTTAAGGCATCGGTGAGGTAACAGAAATTCGATAAAGACTCGCCTTTTGTGTGCAAAACGATATCTTTGTTTTGCAGAGCGCTCTTCGCAAATTGAATCGATACACGATTATCCTCACCAGATACGCCAGGGCCAAAGGTTTGTGCCAAACGAGCAATGGTCACGTTCACCCCGTATTCCTTGGCATAAGCATAACAGTAACATTCGCAGGCGCGCTTGCCTTCCGAATAAGAACTGCGCGTATCCAGATGATTGATATACCCCAAATCATCTTCGGTCATTGTTTGGTAATCCTCGTATTGGATGCCGTATTGCTCCATAGAGGACAAATAGACCATATTCTTGATGCTTTGTGCTTTTGAAAGCTCCAAGCATTCCACCGTTTGATTGATGGATGTATGCAAGGTTTCTACAGGATTGCTGATAAAGAACTTGGACTGCGTTGGTGATGCGGTATGAACAATATAGTCGATAGGCTCAGCAATATCCTTTACGTTTACGTTCGTAATGGTAAAAGTATCTCTTCTAAAGCCTTCAAAAACAGTTTCTGCTTTTTCTATATTGCGCACGCGACCGATTACACGGATATTTGTATGTAATACATCATTAGCAGTCATAATGGACTTGATGAGCATAGATCCTATCAAGCCAGTAGCACCAGTAATCAACATAGTGCGACCACTAAAGAAGGAAAACAAATCCTTGTTGCTATTGACGGTCCGCATCAACTCGTCTTGTAGTACTCTGTTCATTATCTATCCTCTAAGTAACTATAAACCAATAACATTCATACTATCTTGTACATCTAAATAGGCTTTAAATGTGTAGAAGTCAATTGGCGTTGTAATCTTAATGTTCGCAGACAAGCCCTCTACTAGATATAAGGTGTGCCCAAAGTGCTGCATCATGGACGCAGAATCGATAAATTCTAATTTTTCTTCATTCGCCTTTAGATGAGCCTTATGAATATCGCCTAAGAAGAAGCACTGCGGTGCCTTGGCAATTACGCATTGTGAGCGATCTAGAATTGTACCTGCCGTACGAGGCTCATCCCCTTTTACTAAAGTAGTTTCCGTAGACGGTGCTATGGTAATAGCATTACCATGATGAAGCACGCAAGAAATGCACTCTTCAATCATTGTTTGATTGATGACCGGTCTAACCCCATCATGCAAGAGCACTACAGTCTCATCATCGAATAGTCTGCGACATTCTTCCAAACCAAGGAAGATAGACTCCTGACCTGTACTACCACCAGGAATGATGGATACAACCTTTGTTAGACCAAACTTAGCCACCAAGGACTCCACTTGAGGAATCCCCGATGCTAAGGATACTACAATAATCTTGTCAATATTAGGCGCATATTGGAAATGCTCCAACGTATGAACAATAATTGGCTTTTGATTGACTAGCAAAAATTGTTTTGGAATACCGGACGAACTCATGCGTTGTCCCGTACCACCTGCAAAAATGATAGCTACATTCATGGTAATACTCTCCTTCCGTTTTCACTAAAATTAGTTAGTTACATTATGAATGTGTATAAGCAAGCGCCTACCAATGCCATTAGTAACTTACGTTTATTCATGTTTATCTCCTTAGTATTACCTTTTCTTTAATCTTAACTTCACTAAAACTGCATCACTTAGCTGCTTCTCATAAGCGTTAAAGTTAATCACTCGTTGAAGCCCGAAATAAATAAAAGCGTATACTAACATACTAATAATCAGAATATAAATGGATTTGTTTACATCAATATAAGGAATAATATATAAGCCCGCTGCTGTTACTACGATAGTAACGAGAGACAAGCGGAAAATTTCTTTCCAGAAATGAATGATATTCAGCTTCATCGTCCGTTGGTAGTACACATTCATGATGAGACCATTCCCTAGCACCATGGAAAGACCGGTAGCCGCCGCACCACCGACGATGCCGTACGCATCAATCCAGAAGTATGCAAGCACTACGTTTAAGGTACCAACGAGAGCATACACTACAGCGCGCACATGATATACATTGCGAGCCTGCATGATAGCAAGACCTACGTTCTGGATTAAGTCAATAGTAAATGGTGCGATGATGAGCAAGGTAATGATATATACCAAGTCAAAACTGTCGCCAACCCAGTAATGAAGGAAGCTATGTCCAAATACGATAAATCCGCTGAGAATTAAGGACAATAAATAAAACTGTAATCGCCCTATTTTAAGGAATAAGCTTTGGAACTCTTCGTCGCTACAACGGTTCGTAACCATAGCTGTAATCTTCGGTAACAAAGTACTAGAGATCGCTAGTGAAATATTCATATAGTTAATATAAATCTGACTCGCAATGGCGTAAATCGCAACAGATTCAGTGCCCATTTTCATGCCTAAAAGGAGCTGATTACTTTGCCAAAATACTTGGTCCACGATAGCTTCTACAAACATACTAAGGGATAGGTTGCGCATGGCGAGGATAATTTCATTATCCCAGCCACGGTATACCAATTGAGTACCTAGTTTATTGTGGCAATATAGAACTTTCACAATAACGAGCACCACATTAAAAATGGTTTGTACTAACACAACACTCAACGCCGATGGATAAATCATAATCATACCGATAATCGCAAAGGGTTGTAGCAAGATTTGTAGTAAACTAACGGAACGATGGAATATGAAGCGCTCCTCGGAAATGATAACCGCATCAAAGACCTTAGATGCGAAGAGCACCAATAAGTTCAATAAGAGCAATAGAAAAATGTTTTGAGCTCTACCAATCATAGATGGCTCTAAGGTAGCCCCAAAGATATATGGAATACTGAAATAGAATATGAGACCTATGAGACTAAGGAGTATCCCAATACCTACGTAGAGGATGAGAGCCATCGTTAAAAGTTTATCGCTCTTCTCTTGGTCTTGTAAGGTCTTATATTTTACTAAAAATCGGGTAATCGTTGCAGATAACCCGAAGTCTAATACGTTGAAATAAGCAATAATGGATCCGAGCAAGCGATATAAACCGAACTCAGCAACGCCAATAAAGGACAGTAGAATTGGTACATAAGCTAAGTTAACGATCGTATTACCTAGCAAAAGCGCATAGGACAACAAGGTTCCAATCTTTCGCTGTGTAGAAACATTCTGAGACATATAACCTCTCCTCTTCTACCGATCAAACATCTTAAAGTTAAATTGATACTCAATATTCATACTCGATGGATATGGGTTACGCCAACTAGCATTATAGTCATGAGGAATCTCCTTTATGATAGCTATAAAAGTGACTATATAAAAGAGTAATAATACATATCCCCATTTAAAATTGTATATCTTATCTTTAACCTGCAATAAAAAAGTAGAATTTAGATATCGTATTACAAAAGGTATTATAAGAATCATAAAACACTCAAAATATCGTGCCAAGCGTGTAATTGGAGCAGAGAAGGAAAATAAAAGATGTATTAAAATACCTATAAACCATAGAATTATTATTGACTTCAACTCTGGATTCATTTGTAAAATAGCAATTCTTGAAATCAAAAATAAGCCGAATTGATAAAACATAAATAACCCCGTCGTATTAATCGAATCTACATCAGAGACATAGCTTAAATATCGTCATTCTACCTGTAACAAACTTAAAATACTAGATAAAAAAGATAGCAAAATATTAAGTTTAAAAATAACAAAAATCAGAATAAATATAACTGTATATTTATACCCAAATATACATTGCAAGGTACTAGATAAAAGAAAACTGCAATTATTGTACTATAATCAATTGCAACGGCTATGCCTAATACTAATAAATATTTAATTAAATTACGCTCTAAACAGTAACGATATCCCCAAAAATAAGAGCTAAACTAAGACCTCGTCTGATACCATTCAACGAGAAAGAATATTGCAAATAGAAAAATAGTGTAACTATTAATATTTGAGTCTCCGTATCTTTTGTGTAATACTTAATAGCATTCCATAAAATCAACATAATTGGAATCTCATAAGCAATGAACAGCATTTGATATGAAAACTTAAAATATCGGAGTATTTCTGCTAAATATAAAAAAGAGGATTCAGGATATAAATCATCCATTTTGACTGTATTAAATAGCACTATATACCAATCATAGTCAGCACCGATTTCATATCTGAACATACCAAAGAATGTTAAGACACACAATCCAATACAGAGTCACCAGCTGAAATGCCAGCTAAAGATAAAAGTGCTACGTTATTAGACAAAGGACCTACTAAAGCATTTTGAGGCTTCACTTGAATCATCACACTAGACTGGTATTGCTTTGGCAACAAGAACACTAATAAAAGAAATAGTACAAAAATGCCTCCCATTAAAATAAAGAGTAATTTCTTATACTCTTTAATAATATCCTTTATAAGCTGATAGGAAATAACTTTCGGTACTATACTAATCCTTTCTTTGGTAATACTTTAATAGTTTAATTAATTATGTCTATATTTATATCGATAATAAATAATTACTATCCAGTATTGCTTCATCAAAAGTAAATAGATAATCAATTGCTTTTTTAAGCCTAAGCTTTTATCTATTACTAGTGGATGTAGCTGAGTAATTCTTTTAATACGTCTATAATACGAAATCACACTCGAATCATCTTCAAGCTTTGTATACTTATTAAGCAACCCTATTACTTGATGTGTGTAAATCGTATTGTAATTATTTGGACAATAAGCTCTCAAGAATTCATATTCTGTATTCATTTTGAGCAAATCATCAGAAAAGGTCTTTTCTGTATATAAGTTACTCAATGATATTTTCATATTATAGTGAAAATATTGATATAGACTTTCTTCTATTTTATAGGATATAACGTATCTATAATAAGAGAAATTAAAAACTTGGTCCTCTGCAACAGATAAATTTTCATCAAATCGTAAATGATGCTCATCGATAATATCTTTTCGATATAACTTAGCAACAGGTCCTCGCAACCAATCGATTAAATTATAATACTGTTCTGATAAGTTACCTTGTAAAGGGGCCTTATGCTTACGCAACTCCTTTTTGTATATGCTCCCCCGTTCATCTGTATACACATCTTCAATAGAACCAATAATAAGATCTGCATCTTGGCTTGTATTGATAAAAGCTTCTACATATTTCTCAGAAATCATATCATCACTATCAATAAAGATGATATAATCCCCATGCGCTTCCTCTAAACCTCTATTACGAGCCGTACTAACACCGCCATTTTCTTTATGAATGACGCGTATCTTTTCGCTCTTTTGTAAAAGCTCATCACATAGCTCCGATGAGCCATCAGTGCTACCGTCATCAATCAACAACAGCTCAAACTGTTTATAGCTTTGATTCAGGATAGATGTTACACAACACACTAAATGTGCTTTAGAGTTATATACGGGAACAATTATACTAATTAGAGATTTTTTCATAGTTTAAATATCCTCTAATATCAAACATAACTAATTATCTATAATATATCTCTAATCTATGTCGATATAAACATTCATATCATGTGTTTTCCGTTTATCCTCTGGCGGTAGTGTCATATAGTCGCCATAAAGATTCGTTAAATATTCTTTCCAACAAGAAAACGTAGGGAATTGACGTTTCTCAAATTCAACTAAAGTTGGTACTTTGTATTCAGATAATTTCATCCGTTCACCCGCACCATATAGACCATTAGTAATGCCACCTACATATGGAGTACTACCATACGTATATTCAATAGCCACTCGTTCAATATTGTTAATACAACGCTCTTTACCATATAAACAAGCTAATGGCTTTAGAATATACTTCATATACTTTCTAAAAGGACTTGTTCCTTCGCCTAATACAGAATCCGCAAGTAATAAAATATGACGATAAAAGTCACACTTCTTATAGATTTCTTTTACTTTATCAAGACTTTCAGGTAATCCATCTACTGGAAATATATCAATCCATAAATGATCATATCTATCTGAAGTATCATATTTACTATGAATATCTGTAGCAGGATCAACAACCTTAGTAAATGGTGAACTCAAAGTACCTAATCGATTTGAAAGTATCTTGTACTGAGTTTCAGTTGTATTATATAGTCCTATAAATCGTTCGTAATCAGGACGTGGCATACAAATATCAATATCATCATCCCAAGGAATAAAACCTTTATGCCGAATAGCACCAAGAAGAGTTCCCCCACAAAGATAATAACGGATATTATTTTTTTCACAAAAATCACTAACATTATCCAATATCGCTAATTCACGATCTTTAATTTGATCTAATGTTAGTTGAATTCTCTTCATACTTTATGCTCTCCCTAAAAATTTACGTTTTAAAAATAGTCCGCCCTTTTTAATCCAATTTTGTGGCTCCATAAAGGACAGATTTTGCTCTTTATAGTTAATATGATTTGCCTCAATCCATACATCGAGAAGAATTTCACTAACAAAACCATAAATACGAACTTCATATGTATCATATTCTGAAATATCAACACGATTTTCTATTTCTCCTAATATGGAGAACATCCACTCGCAATATTACCCAAATAGATCGCGACGCATGACGAACATGTTAAACATATGCGCCCAGGTACGATTACAAACCTTTGTGAAAGCAGCACTATATTCAAGATACCGCTCAGCAATAATTTGCATTTTTTGAAGATATATAATCTCCCGTATGATCACCCATATAGCCAATATCCGCCTTGCCTTCTCGGCCTACATGGATTGGCATATAGACAGGATCTTCTGGAATCCAATAATCAATATGTAATACCATGTCGCTTTCACTAAATAATAAAAGTAAACGCAAATTATAGGCCGATACAATGCCGCAAATAACGGAAATATAATCAACAGCTGTCATTAACAACTTAACAATAATATTAGACTTAATATATTTACTTTCCATCTATACTCCCTCATAACTAGCTAAACCAGTTTTTAAAATCATACTAACTTCCCATTTATTAAATACAATAAACAATATAATATATTAAACACAACACAACACTAAACTAAGAGGTTACAATTAATGAAAAAAGCGATTGGTTTTATAATTATCGTCTTAATTATTACTTTTATATGGAGTAATTCTTATCAAAATAGCACGAATTCCTATAAGCTCAGTATGTTCTTTACTACAAATATACAACCCCTATTGATCTTGGATTCCATCCAAAGCTAAATATTATGGATACTTATGTCCGCAAACTTGCCCATCTTACAGAGTTTATGGCACTAGGTGGCAGCATTTACTATATGTTCAACCAAGTTTTCAAAACACATACTGCCCAAAAAAGCATCCTACTAGCCATTTGCATCGCTTCATTAGACGAAGTCATTCAAATATATACACCAGGTAGAATAGCAACAATTGGCGATGTTTTACTCGATACTGTAGGCTCCATAATTGGAATTTTAATCATGAAGGGTCTTCTCAAACTATTTCACTAAGTTGCCTATCCTAGAACTAATCTCACTATTCTAAAATAAAACGCTCATTTATTTCTCAAGTTTAAACGCTCTTATACTAGTTACCTTCGATATAAGATAACACTCTCATTATTTCTACTTATAAAAAAAGATTGTTTTCTCAACAAAACATTAAGAAAACAACCTTCTTTCTTCACATAATGATAATAGATTCCCTAAACTCTATAACATTAATTTTACTATATTCTCATATAATTT
>ERZ773037.975-NODE-975-length-15142-cov-4.448068_pt1 | contig 15142 bp, 9 predicted proteins | sample MGYA00511466_ERZ773037 | MGnify/ENA primary metagenome ERZ773037 (study PRJEB29015, sample SAMEA2738146) | human oral metagenome | biome: human oral; feature: human-associated habitat; material: saliva | place: China | collected 2202 ... | reverse complement strand
TATTCTGAATTAAAAAGATATGAACGCAAAAAAAGTTTTATCGGACACCAATAATCCTTAATCGCATCATCAAACTTTCTTGTATAGAGCTCATAATGTCTACTGAACTTTTGCTTGAAGTCTTCCATCTTTGTTTCAAAGTTCGTTACATCTACCTCTTTACTCTGTGCTAAGATGAGTTGCTTCTTGTATTCTAATGAGTTCTTCGATGCCTGAACTAACAGTGTGATGAAAGTTACAAAGAATTGTGGACGAATAACATACATCTTCGGGTAGACATGACTCTTATTTACGATACCACTATTATATAGCTCACTGTCTGCCTCCAACAAACTGACCAACACGGCATACTCACATCCCTTCTTCCTTCTATCCTCATCTAACTTCTTCAAGAAGTCTTCATTCTTATGTTTGGTGGCAGTAGTATCCATCTCGTTCTTCATTTCAAACATAATAGATAGGTATTCTGTACCATCTTCACTATCTCGGAAGATGAAGTCGCCCTTCGTACCATCACTGGCATCATTGTCTTTTTCAAAATAAGCATTAGGCATCAGTGGACGCAGATAACGCTCGAACTCAATACTACAATGCTGCTCTAACGTCTCACCAACCATCTTTGTAGACATCTTCGACTTCAGTTCCTTGTAGTAGTCTATCTGCTCTTGCTTCATACGCAACTCTCTCTCATGTTGCTTCTGCAAGTCTGCTTCATGTAGCTGAGCCTTACTCCTCTCCTGCTCTATTTCGTTCTGCAGCATCACAATCTTGTTTTCTTTCTCTTGTGCTGCCTGCTGCGCCTTGTTACGCTCATCCATCACAGCCAACTGCAGTTTGTCTCCACTCTGGCTAATCTCTGATTTCAACTCACTGATTGTCTTTTCCTTCTCGGCAAGTGCAATTTTCATTTCACTTGTCTTCTGCGACTCTATCCCTTCTAACCGTGCTTTGAGTTTCGCTATCTCCTCACTCATCTCCGATTTCTGTCGAGACAGCTCACTCTCTTTCTCACCTTTCAGTCGTTCTATCTCAGCCACCTTCTGACCTAATTCCTTCTCTTTTTCCGACAACTTGTTTTGGAATGTCTGTTCGGTCTTCGTTGTAACCAATGCCAATTCAGCCTTGTTACGCTCGTCCATCTCAGTCATTCTTCTCTTCACCTCAGCTTCAATTTCCTTTGTCTTAACTTGGTTCAATATAGAAGCATAGTCAGCCTCATCTACCTTGAAGATATTTCCACACTTAGGGCATTTTAGTTCTTTCATAATCCTATTCTTTAAAGTTATTATTTATGTTATGTGTGCAAAGGTAATACACATGAGTGCAGCCTTTCTGCATAGATACTTTTTTCTTTTTTATTTGTGAGATTAGCGTGCTATATTCTACTTACACCTACACCTTTATATATTACAATTCTATTTTTATTTTGTTTGCTGTCATTTTAACATTTCCCTATAATGCTCTATGCATTAACGCTTTAGTTGGTAGAGAAGAGTGACAGAAGTGACAGGAAAACTAGTTTCCATAGACACCTAAAGGCATGGACAGCATCTGCCAACATGGCGTCTCTTCCATCTTGTCCTTCTACCTCATCATCATTTATCAGATAGTATAGTTTCTTTAAGTAAGATTCATACTTCTGAACCAACGAGTTAGAGAGAGAATACCTCATAACTGCATTTGGGCGAGGGTCAGTAATTCAGATTATGTTAGCACTACAAAGTTAAGAATATTATATTACTTTTTATCTTATTAGGATAATTATTTGTAAACATCAGTTCAAAAACATCATATTCTTGAGTTGATAAACTAACCGTAGTGCTTAAGATTCTTCGTGAAAACAAATTCTACCAAACATTTACGCTTATAACACTTGCTTGTTGAATTCACGTTATGCTATTTTTGCAGTGCCTACATAAATATTTAGCTGATATTTTTGTTGAACGGACTTTAATATTTATTTTTGCGTTTGAATAGAAATTAAAGTGTAATTGTATATGAACAATCAATTTTACTCACTGCTAATGCTTTGTGCCCTTTGTGTTTGCAACAATGCATATAGTTCTACTTGCTGCAATATAGCTACTGTTAGAAAAACAAATAACAAAAAGACTTTCGACCAAGACAAATGGCAAACCGAAACTATTAGAACGTTCCTGAAAGAGAATGGCTATAAAGAACCATCGCAACAGAGTTTCCACGACAAATGTTTATATTTGTTCGGACTAGATTTGCCTGCAAATCCAAAAAATACTGCCAGACCAATTAATTCGATAGATACTGAGTATACCATTAACGAATTGGGCAGATATATATACCCTGATGTAGAAAATTTGTTCTACCAACCATGGATTGATAGAGAAATAACCAAAGAAGACGCAAGGAAATACCTCTACGACAACGAGGCGGGGGTTGGTAAGAGAATTGCAGCATACAACAAACTGTTGTTTAACAACGACTCTACAGCTCTGCCATATTTTAAAGAAAACTTAGGCGAAGCAACTGAAGCTGTCTTCTTATTCGACTACGAGGGTAATCCAGATCTTATGGAGATTGCCGTGAAAAATGCACGACTGTCTGGTTATTTCGACGTTCCATCTATCTCTGCGATATTGTTTTATAACAACAAGAAACGAGGCATTAGAAAGCGACTTATAAAACAGATATACGACCAATGTGCCAATAACAGAGACGATTTTAAAGACTTTGAACGAATTGTTACTACGTTTTCGTGGACGTTTGATGTATTGGAATACGATGTGGACACGAAAGACCAATGTTTGGTTTACTTAGTTACGCTTATGATGGACTACGACAACAACAACCGAGCTGCTATTATTGAACCTCGTGGCAGCAAGGCTTTCGAATATCTTGAGTATTTTCTTCGTCAGTTTCCAGATATAGAGAGCCGACTTAAAAAGCACAATTTTTATGATAACAACAAACTGAAAGAACTTGTAGCCTCTATTCGTTCTGTACAGCAAACAGAAGCAGCTAACGGACGCAACAATAAGGTTGCAACACACTTTATATACGACTCTGATGGGTTTTGCAATATGCGCGAAAAAGGCAGCATATCGGCACGAATAATTGGGCGCATACCTTCTGATACTCCCGTGCGTGTATTAGAAGCAGATGGCGAATGGTGGAAAGTATCTACAAACGATGGCAAAACCGGATATGTGCATAAAAGCAGAATTATAAGAGGAAACTAATGTGCTCTATAGCTTGCATTAGAGCTTAACGTAAATCGGTCATTACGATTTCTTTCTGTTGTCAGACAAACAAGAAATCATAATGACCGACTTTTGTTTTATGCAATCCGAACTTTATCGGATAACAATATTAATAGTTCTGTACCAAACGGCTCGCACAACCCTGATTTGGATCTGAGTAATCATAGAAGCCAACGCCAATTGCTAAAGGTGTAATTTTAACATGATAAACCTTTTTCAAAAAATTACTACGCGAAGTCGTTGCATAATTACCGTGTCTGCCCCATTCTTTTAACAAACTTTTACCACCCTCTCTATAAGCTGTGAGTGGGATAAACACGGCACCACTATTTCTAATCTTTTCAAATGTTGTTTCGTTTTCATCTGCTTTTGACCAATGACCAAACTGACCAAAACTTGTAAACAATGCCTTAGCCTCTAAAACTGGCATATTATCAGGGAAGATAAGACAACCACGCAACCATATAGGGTCGTCAGCACGCTCCGATGTTGCTTTAATATGGCATCTTGCCCATTTAGCAGCTGTTACGCCAGATTCTCTCCATACTCGAATATTATTTGGCAAACTAGGATTGAGTTGATCAGGCATAAGATACTCCCACTCTTCTGCTGTCATGACACGTGTCTCTTGGTTTCCAACTTTCAACATGTGACCATAGTCGTACTTCTTTACTTCTTGATCACTTGTAGCAGAAAATGTATTATTGAGCAATGTTGGATTGTTGAGAGTTCCCCAAGATGGCAAATCGAAGATTCGATACTTTTCAGGAGAAGCATATATTTTACCCCCCACCGTTATAGTTTCAATATTATAAGTTGCATTTTTTCTTGAAGTTTTTGGCATTGCCATCTCCCACTGCTCTGGTGCTAATCGATAATAGCCTTTGTGTATGGTGAGCTTTCCCTTAAGCTTAAGTGGAACAGAGTTCTTCCATCTAACGAGCGTGTTAGCTTCAAGGGTTTTAGCTTTCATTTCGTTTGTGTAGGTAGCTATAGGCATTACATATTGCATATTACCATTCGTAATAGCCACTTGCTGGGTTCCACTTACAGAGAACTTAGCCTTAGCACCTTTATAATAAACAAACGATTTGCTTGCATCGTAATTGCGTGTCTCTGGTGTAGCATTAACCACACTTGTGTATGAACCAGCGTAATAACCATCGAAAGATGGTTCAACACGACCTGGAACGAAGGTTACATAGAAATTGGTTTTACCATTAAAGAAGATGTTTGTTTCTGGGTCTATCTCTGTACCAATTTCTGAAACACCTGTTACAGCACCAGTGCTCAAGTCTACATTGGCTGAAGCGTAAACACCTTTACCACGAAGACCAACCTTTGCAAGTGGTGTGTTGTTGTTTGCAGTAATAGCAAAGTGAGCCACAGCAAACAAGTTCTTCAATGTAACATTTCCATCGGTAACTGCCTTTCCATCAGAATTAGTAACAACTTTGCCTGTACCCATTAAAACACAGTTCCTCTTCAAATCCTTAAGTTCGCCTGTCTGCTGAGTGAGGTCGATATTGAATTTACCCGCAGAGAGGTCACTTGCGCTAATTGTTCTGTCGGCACTACCATCAGCGGTCTTACCTATATAGAAAAAGCGGTAAGTGCTATTTTCTGTTATGAGGCTTGCTGGAACCTGACCTTCAAACTCTCCACTGAGACCGTCACGCTTTGTAGACTTCAATGCGAGTGTATGAACAGTTTTCCCACCAGCAGCATCGGTTATAACAAGCATCAATTGGTCATTAGTTTCCCACTTCCATGGGCTTTGATTGCCTTCTTTCTCTACTAATACGGCTCTCGATGTAGTAGCATCGTCTTCTGTACCAGCCGATACAGAGAGCGTTACCATTTGTTCTTTCTCTTCTGGATAATCAACAGCTTCTGAAGAACAAGACGCTGCAAAAATTGATATTGCCATGCAAATAAGTGGCAAAAGAATTCTATTTTTCATTCTTTATATCTTTATTACTATTAAAATGTTTCAGCTAAACTTTACTCAACCTTATACAAAGCAACCACTTTGAATATGAATTTGAGTAGCATTTAAACCATTTGTAAGGTAAGCTAAATGTTAATAAACTCGTTTAATTACCTTGTCCTGTATTCCAAGGGTCGTGTTCGTCTTCGCTAACATCTTCATTTTTAGTTTCGCCATGTACACTACCCGCCAGCATAGACTCTGGATACAAGCTGAAAATTGTACACGATGGTGTTTGGTAAGTTTCTTTTTTCCCTTTAACAATAGTTTCTAATACTGTTAATCCATTTTCTCTCATATTTTCTCAATTTATATAGTTATATCTTGTGTTGAATAGCATAATTTATAGTGGCATACACAACTTTTTGTGTAATTTTTATAAATAAGCATTAATTTTAATGCAAAATTAGTTATTTATTTTTTATGACACGATACATTTACATTTTTTAATAATTTCGTGAACACATATACAGAGAAAAACTGACAGATATCTAAAACGAAACTGACAGATATCTGAAACGAAACTGACAGATATCTAAAACAAACACGACAGATATCTGAAACGAACACGACAGATATCTGAGATATTTTATATACATTTGGATATTCTTTTCGATTGCTTAGTAGAGCAACAAAGGCTGCTTACAAGCAATGCAAATAGACAATTATAAACAAAAAAGGAGAGCAAACCACCCTCCCCTATTTGCAATTCTGTTGGAATTTTATTTTGTATACCGTTCTGCAAGAATTGTTAGCATACATTTTATTGAAGTTGGTTCTAACTTATTAGAATAGCCATACAATCAGCTTTTTACGGTGAAACGCTTGAGGAATAAGATGAGATAGAAAGTAAGAAACATAGCACAACTAAGTATTTCTAAATAACACTATAAATATAGCTGTTCTGCTTGTAAATAACAACAACACGCAAAAGAACATATTACAGCACAAAAAACATTAGCGTTTTACCACAAAAACACTCAACAAAATAGCGCAAAAAGCATCAACGTTTTACCACAAAAACACTCAATGAAATAGCACAAAAAGCATCAATAACTTTTATGTGCCGAAAAAAAACGTTACTTTTGCAAAAAATATTTGGTATATGGAGTATTACAAAAGAATGGTAGACAGTTTGCTTACCGATCTACTTGACTCATCAGGTGCGGTATTGATAGAAGGTCCCAAGTGGTGTGGAAAAACAACAACAGCTACACAACAAGCTGCAAGTGTTCTTAAATTACAAGACCCTGATATGCGAGAACAATATTTTGCTACCGCAGCTATCAAACCATCTTTATTATTGACAGGCAAAACACCTCGTTTGATAGACGAATGGCAAGAATTGCCTGTCTTGTGGGATTCTGTGCGAACAGTGGTAGACGAACGAAATGACGTAGGTCAGTTTATTTTGACAGGCTCTAATTCTATAGACAAAAGTGCCATTCGACATTCAGGGACGGGGCGTATTGCAATTATGGGAATGTTGCCTATGAGTCTGTTTGAGTCGAAAGAGTCATCAGGTGCTATTTCTTTGAAAAACCTATTTGATAATCCTCTTATAGATATTGATGGGATAACATCACCTATGCAGTTGGAGGACTTAGTTTTTGCAGCTTGCAGAGGTGGATGGCCAGCATCATTAATCCGCAAAACGGACAAAGCACGCCTTCAGGTTGCAAAAGACTACATCAATAGTCTTTGCAGAATTGACATTTCAACCATCGATGGAATTACACGCAACGAAAAACTTAGTCAGCTTATTTTGCGCACTTACGCACGAAACATTTCAACATTGGCAAAGAAAAGTAGTCTGCTGAAGGATATTAGGGCAAATGTAGAAAATTGTTCAGAAAATACTTTGAATGATTATATAAACGCATTTACCAAACTTTTTGTTATACAAGATATAGAAGCATGGAGTCCAGCGGTCAGATCGGCATCTGCCATACGTCGGGGTGTTAAAAGAGAATTTGTTGATCCGTCTATTGCCGTTGCAGCCCTATCTATGTCTCCAGAAACATTATTAATGGACTTGAAGACCTTTGGCTTTATTTTTGAGTGTATGTGTATTCGCGACTTGAAGGCTTATTCTCAGGCATTAGGAGGCTATATCTCTTATTATCATGACCGATACGATTTAGAAGCAGATGCCGTTCTTCATTTAGAAGATGGGAGATATGCTCTCATTGAGTTTAAGCTTGGAAGCAGGGAAATAGAGGAAGGAGCTGAACATCTTTTAGAAATTAAACGTCTCGTCCAGCAATATAATGAAAAAGAAAAGCAAATCCGACTTCGTGAGCCAGACCTGCTTATGGTGATAACAGGCGGTGTAATGGCTTACTCACGCCCCGACGGTGTTAAAGTTATTCCTTTGGGGTGCATGAGAAATTAAATATGGAACAACCAATAGGCTGATGGAATATGCTTTATGGAATAGACTAAATATAAGGGTATTTAATTTTGTAGGCTCGGTATGTAGCACTAAGCACAGAGTGTAACATTAACCGTAAACACCGCTGAATGTACTAATTAGGTTAGAAGAGAGTATTTTTAAACGCAAAAGAGGATTTTGTTTCCAAAATCCTCTTTCCTTGTTTTGTGATTCCGTTGGGGTTCGAACCCAAGACCCACAGCTTAGAAGGCTGTTGCTCTAATCCAACTGAGCTACGGAACCAACAATTCGGCTGCAAAAGTACGGCTTTTATTCGTTTTCACCAAAAGAATAGTAAAGTTTTTTAGTTCGCGCCTCTTTATTCGTACCTATCGACAGATTTACGTATAGGACAAAACCAACAGTTATAAGCTGCAAGCCACATACTGTAAGGTGTGTGTGTAGCGAGTTATATATTAAGTTTCGTACAATAAAGGCAGACAAACAGAGCAGTCTACACATTCTACTTAAACTGATTAAGGAACGAGTCGGCTTGCGTATTTCCTAAATTCTTCGCTTTTTCGATATTGGCAATACCCTCCTGTTTCTGATTGTTTTTACACTGTGCAATGCCAAGAACAAGATAAGCCTCTGCATAGTCGTCTTTTAAAGCAATTGCTTGTTTGGCAGCAATAATAGCCTCGTCTAACTTGTTTAGTCGTAGCAGCAAATTAGCCGCTTCGGCGCAGTAGATAGGTTCAGCCGGATCGAGTCGAGCAGCTATCAGAATATCTTGTAGAGCTTGTTGCCACAACTTTCCCTTTACTTCTATCTGTTCGCGCAAATAGTAGAAATCTGCCTCTAAAGTGCCTTGATTAAGATATTCGTACACATAAAGGTCTTTCATAGCATCGCGATACTTTCCCATTTTGTTAAATTGCTGTGCGCGCGCCAAGAAATAAGGAGACGAAGTTTCCATATAAGGCGTGTCGCATAGTTCAATACATTGGTTCAGCAATGCAAGAACAGCCTCGTTGCTTGCATTAAGTTTTTCTTGGCATTGCGCCATTTCTAAGTATAGTTCGGGATTTTTAATAGGCGTATTTGTAAGCGCTTCGAAGTCGGTATATGCTTGTTGGTAATTGCCTTTTGTGTAAACAATTTGAGCCTGAAGATGTTTGTATACAGGAGCAGGATTAAGTTTATAAGCCTCGTTAGCCTCGTTCATAGCCTTATCTAAAGTCCAGCCTTGTGCTTTTGCCTTATCGGCGATGGCAGCCGTTGTTACACCCTGAAAAATTAGTCTACCATAGTTATAGTGTGCTTCGTCTTTAGCAGTAGTTTTAGCTATAGCTTGTTGCAATGTCTTATCAGCTTCGGGAACCTCTCCATTCGCTAAAAGTTTAGTAGCCAATGTAACGTAACCATTATTCAGCGTAGGAAACTTTTGCAGAAAATCGTTAATGGTAGCCATTCGGAGCGACTCTATTTTTGTTGCAGACAACATTAATGCAATGATAGCCTCGTCGGGCTGTTGCGGTAATGCTATTCTAATTCCAGACTGTAAGAGCGTAGGATCGTTTTGAGAAAGACCAGTTAGCACAAAGTCGTTGGCATATTTTGCATCGGTAGCACTTTGCAGAGTTCCGTTGCTATTGTAAATGCCTACTAATTGTCCTTTATCGTTCAGCACCGGTGCCCCGTTATATTTTTCAGAGGCAGTTGTGGAAAGTACACAGTAGTTATACTTCGTCATAAATTTTTCCACCTTATCTATATTAGCCTTTACAGGGTCGCCAGCTTGTGAGGGCATAACAATCCATGCAGCAGAATTGGCAACAACCGATGGTGCAAACAGAGCAGCATTAGTTTTGGCTGTTATCTTAAACTTTGCCACATCGTAAAGCTCGTTTGCTCCCAATATTGTTTCCACACTATATTTTTGTCCGTTGTTATCGGTAACTACAGCTTTCATAGCCCCCACAAAAGGTTTCCATGTGCTAACACAAATGCCATTGTTTGAGACGAAAACACCATTAGACGTGGAGAGAATGGAACCTTTTGCATCGAAGGTGGTGAGAGTAAAGGTTGTGTTTGCAGCCTTTTTTACAGCCGCTGGTTGTGCTGTTGCTGCAGTGGCAATGCCCAAACAGAGCATTAGAAGAATAGAGAATATTTTTATTGGTTTCATACTTTTATATTCGTTTACGATGGTTGATTACTGTTTATTAGTTCGCGTGCATTCTGTAGTGCAGCCTCAGACACGTCAGAACCAGACAACATTTGTGCTATTTCTGCAACACGTTCTTCGCTTGTTAGCTTGCGCAATTTGCTGGTGGTTCCAGTAGCAGAGTCGTGTTTCTCTACCTTATAGTGCGTTGTGCCCAAAGCAGCTATTTGTGGTAGGTGGGTAATAGAAATAACTTGTTTATTGTTGCTACCCATTTGGCGCATAACAAATGCCATTTGCTGTGCAATTTTTCCACTAACGCCAGTATCAATCTCATCGAAAATAATGGTAGGAAGTTTAACCGCTCCACTTATCATAGCCTTAAGCGACAGCATTACACGCGCTATTTCGCCGCCCGATGCAACTTGTGCTATGGGTTGCAACGGACTGTTGCGATTTGCAGAGAAAAGAAATTGCACCTTGTCTGCTCCATCGTCAGCAAGTGGCTTCGCCTCGAACTGTATATCGAACTGCACATTGGGAATGCCCATTGGTATGAGTTTCTCTTTCATTTCTTTCTGAATAGTTTTTGCAGTTTTTTCTCGTCCTTTGGTTAGTATAGCCGCTTGTTTTGCACAGTCGGTTTGTTTTGCAGCAAGAGTTTGTTCGGCATCTTTCAGCAATTCATCGCTGTTGTCTATACTGTCCAACTTAAGTTTCAAGTTGGCTTGTATGTTGAGCAATTCGGCAATAGTTTCTACGTGGAATTTCTTTTCGAGATGGTATATCTTATCTAACTGTTCGTTGATAAAATCTAATCTGTTGGGATCGAAATCAATATCGGCAGCAGCTCTGCTAACTTCCTCTGCAATGTCTTTTATCTCAATATACACGGTGTCTAAACGTGTATTCAGTTCGTTAGCTTTCGGGAAAACAGCTGTTATATTAGCCAAATTGTCGGTAGCAGACCTTAATTGTTGTACGGCACCAGTTTCCTCGCCATTCAAGAGATTGTCTGCACTAAACAGCGACGACTTAATATCTTCGGCGTGCGTAAGAGTTTTAGCCTCAGCTTCCAACTCCTCTTGTAGTCCATCTTGTAAGTTTGCACTTGCAATTTCTTCATACTGAAAGCGTGTAAATTCTTCGTTTTCCGAACTCTCTTTCAATTGTTTTTTAATTTCTGCCAATTTGCGTTCGGCATCTTTATACGCTTTAAAGGTAGTTGCGTAAGCAGTGCGTTCTTTATCGTTATCTGCCAAAATATCTATAACATTCAACTGGAAATCTTCTTTTTGCAATAGCAAGTTTTGGTGTTGCGAATGTATATCCACAAGTTGGTCGCCCAATTCGCGCATTAAGTTAAGCGGCACAGGTGTGTCGTTAATAAATGCACGCGACTTTCCGTTGCTGCTAATTTCTCGTCGTAGAATAGTTTCGTTAGAATCGAAATCGATATTGTTTTCGGCAAAGAAGTCTTCGAAAGCATTTTTAGTTAAAGAGAATGTTGCTTCTATTACGCATTTCTTTTCACCTTGCTTTATTTGTTTGCTATCAGCCCTATTACCCAACAGCAATCCAATGGCTCCAAGAATAATACTTTTTCCTGCTCCAGTTTCGCCACTTATTACAGAAAATCCATTGTAGAAGTCGATATCCAATTGGTCTATTAACGTAAAATTCTTTATATATAGATGCTTCAGCATATTGTTTTTGTATTATTGTTTAATCTTGTCCCACGTAGCATTCTGACTAGCGTTAATGCTAAAAAGAATGTCGTAGACCGATTCTTTTTCTTTTTGTGTCCCTTTTTTGTTGTATATATTCGCCAATTCGTCTTTCTTATAGTCTGTCCAAATTTGAGGCCACATACTCATAGGTTTATCTTCGTGCGCTTTTTTCAAATCGTTTTGCAAAGCAGTAGTTATGTTGGTTCTGCCTCGTTCCACACTGTTTGCCATTTCGTCTAATCCTGTGCGATAGTAGTCGTATTGCAGCTGTCGGAATGGTTTCATTCCTCCGTCAATATAATCGTTGATAATGGCAAATCTGTTTTTTGAATTTTCGAATGCTTTCCAGCCCGTGAAACTTAAGTTCTGCGCATTGTTGGTAAGATTCATGCAACGTTGTAGTACGTCGTCGCCACCCATTGGTGAAAACGAATCGAGGTCTATCCCGATAATGAGATAGGCATAATACGCAAAAAGAGCAGTAAGCTGATTGTTGATTGTTTCCTCGTTGAACTCAATCTGGTCGAACTGAGCAAACTCAAAATTGAAGTCTCCGTCTTTAAAATTAAACAAAGTAGATGTGTATGCGGAGTTATACACAGGTCGGTTTGCTTGTATAAGTGCAGTGCAAGTAAAAGTGTTGTTACCTGGATCGTACTTAGTTACTGTGATATTAAAGTTACAAACAATTCTTTCGTTCTTTTGGAACTTAAGATTAGTCCATTGACGTTCGTTTACAAACTGTTCGAGAGTTTGTTGCAAATTTTCGAATACCGACTTATCGGTTCCTTGTATTTGATTATGGTTGATGGTTATTTTGGCTTGTAGTTCTTGCGCTACAGTGGTGTTGCTAAAGAATAGAAACCAACTCATTAATAATGTCGTGAGCCACCAACCGTTTGCATTTCTTTTCATACTCTTTCTTTTCTCTTTTCGAAATAATCGTTATCTGATTGTCGTCCGACTGGAAAGTTGTACCAACATTTCGTGTAGAGTTTAGCACAATAAAGTCGGCGTTCTTTCTCTCTAATTTTGCTAATGCATTAGCCTCTTCGTTGTTGGTTTCCAAAGCGAATGCCACAATACGTTGCTGGGGTGTTTTTTGTTGTCCCAATGTAGCAGCTATATCGTGCGTAGGCTGTAATTCAATGTGCAGATTATCCTTTTCGCGCTTTATTTTCGTATCGGAGAAACACATTGGTTTAAAATCGGACACAGCAGCACACAAGATAGCAGCATCTGCATTTGGAAAGACTTGTGTGCACGCTGCATACATTTGTTCGCAGCTCTCTACATCTATGCGGTTTATACCTTCCGAACACGTTATGTGAACAGGACCAGCCACAAGTGTAACATTTGCGCCACGTTTGTAACATTCTTCAGCAAGCGCAAAGCCCATCTTTCCAGACGAGTAGTTGCCTATAAAACGCACAGGATCTATCTTTTCGTATGTTGGCCCTGCAGTTATTAGAATATGTTTTCCGTTTAAATCGTGTTTTTCATCTATAGCATTATTAAAATATTGCTCTAAACAAGCTACAATAGTTTCAGGCTCTTCCATTCTGCCTTTACCTTCCAAACCACTTGCCAAGAAGCCACTCGCAGCCTCTATTATGTGGTTTCCCCTACTCTTCAATATATTTATGTTCTCTTGCGTTGCAGGGTGTTTGTACATATCGAGGTCCATTGCCGGAGCAACAAATACAGGAGCTTTCATTGATAAATAGGTGGTAACAAGCATATTGTCGGCAATGCCATGGCACATCTTTCCCAATGTTGCTGCAGTGCAAGGGGCTATCAGCATAGCATCAGCCCATAAACCTAAATCGACGTGTGAATGCCACGTGCCATCGCGCTGAGAAAAGAAATCGCTTATGACTGGTTTTTGTGTGAGTGCCGACAATGTAATGGGGGTAATAAATTCTTTTCCACTGGGAGTTATAACCACCTGAACTTCGGCTCCTTGTTTAACAAGTTGCCGAATAATAAGGCAACTCTTGTAGGCAGCAATAGACCCTGTGATGCCCAGAACTATTCTTTTTCCTTTCAACATAGTTATCGGTTGTTGAATTCGCGGAGGCGAATACGTGTGAGCACTTGTTTTGTATTATAAGTAAAGTCGCTTGCAAGCATCCAACTATAGAAGCCCGGATCTCTGTGCAATACCTCTGCAACGTCCCAACCACGATACTTCCCAAAATTGAACACTTCGTGGCGACGAGGTTTACCATTTTCATCGAGCAACACGTTACCATCTTTGTCGGTTACGTCTTTCCAAACAATACGTCCTGCAAAGTCTACATTATCGTTCATTCGCGAAAACTCAGCCAGTTCGTCCATATCGTTTTTTAATATACGCTCTGGATTAGTTTGATTTTCTTCAGAGTACATATTTACTTGTCCCTGCAAAACGCGCCATGTTGCTTCGGTATCTTCGTCAGCCCTATGAGCCGTGAAGTCATCTTCCATCTTTCTCCCACAATAATACTCGTATGCTGCAGCAAGATTGCGTCGTTCCATCTTGTGATAAATGTTTTGTGCATCTATAAGGCGGCATTTTGAGAAATCGAAATCAACACCAGCTCTTAGAAATTCTTCTGCCAATAGAGGAATGTCGAAACGATTAGAGTTAAAACCAGCAAAATCGCAGCCCTTAAACTTATTAGCCAGTTCAGCAGCTTTCTCTTTAAATGTTGGTGCATTAGCTACATCTTCGTTTGTTATGCCCGTAAGTTCTTCCACTTCGTGTGGTATTTCTTTTTCTGGGTTAATATAAAAGTTTTCTCTTTCTTCGTTCCCATTGGGCGAAATCTTTATGTACGACAATTGTATAATGCGATCTTTTACTAAGTCAAGACCAGTCGTTTCAAGATCGAAGATAATTAATGGCTTCTTTAAATTTAATGACATTCTCTATACTATATATTATATAATGTATATGGGGGATATATATATTATAATGTATGTGGGCAGACTTAATGTAAAATCTGCCCACATCTATTATCAAATTTAATTAATCGTTGAGCAATACAGGCATAACAAGCATTAGCACGTTTTCGCCTTCTGGTTGCTCGGCTGGCACAATAATACCTGCTCGTGAGGGGTCAGCCAATTGTATGTTTACTTCGTCGCTCTGCAAATTATTTAAGATTTCTAAGATAGAACTACCTTTAAAACCTATGCTCATTGGATTTCCTTCGTAAGTACAAGTCATACTTTCTTTTGCACTTGTAGAGAAGTCTATATCTTCGGCACTCAAGTCTAATTGTCCGTTTGCAATATGGAAGCGAACCAATTGCGAAGAATCGCTTGCAAATGGTAACACACGACGAACTGCACCAATGAACGATTTGCGGTCTATTATAATCTGATATGGATTATTTTCTGGAATTACACTATTATAGTTAGGATATTTCCCGTCAATAAGTCGGCAAATTAAATTACCCTCACCAAAAGAAATTTCAGCAGAGCGAGCATCAAAACTAATAACTACATCGCTACTATCTTTTGAAACAAATCCCTTTAACAAAGTAGCTGGTTTCTTTGGTAATATGAATGATGCAGGAACTTCGTTCGTTACAGAGAATACTCTGTTGCGCACCAACTTATGTCCATCGGTAGCTACTACTGCCAATCTTCTTC
>ERZ773037.966-NODE-966-length-15202-cov-14.151317_pt1 | contig 15202 bp, 12 predicted proteins | sample MGYA00511466_ERZ773037 | MGnify/ENA primary metagenome ERZ773037 (study PRJEB29015, sample SAMEA2738146) | human oral metagenome | biome: human oral; feature: human-associated habitat; material: saliva | place: China | collected 2202 ... | reverse complement strand
GTCGTCGCCTCCGAATCCGCAACCGAACGACGCGGCAACGGATCAGGACGCTGAGGCATCACCGTCGTCGCCTCCGAATCCGCAACCGAACGACGCGGCAACGGATCAGGACGCTGAGGCATGACCGTCGTCTCGGGCAGGAATGCAGCAGAGCGTCCCGGAGCGGCAGTCGGGTTCTGCGGCATGACTGTCGTCGCCTCCGAATCCGCAACCGAACGACGCGGCAACAGATCAGGACGCTGCGGCATCACCGTCGTCGCCTGCTGATCAACAGCCGGGGATTGAGGAGCGGAAGGAACTCCACCGCCGCCGGGCACCGACGTCACTTTGCCTGCACCCGTACGCTTAAGGCCACCGTTTTGGCCAAGGTCACCTGCGCTCGGACGCCTACGCTCCGACAGCGGAGTCACGGCGCTTTCGGCGAAGCGCTGGGCAGCCGAGGCTAACAAAGCAACCTGCGAGTCGGGGGATTCGTGCTGAGCAGCCGATCCTTGGTCTGTCTCTCGGGATTCTGTCACGATCAGTCCTTCCGTACTCAGACGTTCCGCGTGCGTGCGGTCACGGCTTGGGAAACAACATTTTGTTGATCGGCGATGGATGTTAGGCGAAGGAATTCCCTTCGATTCTCCACTACCGTCGCAAGTTTCTGGCGGTCAGCATCGATACGCGCCGGGTCGGGTCCGTACTTAGCCATGATGCACTGGTCAAGTCCGAGAGAAGCCAGGTTTGCCAGGAAAGAACGCATCGCGCGGGTTGCATCGCGCCCACCTCGCGTTGACCACTTGATGGAGGCCTCCTGCACGCGCTTATCTGTGGCCATCGTCACCTCGCCAGGGAGCACCCATCCGGTGCGTACGTAGGGGACCAAACCCTTGCGGATTTTCGCTCGCTGCTGGCGCGTTGCTCTCAGCAGCAGGAGCGCCCACAGGATGAAGCCGGGTACATAGATGACACCGTACATGGTAAAGAATCCCCGGTCGCCGAAATATGCTGCGCTGCCATTCCACGTCAGATGGATGAGCATGGCGCACACCCACAAGATCGTGACGATGCCAGCCCTCATCCATCCGTTCTTGAACGAGAGCAGGGCCAGAGCCAAACCGATTCCGGTCATAGATGTTGCCATCACGTGCAAGAACGGACTCATCAGGCCGCGCAGAGCGACCAGCCACAGAAGGTGTGCCGTTCCCTCTGGTTCTCCGCGCAGGTAGTAGAGGATGTCTTCCGTGAACATGAAGCCGGCTGCTGACAATCCCCCGTAGATGGCACCATCGAGGACGGAGTTGATGTTGGTGCGACGAACGACGACGACAATGATTACGCCGATAGCTTTGAGAGTCTCCTCGACAAGCGGAGCGACGAAGGTTGTGGACAGAGCGTTCGCCGTATCAAAGTTGCCGAGTGAATAGTCCAGATTCTTGCCCAGCGCGGTATTCACGATGCCAGAGGACAGGGTTGCGATGCCCGCGCCCCACAAAAACACTGCGACCTTTGTTTTCCATGGCTCGGGGGCCCACCGGTCCAGGCGGTGCAGGAACGCGAGGACAATCCCCAGGGGAATGAGAGCAAGCAGAGTAGTTTTCACGAGTGCCAGGTAGCTCGATGCCACCGGCGAGAGGAAGAAAACGGTTAGGCCAATCAGGCCGATAATCCCGGCAGCGGTCAGGACGATTTCAAGCCAGGGGAAAGAATGCTGGGCCTTCGGTGTCTGCCACACGGGAGCAGCTTCGTCGGGCGCGGGCGAACCAATGCTGCTGGCCTCACCGATGGCGGTGGCACTGAGCTTCTTGAGCCGGTAGTCTTCGCCCGGCCCTCCCCAATGGGCGCGTCGCATATCAGTATCCTCGTCCGCCAATGTGAGTATCGTCGTCAAAGTCAATGGGTTCCGGTATCGGAGCGCGCCCAGCGAGCCTGAGCAATTTTACCATTCGTGCGGAACGCAGGGCCCGAACCCCCGCGACGTCAACGTTGTGCACATTTCGCGTCAATTCGATGCGGTAGCAGGTCGCATCGAGAGCCTCGAGGCGAGCGGCGGCCTGCGGATCCGAGGTTATTGAGCAACGTACCTCAGGAGTTAGAGTATCCCGGATGGCGCGTGACAGCGCCGACGCTCGCTCCAACCGTGCCGTGACCTCCACACGATCACCCCTTCGCGAGGCCGTGGTTCGTCGGTCGAGGCCATCGGTCGTTAGCTGGTCACCGTCGTCGTGGATGGAGGCGCGCGCGACATCACGCATAGCCTCGGCCCCTCCCCCATTGAAAGGAGCAGTCTGTGCCAGGAGTGAGGCCTCGGAGGCACGACGCAGCAGCAGACGTGAGAGCGCGTCGCGCGAGGCGATAATGCGCTGGTGCAGACGGTCGAGCCTGCGTGCCCGACTGATCGCTGCTCCGACGCTGATTGCGAGCGCGACGACGACGAGGAAAATGGCGAAAAGAACCCAAGCGGACAGTGAGATCACGACAGCGATTCTCCTCGCTTTTTATGACGACAGAACAGATGACGCGTCCGGCGCGGACCGGAGGTGGCAGGACTACCCATGTCGATGGCCAGTTTGTATACCTCGAAAACCTTGTCTGCGACAACCTCCCAATCGTATTGAGCCGATGAGCGCTGGCCGGCGTTGGCCAGCGCATCGAGCCGCGCCGGATCCCCCAGCAGGTCAATGAGGGTAGCCGCCAAGGCCTCGGAGCTGCCCGTCTCGAAGAGGGCACCCGCGCGCCCATCATCCAGGACCGCGCAAAAGGCCGGAATGTCGGAGGCAACAACTGCAGTACGCGCGGCCATCGCCTCGACCAGAACGATGCCGAAAGACTCGCCTCCCGTCTGCGGAGCGACGTAGACGCTCGCGCCCGCCAACAGGGATTCCTTCTCCTCGTCGCTAATGCCACCCAGGAAGGACACCGATTCGCCGAAACGAGCCACGGCCTCGCGACAATCGGGGGCGTCTCCCCGGCCAGCGATCAGGAAACGCGTACCCGGGAAGCGCTCGAGGACAGTTTCGATTGCTCCGACGAAGATGCTCAGTCCCTTACGTGGCTCGTCGAGACGCCCAAGGAACACGACGACAGGACGCTCCTCGGTGGCGGCCCACTGAGGAAGGGGCGTCGCCGTGCGGAACGAGGCGGTCTCCACACCATTCGGGATGATGACTGCGTCACCACCGTGGTGTTCGATGAGAGTGCGCCGTGCTTCCTCGGACACGGCGATGCGCACGCCAATGCGCTCCATGTAAAGCCTCATCGGGGCCGAGGCAATGGCACGGGAAACCGAACGACCGAGCGCCGCGTGGAACGTGCCGACCAGCGGGGCGCGCGAGATCATCGCCGCAGCCATCGACACCGACGGCACAACGGGTTCGTGCACGTGGACAACGTCAAAGTCGTTCTCCTCCAGCCAGCGCCGCGTGCGCGTCATCGTCGTTGGCTTCACCGAAATGTTGGCAACAGAACCGTTGAAGGGAACCGACACCGAGGAGCCTGCGGATGTGATCCACTCGGGCAGGTCACGTGACGTTGACGGCGTCAGGACGCGCACGTCGTGGCCGCGTGAGCGGAGTTTGAGCGCAAGGTCGCGAATGTGGAAACCCACTCCCCCGGGCACGTCCCACGAATAGGGGTTCACGATCCCGATCTTCATCGATTCTTCCTCTCGTGCTCTGCCCGGGCACGGGCTAGGCGCTGGGGGTCCAAGTCGTCAACGAACACCCTCTGCATCATGTGCCAGTCTTCGGGTTTATCCGCCATCATCGCGGCGAACGCGCTGACCCACGCCTGTGTCAGCGCCTCCACACGGTTGACACCGGGGGCGAGGTCGGCAGGGACGGCGATGGGACCCACGCAGCGCACGCGCACGTCCGCCCCCGTCGGTGACTCGTTCTCGTAGGTAATGCACGCCGCGAAGAGCGGGCGTTCCAGCTTCAGTGCAAGGGCTGCGGGGCCGGCTGCGACGAGCGCGCGTCGCGTACCTAGATCCACGTCGATGCCAGAGCCGGAAATATCCCGATCAGCCAGGAGGGGCACAATGACGCTGCGTCCGCGTACGCGCTCGACGAGGGTAGAGAACACCGACTCGCCTTTGCCGACACCGATGACTTCCATGCCCAAACCCTCACGCAGGGTAACAAAACGCTGGAACAACGAACGCGGCTCAACCTTCTCAGCCACCGTGACGATTGTTCGCCCGTTCGCACACACCCATGCTCCCGCGCGATCCCAACTGCCCGAGTGCCCCAGAGCCAGAACAACCGGGCCGTCGACGCTAGCTGCGACGAGTTCCCCGAAGCCTTCGAAAGTGATGCCCTCTACCAGCGGTGCCCCACGTCGCGAACCGAGCATGAGCTCCTCGGCGTAGTTGCGAATATGCGAGCGAACAGCGGCAACGACCAGCTCTTCCGCTGGCTCGCTACCAGTGAGTCGAGCCATATTGGCACGCAGACGTACGATGGACGCTCCCCCACGCCGCGCCGCGATCCCAGCTCCGACGTGGGCCGCGCGCATGACGAGGCCGAGCGGAAGGCGGGGAGCAACGGTGAAGGCTACGGACAGGAGGGAAAAGGTCACTGGGTTCCCTCGTCGATGTGACGCGCAGTGAACCAGATGCGCTGGCAGACGGTCACGAAGGATGCGAATGCCACCCAGGTTAGACCGACGGCCAGCACCCACTCGGGTGCTCCCAGGCTCATGATTATCGCCGACCCCATACCAACGAGCAGGCGATCCGTGCGCTCGGCAATACCGAGTTTGGCGAGGACACCGACCGATTCCGCGCGTGCGCGTGCATAGGGCACAGCAGCCGCACCGATGATCGAGCAGATGCCCGCGATGATCACCCATGTACGCACAGGGGAATCAGCCATGCGGAAGATCGCGAAAGCAGTCAACGATCCGAAGACCGCGCCATCGGCGAGCCGGTCAAGCGTCGAATCCAGGAAGGCACCGAAGCGCGTTCCGCCAGTCGTCATGCGGGCCAGCGTTCCGTCGACCGAATCGCCGAACATCACGACCGCCAGGGCGATGCCCCCCTGCCAGATCCACCCCCGCGGGATACAGACGACCGCGACGGCCACGGACGCGACTGTCCCAGTCACCGTCACCATGTTCGGGGTCACGCCCATGCGCGCGAGCACGCGAGCCAGGGGCGTGAACACGGCCTTGGTGATCGATCGTCCGTGGTTGCCGAGCATCAGCCCTCCTTCGGCCAGGCGGCGGCAAGCCGGGCGCGCGCGTCCTCAAGTAGTTCAGGCACGGCCTTCGTACGCGCGATGATGGGGAGGAAGTTCGCATCTCCCGCCCACCGGGGCACGACATGCTGGTGAAGGTGAGCGGCAATGCCTGCACCCGCGACCTCGCCCTGGTTCATGCCCAGGTTGAAGCCGTGCGGTCCGGCCACCTCGCGGCTGACCCGCATGGCGGTAGCCGTCAGTTCTCCCAGCTCCACGCGCTCGGCGTCGATCAGCTCCGTGTAGTCGGAAACGTGACGGTACGGGCACACCAGCAGGTGGCCTGAGTTGTAGGGGAACAGGTTCATGAGCACAAAGCAGGCGGCCCCTCGGTGAACGATAAGTCCCTCGTCGTCAGCCTTGCCCGGCGCACTGCAGAACGGGCAGGTCCTGTCGCTCGCATCGGCTGGTTTTCCTTCTCCATGGATGTAGGCCATCCGGTACGGGGTCCAGAAACGACCGAAGCCGTCCGGGACGCCCGCGAGTTCGCGGGCGTCCTCGGTGGGCAACGGTTCGGGGTGCGTGCCCGGCTCCGTCATGGTGCTCACGCCTCGTCGAGGCCGTCGATCTGGTCGGCGTTGTTGCGCTGCTCGATGTGCGAGACAATCAGCTCGACGGCGCGATCAACGGCAACGCCGTTGTGCTGCGAGCCGTCACGCAGGCGGAAGGACACGGCTCCGGCCTCGACGTCCTCGCCGCCGACGATGAGCGTGAAGGGGATCTTGTCCTTGGAGGCGTTGCGGATCTTCTTGCCGAAGCGGTCATCCGACAAGTCGGTCTCGACACGTACGCCGTGCTCGCGCAGCTTCGCGGCAACGTCCTTGACGTAGTCGTCGAAGGCCTCCGCGACGGGGATGAGGCGGACCTGGACGGGCGAGAGCCACGCCGGGAACGCGCCCGCGTAGTGCTCGGTGAGAACGCCGATGAAGCGCTCGACGGAACCCAGCTTCGCGGAGTGGATCATGACGGGGCGCTGACGAGTGCCGTCGGCGGCCGTGTACTCCAGGTCGAAACGCTCGGGCTGGTTGAAGTCGTACTGGATCGTCGACATCTGCCAGGTACGGCCGATGGCGTCCTTGACCTGCACGGAGACCTTGGGGCCGTAGAAGGCGGCACCGCCCGGATCGGGAACGAGGTCGAGGCCGGTCGCAGCACACGCGTCCTCCAGAGCCTTGGTGGCGGCCGCCCAGTCCTCGTCTGAGCCGATGAACTTGTCCTTCTTCTTGCCATCCTCGTCGCGCGTGGACAGCTCGAGGTAGAAGTCCTTCAGGCCGAAGGCGGAGAGGATCGAGAGGAAGAACTCGATCTGGCTACGGATTTCTTCGGAGGCCTGCTCGGGCGTGCAGTACGTGTGCGAGTCGTCCTGCGTGAAGCCACGCATACGCGTCAGGCCGTGGACGACGCCGCTCTTCTCGTAGCGGTAGTCATGGCCCAACTCGTAGAAGCGCAGGGGCAGCTCGCGGTAGGAGCGGCCACGCGAGCGGAAGATGAGGTTGTGCATCGGGCAGTTCATGGCCTTGAGGTAGTACTCCTGGCCTGCCTTGGTCACGTTGCCCTCCTCGTCGCGCTCTTCGTCGACGAGCATGGGCGGGAACATCGTGTCCGCGTAGTAGGGCAGGTGACCCGACGTGTGGAAGAGACCGCCCTTGGAAATTTCGGGGGTGTGCACGAAGTCGAAACCGGCCAACTTGTGTCGGTCGGTCACGTAGGACTCGATCTCATGGCGCAGGATGCCGCCCTTGGGGTGGAAGATGACGAGGCCGGGGCCGATCTCCTCGGGGAAGGAGTACAGGTCCAGCTCGGCTCCGAGGCGACGGTGGTCGCGGCGCTCGGCTTCCTTGATGCGCTCCTGGTAGGCGACGAGGTCCTCCTTGGAGGCCCAGGCGGTGCCGTAGATGCGCTGAAGCTGGTCGTTCGACTGGTCGCCCTTCCAGTAGGCGGCCGAGGCCTTGGTCAAGGCGAAGCCGTTGCCGATCAGCTTGGTGGAGGGCAGATGGGGGCCGCGGCACAGGTCCTTCCAAGCGACGGAGCCGTCGCGGCGGACGTTGTCGTACATGGTGAGGGTCGCGCCGCCAACCTCGACGGAGGCCCCCTCGGCACCCTTGCCCTTCGTGGTGACGAGCTCGAGCTTGTAGGGCTGCTCGGCCAACTCAACCACGGCCTCGTCCTCGGAGACCTCGCGGCGCACGAAGCGCTGGCCTTCCTTGATAATGCGCTTCATGCGCTTTTCGAGCTCGCGCAGCAACTCGGGGGTGACCGCGTCGATATTGCCGAAGTCGTAGTAGAAGCCGTCGGTGATGAACGGGCCGATGCCGAGGTTGACGTCGGGGAAGACGTCCTGAACGGCCTGCGCGAGCACGTGCGTGGCGCTGTGGCGCAGGATGTTCAGGCCATCCTCGCTGGCCAGGGTGATGGCCTCGACGGTCGTGCCCTCCTCAAAGGGGGTCGCGAGGTCACGCGGCGTGCCGTCAACCTTGATGGCGACGACGTCACGGGACTTTTCGAACCACGTCGTGCCCGTGGTCCCCGCTGGTACGGTCTGGTTTTCCCCGTCGATGACGAGCGAGATGTCGGGCACGGTGTCTCCTTGTTCGATTCGTTCGAGAGCTTTAGTCACTAGTGGGATTCTATCCCTGCTGACCCCGCCGTTCAGGAGCGGGCGTGCCAGTCCTTGACGGCTTTGGCCGCACTCAAGGCGCGATAGGTGCTCTTCTTAATGGGCATATCCCAGCCGCCGGGCACGTCTGTGAAGTGCGAGGCAAAGGCGCTCTTGTACTTGCCGACGCTGTAGAGTTCGGGGCAACGCGGCGAGTGCGCGCCCATAAGGTCGAATTCGCGCACGCCATCACGTGCCAGGAATTCGGCTGCCAGGAAGTCCAGAACGGGGGGCTGGCGCAGGCGTCGGCCGGCCTCCGTGGAGGCGCCGTATTCGGCCTGTGCGCGAATGCCCTCAACCAGACAGAAGTCCCAGCACAGGATATTGCCGTCGGCGTCACGCATCGAGAAGATGCGCGCGTGCTTGGGGCCGAGAGTCGTGAGCAGGCTCATGTAATAGTCCTTGGGGTGAGGACGGAAACCATCGCGCTCGGCGGTCTCTTCCATGACGGCGTAGTACTCGTCGATGACCTCGGCGGCGTTGGCTGTGTCCTCATGGAAGGTGATGCCTTCGGCTTTGCCCTTCTTCAGGCCGGAGCGGATCGAGCGCTTACCGGACTTGGGCATGGTGGCCAGAATCGCATCCTCGTTCTTGCCGGCGGTGTCGATGACGACGGTGCGGTCGTAGGAGATGGTCTGCAGCGGCATGACCAGGTCGGGGTGCTGGTAGATGGCGTGCAGGCGCACGAAGACGACGGACTTGTCCCGCTCCTTGATCTCGCGCACCAGGTCGGCGCGCAGAGCGGCCTCACGTTCCGGGCTGGCTTCCTTCACCCAGGCGGGACCCCACTTGGCCCACAGGTAGTGCACGCCGCGCACCGTGTACTTGTAGAGGGTAATGAAGGCGACCTTGGCGTCATCCTCGTACCAGGCGTAGCGCCCCCACACGCCGTGTCCCTGCGACTTTTCGAAGGTCTCCCATACGCAGGTCTGTTCGATCGGCAGGGAGCGGTCCTGGAATCCGGAGACTGCGGCAATCTTGTCTTCTTGAGAGATGGGCACGAGTGAGGTGGTCGTCATGGTGTCCTCAGTTTGTTGTAAATGTCTGTCACGTGTAGGTAGGTGGTCAGTGTAGCAGGGGCTGCTCCCCCGTTGACGAGGTCGTGGCCGGGTCTCGGGTGCAGTTCCCTCGGGCGGGTGACCGCCTCAGTACGAGGTTTCGGTGGGCTTCGGGTAGTAGCGCGCGAACTTGCGGCGGTGGTTTTGCTTCTGAAGCCACACGGTCAGATTACGACGCGGGTCCTTCTCGGTGGGGTTCAGGAGCAGGTCGAAGCGGCGTCCCTCGCGGATGATGCGCTTGACGCGCGCACGCAGATCGGTGTCGATGATGTAGCGCAGGAGCAGCGAGTCGGGAACCAGCGTGTAGAGGACCTCGTCCTTGGCCTGCGTCTGCTCGCAGGCCTGGCCGTCGATGAGGTCAGCAACCATCGGGATCATGGGGTTGGCACCGGCGGCGGCCATGTACCAGTTGTTACGGCCAATACGGGGGTTTACCTCGAAGAAAACGGCGCGTCCGTCGCGCGGGTCGATCTTGACATCGAAGTTCGCGAACCCACGGTAGCCGTTCTCGGTGAGGAGCGTGCAGGCGTCTTTCCACAGCGCAGGGAAGTTCTCAGTGATCATGGCGACAGGGTTACCGATCATAGTCGGAGCATGGTCTTCGAGGAGCACGCGGGCCGAGCCGATGAGCGTGACTTCACCGCGCGAATCCACGTAGGCAGTGATCGAACGCATCGCGGTGTTGTCCCCGGGGATCAGTTCCTGGACGAGGAACGTGTCGCGGAAGCCCGCATCCTTCAGAGTCTTCCAGAGCTGAGTCAGTTCCTCAGGCGTGTCGATGAACCAGATCTTGCGCTTGCCCTCAAACTCGAGGACGTCGTAGGGTTCGCCGTTAGCGGCCTTGGCCACCACGGGGAACGTAAAGGGGATCTCCGGGGCCGCCCAGGCCTCGTCCGTGGCGTTGGAGAAGTCCACCTCGACCGTGCCGGGCGTGTCGATGCCGGCGCGCTCGCAGGCGCGCGCGAACTCTGCCTTGTCAGTGAGCCTCTCCATGACCTCCAGGTTCGGGAAGGGCAGCGCGTAGTGGCGCGAGAGTTTGTCCATGTTGCGGGCCACGAACGCGGAGAAGATGTCATGGTTCGCCATGAGGATGAGTTTCTTGTCGGGGAACTCCCCCGCGATCATCATGAGCGTGTCGAGGAGCTGGGCGTCGGTGGCGTGTGCGCTCACGTGGCGGACATCGAAAAAGTGTGACCGTGTGATCGATTCGGTCGGCTGGGACCCCACACAGATGCAGCGGCACCCGAAGGCTTCATTGAAACAGCGGCCAATTCCGTATACGCCGAAGTCCCCTCCGATGATCACAGGAAGGATGTCCTGGCGGGGAGAGAGCGGGCGAGGCTGAGTCAGGTAGTCAATCGTCATGCCACCAGCCTAGCGCCTGGTAGGATACAGAACGATCCCTGAGACTTGACTCACCTACCCGAAAGTCCATCATGAGTGCCCAGTTCCCGCCCAACAATCGCCAGCCGTATCCGCGTCAGCCGATGGGCGGATACCAGCAGAGCGGTTACCAGCAAGGCGGATACCAGCAAGGCGGATACCAGCAAGGCGGATACCAACAGGGCGGATACCAACAAGGCGGATACCAGCAAGGTGGCCAGCAACACGGCTATCAGCAAGCAGGCCCACAGCAAGGCGGATACCAACAGGGCAGATACCAACAGGGCAGATACCAACAGACACAGCCTCAGCAAGGCGGATACCAGCAGCAAAGTGGCCAGCAACGCTACGGCGCACCCATGCCCAGGCAGCCTCGGCCCACCATGATACCGATGGATAATTCTTCGGACGACAATACGAGAAAGATGATCATCGCTGCGATTATCGCTGGCGTCTTCGTCATCACGCTGGTGTGCGGCTATCTGCTGAAAGACTACTTCTTTTCCGAAGTTGTTGTCTCGGAGAGTTCCTCTCACCAGACAACATCGGAAGCCGTAGCGAGTACGCAGATACATCCATTCGTCGCACTCACGACGCCTACTGCTTCCTCAGAATCCCATGTTCCTGCGCTCTGATCTTCTGCCTGCCGCTCGTGTCGATGCCGACCCGTGGTGGAAGAACGCGGTCCTCTACCAGGTGTACCCCCGCTCTTTCCAGGACACGAACGGCGATGGGATCGGAGATCTCGACGGTATCTACAGTCGCCTCGAGTACCTGGCGCGCCTCGGGGTCGACATCATCTGGATCTCCCCCATCTATCGCTCGCCGCAGGCCGACAACGGCTACGACATCTCCGACTACCGCGATATCGACCCGCTGTTTGGCGACCTGGCAGCCTTTGATGCCCTCGTTGCGCGCGCCCACGAGCTGGGTATGCGCGTGGTGATGGATCTGGTAGTCAACCACACGTCGGTTGAGCACCCGTGGTTCGTTGACTCGGCGTCGGGGCGCGAGTCCGCGCGCCGCGACTGGTACTACTGGCGTGATCCGCGCCCGGGCCTCGAACCGGGCACGCCGGGCGCAGAGCCGACGAACTGGGAGTCTTTTTTCGGTGGTTCTGCCTGGGAGTACGATCCAGCCTCGGGCCAGTACTACCTCCACTTGTTCGCCCGCGAGCAGCCGGATCTGAACTGGGAAAACCCACAGGTGCGAGACGCGGTCTACGACATGATGAACTGGTGGCTTGATCGCGGTGTCGACGGCTTCCGTGTCGACGCAATCGACGTTATCTCCAAGCGCCCCGGGCTGCCCGACGGCGGTCCGGCGCGTGCCCCCTTCGGTGTCGGTCACGAGTGCTTCGCTGACGGCCCTCGTCTGCACGAGTTTCTCCAGGAGATGCACGAGCGCACGTTCGCGCTCCACCCCGGCACGTTCACGGTCGGCGAGGCTTCCAATGCCTCCCCAGAGTCTGCCCTCCTGTTCTGTGATCCGGCCAGGCGCGAGTTCAACATGCTCATCCAATTCGAGCACGTGAACCTCGGTCAGGAGAACGGGAAGTTTTCCCCGCGCCCCCTGGCTGATGGCGAGTTGGCCGATGTGCTGACTCGCTGGCAGAAGACCCTGGGCGAGCGTGGCTGGAACGCCCTGTACCTGGAAAATCACGACCAACCGCGGGCGGTGGCGCGCTTCGGGGATCCCCAGAACGCCTGGTTCGAGTCTGCGACCGCCCTCGCGACCGCGTATTTCTTGCAGCGCGGCACACCCTTCATCTACCAGGGCCAAGAGATCGGCATGCTCGGCGGGCAGTTCACCCGACCAACCGATTTCCGTGACGTCGAATCCCTGAACTACCTGCGCGCCCACACCGGCGATGATGTGCCCGCCGGTCTGGCAGCTATCTCGCGCGACAACGGACGTACCCCGATGCAGTGGGATTCCTCCCCCGCCGCCGGGTTCACGAGTGGAACGCCTTGGATCGACGTGCCTGCCTCGGCCTCGCATATCAACGTCGAGGCACAGCTAGAGGATCCTTCCTCCGTTTACGCGTACTACCGCGCGCTCATCGAGGCGCGCCACCGAGTGCCGGCACTGACGACCGGCTCATTCGAACGTATCGACGCTGGCGATCCTGCCCTGTTCGTCTATCAGCGCTCCTGTGAGGAGTCCACTGTTCTCGTTGTCGTAAATCTCTCGGGACGCGCAATCATCCCGTCAGGCGCTCTCATCGACGAGGCCTTCCCCTCTTCGCGCTGGAACCTGTACCTGGGAAACACAGTAGATTCCCACTCCGACACCGAGCAAGAAACACTGAACCCGACCCCGGCCTCGTCCATGGCCCCCTGGGAGGCGCGCGTCTACCTGGCGGCACGCTAAGCGCTGACGGGTACTGAAGACGCAGACACGAGTGGGTGGGAGGAACATTACTCCTCCCACCCACGTCAGTTATGCGCGTGCCGTGCCAGACTCAGCGGTGGCGGCGCTTGGCTGCTACGAACGACAGACCCGCGAACGCGACGATTCCCGCCAACACTCCCAGCCCAGCGGCATCGGTACCTGTCGACGCCAAGTTCGGCGTCGGCGACGGTGTCACCGACGGAATCGGGGCCGGGGTGGAGGGCGTCTCCGAAGGGGTCGGCGACGGCGTTGGCGACGGCGTGGGGGCCAGCGTATTCGTCAGGGTGAGCGCGAAGATGTGGTCACCGCTCAGTGTGAAACTCGCCTCGCGGTTGTCAGCTGCCAGCATGACGCCGTCAGCGGTTTCAAACACACGACTCTCCGCATCATTCCAGGTGATCTCGGCAGCCTCGGGCAGATCACCCTCGGACACTGTCATTTCGGTACCCAGCGGCAGCGGGGCCGGGTATGTGTAGGTTTCGCCAGCCTTGATGGTCGCCTCGAAGGTCTTGTCCACCGTGGGGTCAGCGGCGTTCTTCAGCGTAATCTCCAACGTATAGTCGAGGTCTTTCGCAGCTTCCGGCAGGTCACCCTCAACCTTCTTCGTCACCGAGAACGTCTGGTGAGCGTTGGCCTCTGCGACCGCACCGTAGCGCAGCACCTTCGTAATCGGGTCGACCCTCTCGCCGGGAACGTTGTAGGTCACGGTGTTGGAAAACTCGCCAACAACATCACTGGCTCGCTTAGCCCCCTCAACGCGGGCCGGCAGCAGGATGATCGCCGACTGATTGGCGGGGATCTCACTGAGCGCGACCGTCACCTTGGTGGGCGTGCACTGGATCTGAGCAGCCGCACCGAATGCGCCATTGGACGTGTCCTTGTCACGGCGCAGGCCCTCAGAGGTGGTCGGGTCGGTCACGAGGTAGGTGTGAGTCCTCGTGTACTCGTTGACCGTGTTACAGTCAAAGCTCCAGCTGGAGTCGGCGGGTGCCTCGTCAACAATGGATGCGCCCGTCACAGCCGTGTCACCCGCAGGCAGCACGACGCGCCACATGATGGCTTTGTTCTCATCGCCATCCTCAGAATCGGACAGGTTAATCCAGCCGTCCTTCTGGTAGCGGGCTTCACCGGGTGTACGGCGCGTCATCTCGAGATGACGCGTGACCTTTCCACCGATCTCGACGACGTAGGTCTCTCCCCCGGGGCCGGAATAGCTGGCCAGGCCATGCGTCGTGACCGTGCCGTACCACTGCGCAGCGGATTCGACCTTGTCATTAAAGATGACGGTCACCGTCCCATCAGTGGCCCAGGTTCCGCAGCCGACGGCGACATTGTCGTGGGAGTACACCGTAAAGGCACGCACAACGTCCGGGCGCAGAACGGTCTCGCCCGTCGCCTGATTAACGACATTCGCGTTGTAGGTGAAATAGTCACCGGCCTTCACGCGTCCCTCGGTCTGCCAAGGAAGTTTCACTCCCAGATCCCACCAGTCTCCCACGGCGTGGACCTCGTGCCCCGTATGATCAACAAGCTGAGCCTTGTCCCAATCCAACGTGACCTTATCGCTCACATTCGTCACCGGTGCTGGACAGGCCGGCGCGTCGGCATGTGCAGGGACCGACGCGGAGACGATTTGTGTGACGCCAAAGAAACTCAATACCAGTGCACATATGGCAAGAAGGGCACCAAAGTGACGGCGCTTCAACGCAACCATAGAAAACTCCTGTCAACGGGATGCGCGACGATGTCGCTTCACACTCCGTCAGTGTAGGCCATTACCCTGTAATTAGGTCAAGATACGCGTTGACCCCAGCCTCACAACCAGTGAAAACAGGGTTTGTAAGCCGTTTTACCCGCACTATTATGCTATTTATACACCGACTGTAAACTTTAAAAGTTCGGGCGTGTCGAAACGGTGAGCGCCGATGCGTGACCAGCACAAATGATCAACGACCAGACACACCTATTTGACTGTACTAACCGACTGACATGAGTTCGAACTCCCAGACATTCACAGCGGGCAACCACCCAAGATAAATGCCCTTACCACCCCATCGAACGACACATCCCACACAGGCGCATCGCACACCATATTCACCTATTTTGCAGCAGGAGAATCAGCTAACCAACCCCCTTTTTCAGCTCGTCACGCGCACCCAAGTTGGACAGTCAGAACACCCGCACAACCATGAGTGGCATTCATCACCCCATACGCGGCTAAACACGCCTGGCGAAGCCTGGGCGCGACCACCCAGCCGCCAACAAATGGGTTAACGCACGCACATGCTGATCGAGTCCGCCTGAGAGATCCTTAAAACAACATTGTTGCAATTCCAACGTTTGCGGGGCCCTTGAAAGTTCGAGTAGCCGATAACCCCACACCATCACGCAGCATGAGGGAAAATACAAAAAGCCGGACCGTACGGTCCGGCTAATATGGTGGGCGATACTGGGATCGAACCAGTGACCTCTTCCGTGTGAAGGAAGCGCGC
>ERZ773037.965-NODE-965-length-15211-cov-25.982251_pt1 | contig 15211 bp, 8 predicted proteins | sample MGYA00511466_ERZ773037 | MGnify/ENA primary metagenome ERZ773037 (study PRJEB29015, sample SAMEA2738146) | human oral metagenome | biome: human oral; feature: human-associated habitat; material: saliva | place: China | collected 2202 ... | reverse complement strand
ATGTGTTTCGAAAAGCCACTTCTTTGGTGGCTTCTCGAAACACATGTGGCTTTTCTCTATGAGGGAGCCGTACCCCCCCCCAGAAATTGGACCATGGTTTAGTGTCTTCGACCATGGTTTTTAACTACGACCAAAAACGCTAACCTATGGCACAATTTTTCGGCACAGCACGGTAAAACAAAAACGGCCCCGGACGCTTACATGTCCGGGGCCGCCTGCTGCTGTTATTTATATGTTGGGTCGGAGCTGATTTACATGTCAGGCCAGTCGCGGTGCAACGAATACTCCGTGTCCCCGTCACCGCTGTCGTTTAGATGCCAACGCTGACCGGTACGAACATCAGCCTTGCGTAGGCGCGGGTTTGGGTTATCCTTCTTACCCATCGTCGGGTCATTCTGGCAGCCCCAACGAGTATCGTCTTCATCGCAGGTGCCGCCGACGCGTCCTACATCAACCCACCACACACGCACCAGTAGCGGGTCACTGGTTGCCTGTGGGGTCACCTTCATCATCTGCCACGGGCCACCGTCCACACGGAAACGAGCCGTGTAGTGCACGGTCGCGTACGCGTGGAAGTTGCCCGAACGCTGGTAGGCGTAACTGGTAGCCGTTTGACGCGGACGCTCACGAGGGTAGGTGGTGACCGGTTTGCCCGCAGTGTAGTTGGTGTCTGTATCGCCGTTGCCGTACTCGATGACGTAGGAGGAGGGCATGAGTTCAATTTCGACGTGTCCGGCGAGCATGTCTGCTTCGAGGCGGTAGGGGCCTCCGTCATCGACGTAGAAGTTGATCTGGTCGCCCTTGTAGACGTTGGGGTCGCCTTCTGGCCGGCCGGTTCCTGCGGGGTTGTTGTAGGACTGGTGCAGGGTGGGTTTGCTGGGTTCTAGGGATTGGGCGGCCTCGATGATTTGCGCCATCATTTGTTCCCAGGTGGGGCCGTTGTTTGCCTCGGTTTTAGTGTCTTGAATAGCTTTGATATCTGAGGGGAGGCAGCTCTCGCTACTGGGGTTGTTGAGTCTCATCGCTGGGCGGCCGCGGTCTGCTATGCCGTATCCGTCTTCGCTGTAGAGATTGGTGATTTTGTAGGTTCCAACTCGGCCATCTTTGGTGACGCAGTATTGGACGTTGGGGTTGGTTTTTGAGTAGTAGAGTGTGAACCCGTTTGTGTTGGTGGTTTTATCCCACTCGTGGACTTGGGGTGCAGTGGAAGCTTGCTCTTGGCGTTTCGTGCTGCCTCCGGATGCGTCATATCCATCGTCTCTCAAACCAACATCTTCTGACTCTGTCTGATTCTGCGGTACAAATATCTGTTCACAGACGCTGGCGGAGTTTGGATTCTTCGCAGCACATTCTGAATATGATGCGAAGGGTACTTCTCCTGCATAAGACAGGGTCTGAGATGTAAATAGTGGTAAAAATGTTAGAAGAATCGCGAACTTGTGACCACACATTATTGCTCCTTACTGACTTTCTTTAGTCCGTTGATAAGCCAGCTACCGTCTGTATAAATCAGAGAAAGATTCCACTTGTTGTTATCTACTTCGCGATTTTCCCGACTCTCCCAGCTACCGTCCGGCTGTACATACATGACGGAATTCCACTTGCGGTAGACCCTCCAGATGTAGGTTGTTCCATCTTCTGAATAGGGTGCCCCGTCTGCTATAAATTCATTGTGTCCATCAATGATCCAACCACCTTTTTGATATAGATTACTCATTTCGTTATAGAAATTTATTTCTGATTTATGTGATGGTGATACGTAGCGTCGAACTTCAGTAAAATTGCCTGTCTCGACGGCGTAATTACGCCAATTTGACCAGGCTCGAATGGTCTTTTCCAACCCTGAAATAGACTTTTCGCGGTAGCCCTCTTCGGGAGCAGGAGGCTTGGGCACGTTCTGCGCCGGTCCCTGCCAGTCGGCCTTGCGGTATTCGCCATCGGGGGCCTTCGAGCCGCCGGAGTAGCCGCGGGTAATGACCGGACTCGGGGTCACCGAGGCCGAAGACGCCTCGGTAGCCGAAGCCGAAGCGGTCTCGCTCGGCGTGGCGGAAGAAGTCGAGCCGGCAGCCTCATTAGCGGCCTGCTGACCGCATGCCGCAAGCAGTCCGGTCAGGCCGAAGAGTGCGCCGCCGCTCAGCAGGGTGCGGCGGGTCAAAACGGATTCAGGTCCCATTAGGGGTGCTCCAATCGTCGGTGATGGTGTGTATGTGCTAGTCGAGAAGCTTTCTTTAGGTACAGCGACGTATCCAAAAGCGCCCAGACCAGGTACCTCGCATTATCGATGCACCGGTGCATCACTATGAGTCCCAGAACCACCCTACAGGAAATTTAGCCAAATTTGCACTCTTTTGCGGTTTATGACAGTCAAAAACCGCAATACATTATTTTCGCTATCAAACAACATTGGGCTACATAAACGATGCCTATACTCTTACGGCAACGAAGCCACTTCCGTCAGGCCATCGCACCGTCAAAATGCAGGGCCCTACTCCCCCGGCGGCTCCACCGCATCCCGGCTCAGACGGCGAGCGCGTACATGTCGCGGAGGGCATCTTCCGCCTCGTCGAAGGCGTATCCGCTCTGGCAGAGAGCATCGCAGCGGTTACCGTAGCGGAGGCCGGCGAGGAACTCGCGGTCGGTGACTTCGGGCAGGTGTTCCATGAGGTATTCGCCGTTGTCGGTAAAGAAGTCGTCGATGTTGGCAGCGTCCTGGCCGGAGCAGAAGGTGCGGAAGTCTTCATCGCTGTAGTAGCCATCCGTGTACATGGGTTTCTCCTTTAGTCGTTCGATGGAGGAATGAGAACGCGTCGTTGTTCTCTACCACCAAGGTACGGGGCACCCCTGACAAGATAAGGGGCTACACCGCTCGCGCCGGAGAAAATACGCAAAAAAAATATTGAGCGGCGAGGGGTTTTCTGGAGGTGCACTCCCCCGCCAAACTCCCCCGCCGTGCGGAAGATTAGGTGCGGACGGGCTTGCCTCCTGTGTGCCGTTGCCCCGCCTCCCACACACCGGGCGGAAATTCAGTCATGGGTTACGGACTTCGACCATGGGTTAGTGACTTCAGGCTGGGGTTTTAACCATTCCTGAAGTCTTTAACCCATGGTCGAAATCAGTACCGAGCAGCGGAAACTCCGGGGGCCTCAAAAGACTCAATATTTTGTCACCGTCATAAGTGAAGACCCCCCGAACATGAAGGGTGTTGTATCCATCAATTTGAATGCAACACTCTTACGGAATACAGCATACTACTAGTAACTACACTTCAGTTCCTTCTTCTCACGGCACATTACCCATGCCAATATATTTAAAACATTGGCCCCTTGGATGCAATTCCATAAAGCCGCCATAAAACAAGAATAATTATTCCCAGTATTAAATAAAAATAAGTAATCCACCCAATAGAATTTAATATTATTTTTACAGGACTTTTACCACCCTCAATATCAAATTCTTTAGCAGCACTTTTAGCAAGGTCTAGCTTCACAAGGAACGAAATCGCCCCAATAATGGCACCCACTATGGGGATTGCTGTCGTAACCACCCCAAAAGGATCCTGTTGAATCAAAGCGATTGTAAAACCAATAAACAATCCTATAGTCGTCCCCCTGCCTGCATAGTCAATAAAATCACGAATTAACGGGAGAAAGTAGCCAGATTGCCAGCGCTTTTTAATCCATGAATATTTTACTAATGCACTCTCTTCTTTAATTAAACACAGAATATCATCGCGGCTAATAGGATTTGCGCATTTTATTCCTTCTATTTGGGAACAAAAATTTCTCAAAGATAGATAAACCTCCCGGGATGGGTCATGTTTAGGATTGTGATTAGTCATCTCTTTCAGTTGAGCCAACGAATCAATGCAGCGAATTTGAGCATTAGAACTTGAGGTCTCTTCAGCCTGTTTCAAAAATTCCTGAACCTTATCAGTAAACTCATTATCAGCATCTTTTGGTGGACGAAGTCGGAACGGATGAAACATCGGGGAAAAAAATATTTTTGCACCGGATTTTATTGACCTTTTAGCACGTTCAATCTTTGATTCTCTTGAAATACCCGCACCATTTAGTATGTTTGCAATAATTTCTCGCCTTGCAGCTACATACCAATAATATCCGGTCGATTCAAGAACAATGTCAAAAATACTGCAAGCAATCGCTATAATCAGAAGCAGTGATGTAAAAGCTGCAATAACACCTAAATTATCCACAATCATTCCTTTCTTTGGGGATGTATATAAACTTCCACCGGGTTAAGTTTACCCAATGGATAATCTAACCTGTGATTCTAAAATCTTAATAAAATCCTTCGAGAAAAATGCCCAAACCCACAAGTTATTCCAATCCCAGAGTTGTAAAATTCATTTAACATGACACAACAAAACGACACAGTTTTCTATCCATGCCCTCTAATTACGCGTGAGAGTAGATTATGGGTTATTGACTTGCTCGCTGGGTAGGAATCCGGCTAAGACTCTTCCCCAGCAATAACATGTAGGTTCTGGATTCCACCCTGATTCACAATATCTAGAGCCAGAGTACGCAGCGGCGGCAGGACATCCTCAATCGGTGCCAGCGGATCAATAAATGTAGACACCGGCTGAAAACGCTTAATGGGTTCAGAGTAGCTTTCATCAGTAAGAACCTGCATAAACCCGTTAAAAGTTCTCACCAAGATTGGGCTACTAGCATCGCCTACCAAACCAACACGAATGTGGAATCCCCCAGATACACGGCGTTCTTTCGCATGTTCCCGAAGAAGGGAGAAGAAATCTATTAGCGCACTCTCGATATCCTTGGACCTACAATGATTAGGTTTTCCGACTGGATACTGGTTTGAAGCGGATGCCTTATTGTACACGCCCCCAAGCTGATACGCTCCCACCAAAGTCCCGTCATCGTGCAGGTATTTGCGATATTTAGCGTCTTCTGGCGCTAGCGCATAGCTCCGAACTACCCACTGGCGCATTCCCTTAACATGTTCTCCGGTATTCCAAATAAAAGTAAGACTAGTCGGCACTTGATGTTCTTTAGAAGGCTCTCCTTGATGTGAAGCCATGAGATAGGAATACGCCCACGGACGATTATAGTTAGAAGCTGTACCGCTGGTTATCGGATCTGCAGAGATTCTAGGGGTTATGGGAACGGCTGCAATGGCTAGGAATACTCCTTGTTCAGGGTTGAGTGCTTCTGCCGCCTGTTCAAAGTACCCCTGTAGAGTCTTTTCCTGCTCCACGCCACGCTGGAACCGTTCACGGAAACCACGCTCAATATCCCGATAGGTCATCGGATTTGTATGGGGGCCGTTACGGCGTGGAGCAGAAAAATTATTCTTCTCCGCCCGAGCAAAATGGGGAGCATCCGCTGAATCCGGAATATGCATCAGTACAAGATATTTTCCGCCCGAGTTCTCCCCACAAGAAATTTTATTGAACTCCAAACCTACAACTGGAGGATCAATTTTGGTATAGGCGATAGTCAACATCTGCTGTTCTTCTTTAGCCTCCCATTCACAGGGATGTATAGATCCAGCAATACCGGTTGCTCCTTCACCCACACCATAAATAATCCATCCGCCGCCGCTATTCGCCATAGCAGCGATATCCTTAGCGACTTCTTGCTTAGATTTATCAGCCTTGAGATCTGGAACAACTCGTTTCATATCGAAATCTGCAGTCTCTTCCAGGCCTGCCTCAATAGCCTTTTCAATAAGCTCCAGCGTAAGATTCCCAGGTTCCAAGCCCAGGGCGCGGTGAATGGGTGTAAACATTAGAACTCCTTATCAAAAGAGGAAATACCCATAGAATCTGAGTGCTATCCGCCCTCAAACCTCAGTATAGATTCCTCACGAAATTTCTGCCCCTGAATCGGTCAAATTGTGCAGGTATGCGGAAGGGCTGCATGCTCGCTGAGAATAACTCAGCCAGCACGCAGCCCTTCACCTATCGAGCCAACTACTTAGCGGTTCGCCTGCGAGCGCGAGGCTTCTTAGCCGGCTTGGCCGCTTCCTCAGCCGCAGTCAGCTCCTGGTAGCGTTCGAAAAGAATCTTCAAACGCGCTTCATCAGAAGAGCAACGGCGCGACGCGCCAAAGGCGACGTCCACCGCAGAATCCAACTCATCATGCGCCGCACGCAATGCCGGATCCATCGACGCCAACGAAGCATACATATCAGCCAGAGACACCGGCTCACCCGCACGCTCCTCAATCGCCTCACGCGCAGCCAACACCTTACGGCCCGCAGCAATCACCTTACGACGCTGCTCCTCAGAAATCTCAGGCAGAGGAAGGTTGTTCCACACGACTGTGTTAGAGAAACTCAAATCGGACTTCAGGCGGCCGCCCACAGCCCTCTGCCAGGTAATAAACATTGAAGAGGAAATAACCGCAAAGAGGAACCCATCCGGGTCGATGGCAGTAAAGAGCTTATTACCCGCAACCACATCGGGAGACAAACGAGCCACAGTGAAGAAGGGGCGATGCTCCGAAACCACGACAGGAATACCAACGTATGTGTCAATGGGCTGATGGTTTTCATCAAAAAGATGCGGGGTAGCTGCTTTCAGCTGAGTCGCTTTCTTCGTGCTCTGAGATCGCATCTCAGCCACAGCTGCCACACGTGCGCTCAGTACTGGGCTGGAGGCAATCTCTTCTTCAGTTGCATTCTCCAACCAGAGGCACCAGCGGTCCAGTCCCTGCACCAGCTCTTTACCCATGCGGAAGGGGCGCAAATAACGAGCCGCCACCGAGTCAGCGGCAACCACCGGGTAGTCCTCCACCTCAACGATTAGATTTCCACCATCCGTAGGCTGACTTCCACGCGCCACAACCGGAATCGCAGTTGATAGAGGCTTAGAGCGCTTCTCTACCAACACATTCGGACCCTCCACCAGGTAGGCGTTCAGAGCATGCACCGGCTCCTGCTCTACCGTTCGGCGGGTCGACCAGTCGTAGTCAAAGACTCGAACAGTGCGAGACTTCTCCGGGGCAGCTGAACGAGTAAAGCCCGTAATCACGCAGTGCACAGCTGCCTTACCCGCGGCCTCAGAAACCCACGGGAACGTACGATACGCAAACTTAATACGCCAGCCATCACGGAACAACGGCGCAAACAGCGAAGCAACCGGCTGACCCTGAACAATCGAATTCGTAGACACGAAGGCAAAATCACCAGGAACCACCTTCACGTCCAGCGCTTCAGTCTGCTCCTGCAGGGTCTTCAGGTAGCGAGCAGCCTTAGCCAACCACGCCGTCGCAAAATCCAGATAACCGGCATAGTCATCGCCCCACGCCAAGCGCATACCCTGGTCCTGAGCATCCCCCTTCTTCGCCTGACCCACAAAAGGCGGGTTACCCGCAATGTAGACGCGCACGCCATCAGCCACGTCCTGCGCAGTCACCGGCAGAACCTTCGACCAGTCACGATCCACACGCTCACCCGAAGCAGGGTCAACCTCAGTCAGGGCGTCGCCCTCAAGAATATGGGCGCTATGAGCCAGAGGAAGACGCACCGGAGCATAGCCGAACTCCTCCATCATCTTCTGGTCCATCTGACGCTCCACCAAAAACATTGCCGTGCGCGCAATTGAGGCAGGCCACGGGTCAAGCTCCAAACCATAGAAATTATCAATGGTCACCAAAGGCTCAATCGAACGGGCACGCTTACGCACGCCCTCACTCACACCAGCCGTACCCACGACCAGCGAACCCAGCTCACTCTCATCAATCTGACCCAGATTACGCAGGCGCACCAGAATATCCAGCTCCAGCTTACGCATCTCACGGTAGGCAATAATGATGAAGTTACCGCAGCCACACGCAGGGTCAATGAAGCGGATATTCGCCAGTTCACGGCGTAGGTTACGCAGGCGAGTCGGCTCATCCGACTTATCTACCGCGTTCGTGAGCTTATCCCGCAACTCATCCAGGAACAGCGGATTCAGGGTCTTCAGCACGTCCTCCTCCGAGGTGTAGTGCTCACCCATCTCACGGCGAGTCTTCGCATCGCGCACCGACTGGAACATCGAACCGAAAATAGCCGGAGAAACCTTCGACCAATCACGCTCCGAAGTCGCCAACAGCTGCTGACGGAACGTCTTCGCCACCGCGCCGCTCATCTCAGCAGGAAGCGGCACAGCGTCCGCAAACATGCCGCCATTCACGTACTTAAAGCCAGACAAATACTCCGGAGCATCCGCCACAGCCGAGGCACCCGAAGGCTTCGTATTCAACAGGTCAAAGAGCTCATTCAGGCGCTGCGCCAGATCCGTACCCTCCTGATGGGTACCACGAATCATCCGCTCAAACGAGTTCGAATCCTCAGACTCAGACCACATCTGCGTGTCATCAGCGAACAGCAAGAACAGCAGGCGTGCCATCACCGTCGAAATCTGAGCCTCAGACATGCCAGCCTTCGCCAACGACTCAAAAAGACCCGCCATCTGGTTCGACGCAACACGAGTCTCATTCACCGTCTCAACGTCAAAACCACGACGCATACGGTCCAAAAGATCCAGAATCGACACGCCATTCGCAATGTCATCAGAGGTCAAGTACAACAGAGCACAACGCTCCAACAACGCCTCAACCTGAGCCTCATCCGTCACCAACAGCTCATGACGAGTCAAACGCGAGGACGAAGCACTCGGCCAACGCCACACCTGACGCGGAGTAAAACCAACACCCTCCTGCACAAAAATGCACAGGCGGTGCATGCTCAACGCACGCAACGTGCGGTCAACCTCAAGCTGCGAAGTGTTCGACGGAATACGGTCCACACGGCACACCCACACCGGAATGCCCGACTGCGCCGCCACACACTCCACGTTCAACACGCCAGAAGGAACCAGCGGGTCATCCACCTTCACACTCTGAAACGAGAAATCTCCCAAATCCGACTCATCCCAGCCCAGAGATTCCGTAAAGAAATCACCCAGGCGCCCCTCCACCAGGTACGAACGCGCCTGGTTCAGGTCATCATCAGGCCACACAACGGCCATAAAAATACTCCTTACAAGGGAACAGTGAACCAACCGATTCACAGAAAAACTACACACAGCCCCGCGGTGCGAGACGCTTCACCGCGCCCCGCACCACAGGCCATATCACCCACCGGGGCGCACTAACGCACGGGATTCTTACCCTCAAAATCAGGATCCGAAATCGCCAACGAACACACCACACGTGCCATCTGCATATCAGATTCCTTCACCAACAGGTCATCATCCTGCTGCATACGCAACAACGCATCCAACAAAGAGCGGTTATCCGCCTTACGGCGCAACATACGGCGAAGCTCAGACTCAGCCTGACGGCGCAACGGGTAATGGTACAGCTTATCCAGCACCTTCCGCTCCCGCTCCTGCAGCTCCAAAGTATCCAGCGAAGCCGTGCTATCAGCCCCGTAGAAACGACGGAACACCTGACGGCGCACACCACGCAGATTACCGTGCGTAGTGCCCTCCTGCCGCAAAACATACTGAGTCAACTTCTGCTGCAGATCATAATCCTTCGGGTCAGTTTCCTGACTCGGAGTCGAATACTCCGCATAGAACAAGCCCAGAGCCTTCGCCGGCGGCACCATGCGCTCCTTCACGCTGTCCGAAGCCGGGTCATACGACCTCACCGCAAACAGGTCAATCTCAGCGTTCGTGCGCACATACGACACCATCAAAGCATTATCATCCGCCGGATGAACAGCCGATTCACCACGCAACGCACGAGTAGCCAAACGCTTATCCTGCATCTTCATAATCCGCTCAGCATCCTCAGGATACTTCTTCGCAAAATCAGCCCAACGCTCCGCAGCCTCAGACACCGCGTCAATACCCTCTTCATCAGGTTCCGAACTATCCAGATTACCCGAGTAGAAATCCTCAAGAGTACGAGCCGCAGCATCATCAGAAGACATATCAGTAAAGAACGCCTGATCAGCACCAAAAGCCTTAGCGGCAGACTCCAAACGCTCACGAATACGCGAACGCAACTTCAAAGTCCTCTCCACCGTCTGATGCGAAATCAGATACACGTTCACCTCATGATGAACCTGACCCACACGGTCCACACGACCCGCACGCTGAATCAGACGAATAATCGCCCACGGCAAGTCATAGTTCACCACCACGTGAGCATCCTGAAGGTTCTGGCCCTCAGACAGCACATCGGTCGCTACCAGCACACGCAGCTCAGGACCATTCAAGGCAGGAGCCTCCGCGTCAGATGCCTGCTCCGTCGGCACACGGTTCGACACCGGCGAGAAACGACGAGCATACGAAGCCGGATCATCAGTATCACCAGCCACTGCTTCCACGTTCTCAACGCCCAGCTTCCGCAGGCCCTCAGCAATGTAGTACGCAGTATCCTTATACTCCGTGAACACCAGCACCTTATCATTCGCGTGCTTCTGCTCAATCAAATCACGCAGAGCATGCAGCTTCGAGTCAGTCTCAACCTGCCACGTGCCAAAGCGCCTCAGCATAGCCTTAATCAGCTCGCTATCATGCTGCAAATCATCACGCAGACGAGACGTAAAGACCTTCGAGGAAACCCACCTCGTCTGAGCCGGTGCACTCTGAACCAGGCTCTCATACATCTGCTCCAGGTTTCCGCCCAGGTCCTGAACCTGCAGGCCATCCACAGACTCAAAATCAGCCGCGTCAGAACCTTCCAGACCCAACTGGTCATCCGAGAAACTACCCGTCGGAACGCTCAGCTGATGGTCAATCGCATAAATCCACAGCTCATTACGAATCAACTGACGAGTCAACGACTGAATAAACGAATAACCCGAAGAGCTCAAACGCTTATACAGGCCCGAAAGCACAAAGCCACGCACATTACCACGACCCGAACGAGCCGCCTCGATAATCGCCCTATCCTCCGGAGAATGGTATGCACTCGGGTTGTCATACCCCGAAATGTCATAACGCGGCAGACGCAAATCCCTCAAATCATCAAGGGTCTGGTCATCCTCCATAAAACGAGCAGGGTCATCAGCCTTAAAACTATGGCTCACCGGCTGCGACACCCAATCCGGGTAATAGAACTTACCCGTCGACAGCTCCAGGTAGCTACGCTCCTTCGTCACCAAACCATCAGGAGAAGTCCACATCTCCGTCGGCGCCTGGCGCTTCGTGTACGCACGAGTACGACGCACCAGATGGTCACTCATCAGCGTGCGCCAATCCTCCGGCTCCTCAGAAATCTCAAAAGCACGCAGGGTCGACAGGTTACCCTCCAGCTTGTCGAACTTCCTCGGGTACTCCTTCAAACCTGCCTCCGGAATGATGCCCAGGTCAGCGTCCTCATCAAGATACAGAGCCAGCTGCGCCTTTACATCGCTAAACGACAAGTTAAACGGGGTCGCGGTCAGAAGCAGAACACGCGACTCATTACGCGAGACATACTCCTTAATGGCACGCCACACCTGCGTATTCTCATTACGCAGATTATGTGACTCATCGCAAATCACCAGCTGATAACGCGCCAAATCAGGCAACTCAGCAGCCGCCATCGAATAGCGAACCACCTTGCCCACCACGTCATACTCACTCAGATGCTTATCCCACATCTGCTCCAAATTCTTAGGGCACAACACCAGAACGCGCATATTCTCTTCGTTCTGCAACATCGACGCCACAGCAATCGCAGTCAAAGTCTTACCCAGACCCACCACGTCACCCAGCATCGTACCGCCACGGCGCATCAAACGGCGCGCCAACGTATGAGCAGCCGACTTCTGGTAATCCATCAGCATATGCTCCAAACGCGGAGAAAGCGCATACTCCTGCTCACCAAAACGAGCATCCTCAGACAGCTCATAGCAGACCTTCATATACACGTCATACGGGTCAGCCGGCTCAACCCACGACTGATCAATCAAATCAATAATCTCGCGGGTAATATCAAACGACGTACGCTCACGCCACAGCTTCTCAAACCAATTCTTCAACTTCGCCGCATGATCCGAATCAGTCAACTCAACATTGAGCTCCAAATTCGTGTGCAAACCCGGGCGAGTAAAGTTCGAAGAACCCACAAAGCCTACTACAGGGTAAGGGTTCCTCTCCTTCGGAGTATGCGCAACATACGTCTTACCGTGCAAGGCCTGCTTTGTGTACACCTTCATCTGCACACGACCAGACTCCAAATGCTCTTTCAGAGTCAACAAAGCCTGACGACGCGAAGAACTCGTACCACCAGCCATCAGCTGACCACGCAAATGCTGAACCAGCTCATCACGATAACCAGCACGCTCATCATTCTTCGGTGCCGAAGACACCGATTCGCCGCGCATCTCCGCCTGCGCCTCACGATGCATCTGCTCCGTAATCGAACGAGGCACCATACCCAGCAGAATACGAGCCACCGGAGTGCCCGGCTCAAACGGAGCCTGACCAATCTCATCAGCGAACTCATCCCACGCGCTCAAGTTCATATAGCCCGTCGCAATATCCAGACGGTCATAGTACTTCATCGTTCGATGCAGCGCGTCAGCAAGCTTCACGCCTCTACCTTCCTCCTGCGGAAGGTAACCAAGATTGTCGTAAATTTCAGCCATGAAAATAACCTTTACACGTGAGTGATTAAAAAGTGAGTGAAAAAACTAGGCAGCCAACAGCGCCTTAGCCAGCTCCAGCTGAGCCTTAACCTTCGCAGTACGACGCTTACGGCCAAAAGTCGCCAACACAGCCGACTCAACATCCTGACCCTCATCCATCAACTCAGGATTCTGCTCATAGAAGCGCCAAGCATTCGCAATCTCAACCGGGCTAATCTGGTCAAACTCGCGCACCGCACCATCAACCGAAGGACGGAACTCGCCATACTCCTCGCGCGGCTCTTCAACATGCCACACGAACTTATGCTCATCCACCTGCAGCTCAGGCATGCGGTCCGCCAAACGGATAATCCAGTCGCGGTTCTTCTTCGCCAAACGGTTCACACCAAAGCACTGCGCCGCCAAAGTAGCCAAACGATCCACCTGAACCGGACCCTCAGCAGACACGATCTCTTCAAGAGCAGCAGACATCTGCTCCTTAGAACGCTTGCTGCGTAGCGAATCGAAAATATCGCGGTCACCCAGCGAAATCGGCTCCCACGGCTCAAACGGGTAACGACCCTCCCCCACCGCAAGACACAGCGGAGGAACCGAGGAATCAGATGCCGGGGTCGGCTGAGAAGTCGAAGCAGGAGCCGCAGGCTGGGCAGGCTGCGGAACCGGTGCCGGGCGAGTAAACGCACCACGAGGCGCAGATACCTCAGTCTTCACCTCACGGGCAGCCGACGTAGCCTGACGAACCTCATCATCTAGCTCACGACGAACCGGTGCCACCTCACCAGCACCAAACAAATCAGCATGCACACGGTCCAGCTGACTCTCACACCACGCCTGCTGCTCCGGCGCACCCAACGCCTCAAAAAGACGAGCCGCCGAATCATAGATACGCACCGCGTCATTGCGGTCCAAATCGACATAATGCGCGCTCTTGTTACGGAAAATACGCAAATCCTGCGCATAAGTACGAACCTTCCGAGCACCATCAGGCTCAAAAGGGAACTTATTGTCCGGGGTACCCACCGCTTCAGTAAACATACGAAGCTGAACCTGAAGATCCTTCGGGTTATAAAGATCAGGGTGACGAAGACGATTACGATTCTCGTCGTGAATCTTCAAAATGATGGTCCAACCATGCGCTTCAAGAACATCCTGACGCATGAAATCCTTCTGAGCCAACAACTTAGTCAGCAGAGGGTTAAGCTCACGGCTCAGATAATACAGGCACGAGGAAATGTGAGCGTTTGCCTTTTCAATAGACATATAAAAACCATTTCGTTGTATGTGCAGCGGCGACCATTGCCACCACATTCATTATGCCTAATGAGAACGACATGTGCGTACCGGTTCGTCATTATGGGCCCCTCCCCCTATAAACGGCGAAAAGCCACATGTGTTGAACACATGTGGCTTCTCAGCGTAAAGACCAGAAAATAGAAATCCGGCCCGTCTACTCTATTGAGAGTAGCGGGCCGAACGGTTAACTCAAGAGTACAAAAACCAGCACCTCGAATCAACACAGAAGGATATTTCTAAGGAGCCTACGCCTCCGAGGGTTTCGCGCCGGTCAGGCGGTACGCCTTGTACACGCCCGTCACGTTACGGACCACGTTCAGCACGTGCTCCAGCATGAAGCGGTCACCCAGCTCCAGGGCGAAGCGGTCCACCACGGTACGATCCTCCGAGGTGTGCACGCGCGCATCCAGAATGTTCACGCCTGACTCAGAGATAGCGCGAATCAGGTCGCTCAGCAGGCCCTTACGGTCCAGGGCCTCCACCTGAATCTGCACACGGTACGTAGCGGACGGCGAAGACGCCCACTCGACCGTGGTCACGCGCGGCTCCTCGTCGGCATTACGCATGTTCGGGCAGTCGCGGCGGTGCACCGAAATACCGTTGTAGCGGGTCACAATGCCGATAATGTCATCCGGCGGGACCGGGGTGCAGCAACGCGCAATCTTCGTCAGCACACCCTCAGCACCGGGCACAATCACGCCGTTATCACCAATCGCCTTGCGGGTGGACTTCAGCAGCGTCTCGTCAAAGTCGCTGACCTCAACCTCGGGTGCCGGCTCGTCGCCGCGGTGCACCTCAATCAGAGTCTCGATAACCTGCTTCGGCGGAATCTCGTTCTCACCAATCGCGCGGTACAGCGACGCCACATCGTTCTTGTGCAGCAGCTGAGCCACCTGAGTCATAATCTCCGGGCTCATCATCTTCTGCAGCGGCAGCTCGCTATTGCGCATGCTCTTGGTGAGCATCTCGCGGCCGGCGAGCAGCGCCTCCATGCGGCGTTCCTTCGCGAAGTACTGACGAATCTTCGTGCGAGCGCGCGAGGAACGAACGAACTTCAGCCAGTCCTCGCTGGGTCCGGCGTCTTCATTCTTCGTGGTCATAATCTCCACGGTCGTGCCGGTGGGCAGGACCGTGTGCAGCGGCACCAGGCGGCCGTCGACCTTCGCGCCCACGGTGCGGTCGCCAACCTCACTGTGGATGGCGTAGGCGAAGTCCACCGGGGTGGAGCCGTTGGGCAGGGCAATCGCCTCGCCGTTGGGGGTAAGTACCACGATTTCGTCGGTGTCGAGGGTCTCGGCGAGGGACTCGTAGAACTTCTCCGACTCCGGGTTGGAGTTCGAAATCTCAGCAATGGACT
>ERZ773037.957-NODE-957-length-15267-cov-6.678938_pt1 | contig 15267 bp, 13 predicted proteins | sample MGYA00511466_ERZ773037 | MGnify/ENA primary metagenome ERZ773037 (study PRJEB29015, sample SAMEA2738146) | human oral metagenome | biome: human oral; feature: human-associated habitat; material: saliva | place: China | collected 2202 ... | reverse complement strand
GTACCCGGGTATTGGAAGGTGTTGCTGATGGCGGAAAAGTACGCACATACTGCGGGCCTTTGGGTGTTGCCCTCTATGCGGCTCATAGCGTTATTGCCTACCCCAAACACGCACCGACGGTCCAGCAGGCGGCCTCGGGAGTCAAGCAAGGGGGGAGTAGAGCTGCCCCTCATGTGAACACTCCACTTCAGGCCTCGGCAGCCCTTGAGAGGATTGGAGAACTGCGCTCAAGTGCGGATGAAGGCCAGATCGAGATCCTTCAGCATGTCACTACGGATGAACAGGGTCAGGAACGCCGTTCGTGGTCCGTCATGATTCGAGGAACGCAGAAATGGGGACCCGGTGAGGATAATCCCCAGGACATGCTGACGAACCTTCAAGCTGTTGGTCAATCTGATTCAGATCAGCTTCGTGCGGTGAAGGCGGCTATGGATATGGCGGGAATTCGCAGTGATGAACCCGTTGAGTTCATCGGGCATTCACAAGGAGGAATCATCGCTGCTCAGCTTGCCTCCGAAAGCGATATTCGCGCGCGCTACAGCGTGGCCTCGGTTCTGACAGCGGGATCTCCCGTCGCCGGTTTCCACCCAGATCCTGGTGTTCCCATGCTCAATATGGAAAATACACGCGATATCGTTCCTGCCCTTGATGGCGCGGCAAATATGAATCGGGGAAACGCGCTCACCTTGCATTTTGATAGCGAACACTTGGATGTGAAGCAGGGCAGTGACAATCCCATTGCCGCGCACGACATTGAAACCTATACGCAGGCAATCCGCGAATGCGAGCAGGTGAATCCGCAACAGAACCCCAATATTGGGGAAGTAATTCGCTGGGAAGAACAAAGAAGAACTCGGCTAGGTATCACCGATAGGACGCAGACGCGCTCCTATATCTTTGATACCCGCCGAGTGACGTGATGTGTGTGAGCGAGGAAAGGATCAGTCCCTCTTGGATGCCCCAGTCAAGCTTCCAAACAGCGAAGAGACAACAGCGGTGATGATCGCACCGATAATTGCCGCGCCAATCCCAGAGACAGAGAAAGGAAGACCCAAAGAGTCGGCAACTCCGCTTGCCACCATGAAACCGATGCCGTTAGTTACCAGAGCAAAGAGCCCGAAAGTGAGGATGTACAGGGGGAAGGCAAGGATTGAAACCAAGGGGCGCACGATCGAATTCACGATGGTGAAGACCAAGGCGATCAGGCCCAGCATGATGACTGTTTCAGTCAGGGTCGTGCCCTGTGTAATGACGATTCCAGGAACAAGTTTGGCTGAGACCCACAGCCCCAGGCCGGTTCCGATAAGACGCAGAATAAAGTTCATGCGCTTAATTATCACCTATCGCTGAGCAAAGAACTATGCGACGATCGCGATAACTGCGCTAAACATCAAGGCGCAGGCCAGATATTCGCCAATCCCAATGACCGCGGGGCGAAGCTTGATGCGTGATGAATTTTGTAATGCGGGAACAACGATCGCTCGCATAGAAAGCACGGTAAAAGCGATCAAAGACCAGAGTGGAATCACGTGGGTCACAACGCCAATAAGGCCAGCCACTAGTGTCGCTAGGTGCCAGGCGATACAGACTGCGAACATGCGTGTGTCCCCGGCACCTCGGATCAACGATCGTACGTAGAGAGTAGCGCCCAGCATGTATGCCGCAATTGCGGCAGCCGCACACCAGAGTTTGAGTGGTGAGTAGTCTTCAGCAACAACCCACACTGACAGTGGATAGGTGCATGAACTGGCCAGAACGCTGGCGAGGTGTGAGGGTAGTGAGCGTCGGCGTTTTCTCCACGCTTCGAATGTCGCAATTGCACAGAAGATTGTCACGGGGATCAGGATTCGCGCAACAGGACGCGGGTGAAGAATGATGACCGGAATCCCGCATGCGGCTGCGATTGCTGCCCAGGTCGCCATCGCCGGTAGGTAGGTTTTTCGACGTTGAGGTGCAGCCGCCATGTACAGGGTGAGTGCGTGATAGCTGCAGTAGGCCGCTGTCCATGCGGCAAGTAAAAGGAACTGAATGGGCTGAGGTTTCAGGGTGCAGATTCCGACAGCGATGGGAAGAGCAGTCATTACCCACGCGCCATGCTCGTTTGAAAGCCATCCTCGGCGAATAAGTGAGCGTATCCGTGATCCTCGTTGATTCATGGGCAACAGTGTAGTGCCCCTATTCACTAAGGCAAACCTAAGAAAATTGCAAATTCTGTGCCGGCGCTCACCAACATCCCATTCATTGAGACATACTTTTTCTGAAGTCGGACAACAGCGCAATAGTTATAGGTATGTCAACAAACGATACACGCGAAGAACATGCTCCGTCCTCGGTTGCTTCAAAGCCCGAGCTTTCTCAAGAAGATCGTTCCGCCCGCATTGCGGTTACCGTATTCCCGCTCATTATTATTGTGGCATTCGCTCTGGGTCTGATTTTCCCGACCCATGCAGCAAAGCTTGGCTCGGGTGTGAATATCGGCCTGGGCATCATCATGTTCGGCATGGGCCTGACCCTGACCCTTCCTGACTTCGCACTTGTCGTGAAGCGCCCCCTACCCGTCATTGTCGGTGTTATCGCGCAGTACGTCATTATGCCTGGAGTTGCCTTCCTCCTGGCCAAAGTGCTCCACCTTGATCCGGCAATTGCAGCCGGTGTCATCTTGGTCGGTTGTGCTCCGGGCGGAACCGCCTCGAATGTCATCTCCTACCTGGCAAAGGGTGACGTTGCACTCTCGGTGACCATGACATCGATTTCCACCCTGCTGGCACCCTTCATGACCCCCCTGCTGACCAAGTGGCTGGCCGGTCAGTACATGCCTGTTGATGCTAAGAGCATGGCGCTCGCAATTGTTCAGATCGTTCTGATACCGGTTATCGCAGGCATTGTCGTCCGTATGCTTGCTGGCCGTTACGTTGAAAAGATCCTCCCGGCTCTTCCCTGGATCTCCGTCCTCGGTATCTCCTACGTGCTTGCAGCAGTCGTTGGCAAGTCCGCCGACAAGATCATGGAATCCGCGCTCATTGTCTTCGTCGTAGTCATCCTCCACAACCTGCTCGGTTACTTCTTCGGATACTTCGCAGGCCGTATCTCGGGCGGCGATTACCGTGCAGCCCGTACGACCGCAATCGAAGTTGGTATGCAGAACTCGGGTCTGGCAGCCGGCTTGGCGACGAAGTACTTCAGCCCCGAGGCCGCGCTTCCCGGTGCAGTCTTCTCGGTTTGGCACAACCTTTCCGGTGCGCTATTGGCCATGCTCTTCCGCCGCTTTGGAAAGCAGAGCTGAACGAGCACTGAAGGGAAATACCCGACAGCATCACAGTTTTGCTTTCACGTCGGAATAGCACCGGCCTGAACTTCTGGGGCGACGCTGCGAATATCGCATGCGTCGCCCCACCTGTATGTCATGCAAGCTGGAGTCAGGCTTGGCGTCCACCAGAATTTTCGGATGCCCAGTGGTGCCGGAATACCGAAGGCGTTCCTAGTTGTGGTTCCCCGAACGAGGTGTGTGTGCACCTTCCGTGAAGGCGTTAATAGTCACCTGCGGATCAAGCGGATGGCCGGCGCGAGTCTCTGCACGTAGGTGCGACACGACGGCCTCGAGACTGCCGCAGGCATCGGCAACCGCCTTCTGACGCTGATAGCCCACACCAATGCTGCGCATCGTTGAAATGAAATCCAACTCTTCTGCGCAATCAAGATCCTCAGCAACAGGGCGCAGTTTTTCAATCATTTCATCCAGCAGCTCGTCGATGTGACGCTCATTTCCGTGAATGTCTTCGATCAGAATGGCATCCATCCCGTAACGCGCCGCACGCCACTTGTTCTCAGCCAAGAACCACGGTGAGATGGTCGGAAGTTCTTCGCCTCGATCAAGAGCACGTGAACCGTATTCAACCAGGCAGTGAATAAGTGCGGCGACCGCTCCAATTTCAGCCGCATTGCTGGAAGAATCGCAGACGCGCACTTCCAGTGTGCCAAGCCTAGGCGAGGGGCGAATATCCCAACGGATCTCATCAAAATTAGAGATGATGCCGGTGTGCATCATGTCGCGAGTGTAATGTTCCAATTCCTCCCAGCGGGTAAAAAGCTGAGGGACGCCCGCCGTGGGGAGCTGCTGGAAAACCATCGCCCGATTGTCGCAGTAGCCCGTGTCCGTTCCCGCCCAATAGGGTGACGAGGCCGTCAGGGCTTGGATTCGCCCGAGCTGAGTGGAGAGGAAGGCAAGAAGGGGAAGAACTTTGGCGCGCTCCTCAATCCCAACGTGAACATGCGTGCCAAAAATCAGCATTTGGCGACCCCAGAACTGGGTGCGATTGACCAATTCGGCATAGCGTTTTGAGTCTGAAACTCGCTGGTGTGCAGGGTTAGCAAATGGGTGAGACCCTGCGCTTGTAAGGTCGACGCGGAGTGCCGATGTGATCGGCTCAAGCATCTCTAAGCCCTCATTGAGATCGGCAATGGCATCGCGGACACGTGTCTGTTTGCGAGAAACTAATTCCACTGTATTGCGCAGCATTTCACCGTGAACAAGCGTATTTCCCGGATACTGCGCTAAGACTTGAGCGAGAATTGCCTGCGCGCATTGGCGGAGGTCTTCAGAATCGATATCGATGAGCTGGAGTTCCCACTCAACGCCAAGTGTTGAACGTTCAGATTGTGCGAACGAGATGGCCATAGCTCCCCTTGCTCAAGCTTGTTGGTAGCGGTGGATAAAGGATGCCAGTAGGTCGTGGGCGGGTTGAGTATTCGCAGCGTCGCAGCGCGCAACTACCGCGGGCTTCTCTTCTGCAGGATAGTAGGTGTCACCATAGGTCTCAATGCGTAGGTGCATCCCATCTCGCGTAATTTCCGGGTGAAATTGCGTGCCATAGATGTTCTGTCCCCAGCGGAGAATCTGGACGTGGCAGCGAGTTCCGGTCGCTAGAAGTTCGGCTCCCTGTGGAATAGATCCAATTGCATCAGCATGGCCGGTGTAGGCGTGGAATTTTGGCGGAAGCTTACCGGTCAGGGGATCGGCAAGTCCGGCCTCGGTCAAGGAAATTTCGGGGGCCTGGAGATCCTCGGAGAAGCCCTCAACGATGGGTGCTCCCGAGGTACGAGCCAGGGATTGCAAGCCAAAACAGATGCCGAAAGTCGGGAAATCGCGCTCCAGAAGGATGGATGTCAAGGCATCGATGCGTTCTTCAACGCGCAGATGCTCGGGAGTCTTCTGCTCATGAGGGTGCTCGAAACCGAAAGGAGAGCCGGTAATGATGACACCCGAATACTGGTCCAAGTCGATATCACTGGCAGGGTGTGGTGAAGCGGCATCAACTAACGGAAGTGGGTGAAGATCGCTGTCGCTGAGCTGGCCGATTGCCTTCATCGACGCCAGTTCATCTCGCGCAAGAATACCGTCTGGTCGGCACACGGCCACCAGGAAGGGGCGAGAAGAAGCGGGTCGAGAAGCGTTCATAACGTCACGCTATCAGGGCAGGTACTCGACGCGCGCGAACAACGAAGAAGTTTGTCGAGAATCTGATCAGCAATTAAATCACGCAGTTTATCAGGGTGATCAATACACACTGCTTCAGCGTTGCGAACCATATTCATAGGAATGCCCTTTCAGTAGAAATCACAAGAAACAACAACTCCCCACTATGTCGAACCAGGAGTGGGGAGCGAAGATAAAGAGACGAACCCGAGTCATGTGCGACACTGGAATTCGTGCAAGACGAAACGAGTAAACCTAATCCGCAGGAACCTTCTAACGGCGATGGTAAAGCCGTGACGTACGGAATGATTGCCGGGATCATGACCTGCACAGCCTTTGGGTTCATTATGAACAATATTGCCTTGGGGGTAGCTATCGGCACAGGAGTCGGAATCGCACTAGGGGCAGCTTTCAGCGCAACAAAACGCTCCAAATAACCTAGGAAACAACCAGGACACATTTACGCGCGCTTTCAACAACTGCTCCGTAACCTCATACCTATACATGTTTGCCTGCTTACCAAAAGACTGGCTCATCGCAACGAATGGGGAGGCGATAGCAGCCCCCCGTGGTCGGGTGCTTGCCCGAGCACCGAACTTGGAGATCGCCTGCTCACACTGCACATAGCGGGCGAACGCGTGGGCGTGGGTCGTGCTACTCCGCGGTTAGTCTGGCAAGGGCGCGCACTCCTGCGGTGAATTGGTCAAACTCTAGTCTGACATGGCCGTTTTGAAGGCCTCCGCTTTTTACACCTAGTTCCTCACGGGTGAGTTTGACTAGACGATCAGGAACAAGGCGTGGCTTTGTTCGATTAATCCAAGGCCACCGTTCGACATTACTCTGATCTACGGCAGCGATGTAGTCTGCCGGTTTGGATTCCGGTTTGCTGGTGACTTCAACAACCGCGTAGCACTCTTGAGTATCTTTAGCGCATATGAATACCAGGTCTCCGGGTTTGAAGCTGGGTTTGCCTTTCTTCGGGCTAGCGAAATACGACGGTTGACGCCAGCCCTCTAAAGCAGGTTTTCCATACTCCAATTTCAGCCATAGCTTGCGGTCAGTATCGCGCGCATCGATAAGTAACTGTTCTGCCTGTTGCGATGCAAGCTCAGGTGTTAAATCAGAGTCTGCGGGCTTAGACGGGCGTGAGAGTGATTTGGCTTGTGTTAACAGTTCGTCGAGGTCGTGGGGGGTGATACTTCTAGCGGGCCAACTAACAATCTCTTGGCGGGCTATTTCTCTACCGGAAGCATCGAGAGTGACTCCTAGCTCACGGTTGCTTTTGTCAGCCAGTCCTAGTCCTGGTCCTGTTAGATTGGCAGAGCCGAGCATGGCTTGAGATCCCACGATGAAACATTTTGCGTGTAGGCGTTCTACGTGTCGTACCTCAATACCTGCTTCGAGGAGATCGCGAAGGCCTTGAATCGTCAGATAACCGCCAGCCACCGCGCTCGGATCAAGTGCCGTCATAACGACACCATGGAATCGGGACTTTGCGAGCGAATCCGCGACTTGACGACACACCCCTGTAGTCAGATAAGGACTAGTCAAAAGCACGTCTCCGTCGATTGTCTCTAACGCTTTGCTCAACCACTGGTGTGCGCTAGGTATGATCTGTCCGCCCGAAGTCATATTTGTATCCTATAAAAATCTAGTATGAACTCGAAATGGACTCGCCAAGGCCCGGCGTTAGGTTACTACCTTGTCTGAATCGGTCTTTTTCTTACGGTTGGCCCCGCCCGCTGACCTTCGCTAAGGCTGTAGAGATTCGAGGCCCCCAACCTCTAACAGAATCCTCGAGTTTTCCTGTAACTTCCGGTAGGAGCAAGGTCAATATTTTGGGGTGGAAAAGTACTTAGTGGTTATGCCGCGATTTTCAAAAAATCTAGTAGGTGTAGACCTGAAGGGTTTGCCTCCACCTGTCACCGTCTAACGCGCTCTGCCTGGAGTGGCAGGGTTTGCACAGGCTGCGCACGTTAGAAAAGCCGTGGCTGCCATCATGGTCTAAGGGTAGGACATGGCGGACTTCCTGAACTGGGGTGGTAGTCCTTTGTCCAGGCAGTCTTCGCACAAAGGATGCTGGGACATGTATACGGCATGAATCCGGCGCCAGCGAGCACCGTAGCGGCGGTTGATTCTCGGGTCATGTTGGAACCTGCGGTAGCTCTTGTCTGCCTTTTTGGCGTGGATCTTGCAGAACCTTCCGCGGGTTAGTTCGGGACAGCCAGGCGCAGAACAGGGACGTTTTATCCTTTAACCCAGAAGTTGGGACTGTGTAAACAGGCAAGAAAAAACCCGCAGCACCAAACGATGCTGCGGGAATCACGTCGGGGTGGCGGGATTTGAACCCACGGCCTCTTCGTCCCGAACGAAGCGCGCTACCAAGCTGCGCCACACCCCGTGACCGTTTGAGTATAGCCGTCCAAAGCCGGTGCGCAAAATTTTGTACGCCAAGGTCTGGAGTATTGTCCGTTTCCAGTGTTCAGTCGTGAATTGTTAGAATCGAGGCCTCGGGGCGGGTGGCGATACGCACTCGAGCGTAAGGGGATGTACCCAAGCCCGCGGAGACGTGCAGCCATGCATTCTCGCTGGCACTGGTCTCCCATACGTGCAATCCCTTGCCAAACTCGCGGGGAAGATCGCAATTGGTTACCAGGGAGGTCACGCCCGGGAGTCCAATCTGACCACCGTGAGTGTGGCCTGCAAGGATCACTTCTGCACCCAAGTGGGTCATTGAGTCGAGCACGCGCGTGTAGGGTGCGTGGGTCACACCCATGCGAATTGCTCCAGCAGATAGCCAACTTTGCGATAGCCCAGTGATGGAGTCACGGTTAATGTGCGGATCATCGACACCCAGCAGAGCAAGAGGAGCAGGTATGTAGCTGAACTCGTCGACGTCGGTTGTGGTCTCCGTCTGGTAAGGCTCCACAAGTGCCGAAGAATTCGACAAATCCACCCAGCCCATCGTGCGCAGGTGTGCCGCAAGTTCGGTCCACGGCAGGTCCACCGCGCGCTCGATCTTTCCTGATTCACGAGGCCGAAGGTAGCGAGTCCAGCTCTTGGGTTTCGGCGAGTAGTAGTCGTTTGAACCAAAAACAAAAGCTCCAGGGAAATCAGAGAAAATTTCGTGTGCCTGGATCACCATTTCCAGCGCATCAGGACTGCCGAAGTTATCTCCGGTAGAGATCACGTAGTCGAATTGCTCGGTGTCGCGAATCTCTTGTAGGAAATCAAGAAGAAATTCTTGACCAGCGAAAAGGTGTAGATCGGAGAAATGAAGGACCTTCGCCATTCGGTGATGACTGCGCAGCATGGGCGTTGACAGTGTCGAAAGCGGGACGTCGTAGTGGCGAAGGACAGGTCGACGCCGCTCGACACTTCCCCAAGCCAGAGCCGCGGTACCGCCCAGAGCAAGGGCGACTGCGCCTCGGAATGCGTGCTTGACGAGCTGATGTGAAGTCATTTCTTACTCATCCCCATCGTCATCATCATTGTTGTCTCCGGGTTGTTGCTGTCCCTGCGGATTCTGTTGCGGGGCAGGAGTGGCACTGGGAGTTGGAGCTTGAGTTTGGCGAGGTGCGGCCTGTGGGGTTCCGATATTCGCATTGGGCATGGGCTGATTGGGTGTTCCCTCCAGCGCCGTGCTCATGTACGGTGCCCAAATATTCTGGCCAACGAAGGTTTCACCGAAGATCCGCGAGTAGTAGCGACCGTTAATGCGAACGTTTTGGACTGGGGTTGTCGAGGCGTTACCGTGGCCAACCCACGTTGCGGTGGTGAGTTCGGCGGTCGATCCGGTCAGCCAGGTGCTTGCCGAGTAGTCGGTCGTACCAGACTTAGCGGCGAATTGGCGTCCGCCCGACAATCGCGTAGCGGTGTAGTACTGGCTTGCCGACTTCGTCAGCGTTGTTGCGACCTTTTGGGCAACCTGCGAATCGATGACCTGCTTGCAGTTTGCAGAACCTTCCTTGAGGACGTTCTCTTGGCGGTCAGTGACCTTCGCGATCGAATAGGGCTGGCACATCTTGCCATCGTTGACGAAGGTCGCAAAAGCGCGGGCCATGGTCAGCGGCGAAGCAGAACCAGAACCCAAGATGTTACCGGGAACGGCCAAGATCGGTTCGCCGTTTCCGTCATCGATACCCATATCGGCCGCGACTTGGAAGATATTGCAGAAGTTGAGCTTGGAGGCCATGTTGACGAAGGAGTGGTTCACCGAAATGCCGGTTGCGCCGATGACATTGAAAGCACCGTCCTTGCCCGCCAAGTCGACAACGTTCCAGCTTTCAGTGTGGACGGGCTCGCCATCACACTTGAAAGACCCATTGGGGAAGTTGGTTCGCCCATCGATGGTTTCGTAGCCCGATCGACCCTCCTTATACCATTCGGCCAAGACAAAGACCTTGAAGGTTGAACCGACCTGGAATGAACCATCAGCCGAATAGTTCAACATAGTTTCGTCTTCACCCACGCCATACACGGTGTTTTGGGCCATGGCGACAACTTCGCCAGTCTGGGGAACCAGAGAGACCAAGGCATCGTCCAAACCGGAAGCATCGTTGGACGGAATGGTCTTCGTCAAAGATTCATAGGCTGCGTGTTGCTTCTTGGGATCCAGGGTCGTACGGATGGTCAGACCACCGGTCTTAAGCAGGCGCTCACGTTCAATGGAGGTCTTCCCAAAGGCCTCATCGGCGAGGAATTGGCGCACGGCATAGGAACAGAAGTAGGCGTTTTCATCCCCCGCACCCGAGCAGCCTTCACGGATTTGCGTGGGGTGAAGCATGTCGCTGACACTGACCGCCTTAGCTTCTGCTTCTTCTTGCTCGGTGATAATGCCCTGGTCAGCCATCACGGAAAGGACGATATCGCGGCGCTCCTGTGCGGCCTCGGGATGCTGAAGCGGGTTGTACTGCACCGGGGACTGCACGAGGCCGGCGAGGAGCGCGGCCTCGCCAGTGGAAAGTTCGCTGGCGGACTTGGAGAAGTAAAGCTTCGAGGCGGCTTCGACACCGTAGGTGATGGGGCCGAAGGGTGCGATGTTCAAGTAGCCAGTCAGGATCTGATCCTTATCCATCTGCTTTTCGACGGCAAGGGCGTACTTGATTTCACGAAGCTTACGTTCGGTGGTTTGCTCGGTGGCGGCCTCGACTTGGTCGGCATCGCCTTCCATATAACCCTTTTCAGCCAAAGCATTACGCACATACTGCTGGGTAATGGTCGATGCACCCTGCTTACCGCCATCATCACCGAGGTTATTGACCATTGCGCGGGCAATACCCGTGGGGTCAACACCGTGGTGTTCGAAGAAGCGTCGGTCCTCAATGGCGACGATTGCCTTCTTCATGACGGGAGCGATTTTGTCCGAGGGAATGACAATGCGCTGCTTGTCGTAGAAACGGGCAATTACTTGGCCGTCCGTATCGAGCATGGTGGACTCGGTCGTGGGAGAGACGACTTGGATGTCGGTGGGGATCTCGTCGAAGATCTCCATCCCTGCCTTCGCTGTGATTGCGCCGGTTCCGACGGCCGGCACTAAGACGCCAGCACTGACCACGCCGACAAGCGCGGACGCGGCCAAAAATGACAGCAAAAGCGCTACCAGCTGAGCGGGTCGAACGAAGCGTGTATGCGACTGAGCCATAGGTACAGGATACGTGCCCGGCGCGGTGAAAGGCAGAGGAAGACAGGCAATGCCTTGAATACCAAGGACAAGAAGGCAATTGGACCGAGATAGTCCCAATTTCACTTATGTGAATTTCATGTGTAGTCTCTTAAAGGGAGGTCAATGTTGACCGCAGATGTGGAGAGGGTGGAATCAATGATTGATGACCACAGCTGGGTGGAGTATGCATTGTGTGCCGAAAAAGAACCCGATGCACTATTCGTACAGGGTGCAGCGCAGAGGCAAGTTCGGATGCGCTGCATGGAATGTCCAGTTCGCCTCGAATGTCTTGCCGACGCACTTCAATCGCGAATGACTTTCGGAGTGTGGGGAGGACTCACGGAACGCGAACGACGCATGATCTTGCGGGTGTACCCGAACGTTGACGATTGGTCGAAGTGGCTTAACTATTCCCCGGACCCCCTTGCCGTTGAGCTGCGTAAGCCTAGGGTTCCGCAGAGTTTATCGATGAAAGCTATTCGAGCCTCGGCAAAGGTCCTTCGAGATAAGCCCATTCCAGTACCGCTTGGAGCATGAGCATTGCGGCGAGGGTGTCGTAGTATAGCGCTATGACTACTTGGGAATATGCAACAATTCCGCTTCTGACTCACGCGACAAAGGCAATCCTCGACCAGTGGGGTGCTGATGGTTGGGAACTCGTCCAGGTTGTTCCAGGGCCGACTGGTTCGGATAGCTTGGTGGCGTATTTGAAGCGACCGAAGAACGACTGATCCCGCTCATTTAAGCGGGTGATAAAACGGTGGGCTGAGCAGGTGATGTACCTGCTCAGCCCACCGTTATACGTAGTACTGAATCAGCGCGCGCGGCGTGCCAGGCGATCAACGTCCAGCAGAGTGACGGCGCGGCCTTCCAGACGGATCCATCCGCGGGAGACAAAGTCGGCCAGCGACTTGTTCACGGTTTCACGAGAAGCGCCAACGAGCTGTGCGAGCTCTTCCTGGGTGAGGTCGTGAGGAACGTGGATGCCCTTATCGGTTGCAGTGCCGAAGCGGTCAGCAAGATCGAGGAGAGCCTTGGCGACGCGACCGGGGACATCGGAGAAAACCAGGTCCGAGAGCGATTCATTCGTGCGGCGCAGACGCTGAGCCAGTGCACGAAGCATGTGCTTTGCCAGGGTCGGGTTTGCTTCGACGATTTCCATGAGGTCGGTGTGCTGCAGGTGGAGCAGCGTCGCGGGAGAAACAGCAGTTGCGGTGGTTGAACGCGGGCCTGGATCAAAGAGGGTGAGTTCACCAAGAATCTCGCCGGGGCCGAGGACTGCAAGCAGGGACTCGCGGCCATCATTTGAGGTGTGCCCCAGCTTCACCTTTCCTTCGGTGACGATGTACAGGCGGTCGCCAAGATCGCCTTCATCAAAGAGGGTCTCACCGCGGCGCAGCGTCGTTTGACCCATCTTCTGCTGCAGCGATACCTGTTGGGCCTCATCAAGTCCGCTGAAAAGCGGCACTTGGTTGATGAAGTTTGCGTCTCCATACATAAAGCCGGAACTCCGTTCTGTTTGCAAGCGCCGCTAGCCAGCGCCGCCGACTCCTGAGCTGTCCTATTCCTCTAAGACGGCAGCCCAGCACGAAAGAGCCACCGTGTGATAGTCGTAACTATTATGCATGGTGAACGAGCTAAAACACAGATTTGCACACACTTTGCGTAAATTCGTAGCGATGCGTGCCAATTCTCTACTCCAGCGAGGCAGACTCGCGAATAAAAGGAAGGATTGCAGCGACGAGTGCGCGCGGATTTTCTTCCTGCGGGAAGTGACCACTCTCAGAAAGCGCGCGCATGGTGAATTCGCCCGAGGTTGCCTGAACATCATCGGCGAAGTCGACGTGTGACCACAGCCCGTCATTACGCGTTTGAATCGACAAAACTGGAACCTCGACCTTGCGCGTTAAAACATCCTTTGACGCGAACGAGGGCCTAAAAGTGGCCTGAAGAGACTGCCACGCAGAGCGAATAGCAACGTGACGCGAAAGCGCCTCACGATACACACCCGCCTGCGAAAGCATGTGGTCCTGCGTGAAAGGCGCTGCCCACTGCGAAATCGAACGATCCACCCACGCTGACTTTGACGCGAAGAAAGTCAGGCGCGGCCGGCGCGAGAGCAGGGTTGAGAACCAGCGGCCTCGGCCTCGTGAAGAAAGCCCACGAAGGAAGTGCACACCCAGGGGGTGGGGCGCACACACGGGAACAATCGAGCGCAAACCGGCGGGTTCGAGGGAGCCGAGCATCCACGCGATTACCCCGCCCATTCCGTTACCGACGACAGTGTAGGAAGAAATTCCCAGCGCCGAGGCCACGGCTGCCACATCCGATGCAAGCTGAGTGAGCTCGACTTCCCCGGGAGTAAGATCCGAGGTTCCAAAACCGCGGATATCCATGGAAATCGTGCGGATTCCAGCCTCGGTGAATGCGGGGATCACCTCGCGCCACGTCCACCACGTCATGGGGAAGGAGTGGAGCAAGATGACGGCAAAAGAGGAGTCCTCGGGACCCGCGTCAGCGACGTGGAATGAAGCCCCCGAGGCCGAAACCCGGCGGTGAACCCACGGGCCGGATGCCTCGAGAAGGGTGCGAGAAACCTCGGGCTTCACCGCAGACCAGCTGCCTTTGCAGCGCGGCGCCGCTCGCGGGCGGTGTAGTGCGCGCCCGTCGGATTCACGCGCTCGACCTGCTCACGCATGGCTTCTTCCGCGCGCCCACGTCGACGTGCCGAGTGAGACAAGGAGGCAACGCCCATCAAAACAATGCCCAGGATCAGCAGGCGACCAGAATAGCCCGATGCCTGCAAGTGGTGGGCAAGGTTCGAGCCGAAGGAGCCGGCATTTTGCAGGAAATGCAGCAGGGAGACGGTGTGTGCGCTGGTGAAAGCCGGGGCGAAAACCCAAGGAATACCAGCGGCAAGGAAGCACAGTCCCGCAATCCACGCTCCCAAGGAAGAACGCTTGAATGCTTCAAAAAGCGCGATGATCGCAACGAAAGCGATGGCCAGTTCCGTGATTGCCAGCCAGTTGATGACGCCGGTCGCTGCCGGGTTGCCTTCGGGCAGGGTCATTCGGGCACCCGCGTCGGCGACGAGGTACCAGGTGATGGGCAGGGCAAGGATTCCCAAGATGAAGGAGAAGAGGTGCGCACCGGTGCGTGAGGGCATTTCGGGAACGATGGAGGCGCCCTCGAAGAGAACATCATCGAGGCTCTCAGGGGTGTCCTGAGGAACGCTGCGCTCAGCGGCGTCTTCACGAGGCTTCCACGCGGCCTCGGTGACGGGAGATTCTTCTTGCGGGGCAACGAAAGCGCGACGACGAATGGTTGTGCTTTCGAGTTCGTCTTCTTGGAAGTCGTCGGAAACTTCAGCTTGGTCGCCAAAACGACGCGAAAGCGCATCGGGAACTTCACCGACGGGGGCCGAGGCCTCGTCCGCCTCGGATGTTTCTTCGACCGCGTCGCTTGCGGCAGGGATCGTCGTGGTCGTGTGAAGATCCTCGGCTGCCTCTTCGGCGGGGGCTTCTTCGGGGGAATCCTGAGCAGTTTCTTCAACTACCGCTGCTTCTTCCGAGGCCGGTGCTTCCTCATGTGAGGCCGCTGATTCTTCGGCCTCGTGGGTTTCGGGTGCCGGGGCGGGGGTTTCCTCGAGCGGAGCATCCTCGTGCTCAACAGTTACGGGCTCGCCGTTGCTCTGTGGCTCTACGGGGGATTCGGCGACGGCCTCGACGCTCGCTTCGGCTTCTGCGGGCTCTTCGGTAGAAGCAGCTTCGTGCACGGGTTCTTCGGCGGGGGTCGCGGCCTGGGCCTCGTCGGAGGAAGGCTCGGTAGACTCCGCTGCGGGCTGGTCTTCGGAAGCGCTGTCCTCAGGCTGCTCGTCTTGCGCGCGCGAGGCCAGAACATCGTCGAGAGAAGTAGGGGTAACGCCCATGTGAACCGGCTCAACCTGGCTGGTCTCAGTAACAGAGGCGCCGCCGATGATGTCTTCGGTAGCAAATGCTTCACCCGGAAGGGTGACTTCTTCACCGGTCAGCGGCAATTCTTCGTTTTCGTTGCGGCGAATCGATTCGTCCTTGGTTTCTTCGGGCGATGCTTCGTTGTGTTCCTGGTCAGACATGAGGCCTCCTCTTCT
>ERZ773037.951-NODE-951-length-15304-cov-11.621090_pt1 | contig 15304 bp, 13 predicted proteins | sample MGYA00511466_ERZ773037 | MGnify/ENA primary metagenome ERZ773037 (study PRJEB29015, sample SAMEA2738146) | human oral metagenome | biome: human oral; feature: human-associated habitat; material: saliva | place: China | collected 2202 ... | reverse complement strand
GTTCTGAGGGGGCAGGTAGGCCAGCTCGGAGCCGGTGACGACGCGAACGCCGAGGGTGGCCAGCTGCTCGCTGATCTCATTACGTAGGGCGTCGGTGTAGCCGGGGGTACCCAGGATCTGGTCCGAGGCCTCGACGATCGTGATGTCTAACCCGGGGAAGGCGCTGGCGAGCTCACCGGTCAGCTCGATGCCGACGGTGCCACCGCCGACGATCATGACGGAGCGGGCACACGAGAGATTCTCGTGGAGTTGCTCGAGGCGCGCCTTGGCGACGGAGGAACGGTAGGAGGAATACTTGGCCGGGAAGGGGTAGGTAGAACCCGTGGCGAAGACGACGTAGTCGGCCTCGATGGGGTCGTGGCCGAACACGTGAACGGTCGTTCCATGGACGGCAGAAACGGTGCCTCGCACGACCTGGCCGCGGCTCAGGAGATTCGTGTAAGGCATGAAGATCGCGTGTTCCCACACCGTGTCAACGGCGGCGCGTAGCGCGGCCGCGTGGTGGACGAACTGGTCCTTCTGCTCGATGAGGATAACGTCCGCGAGGGGGTCAAGCCCCTTGGCGACCGTGACGCCTCCGTATCCTCCGCCGATGACTGCGACGCGTGCCATGACATTCCTCCTTTTGAATGGACCGCGTCTATTGTGTCATCTCACGCCCTCGAATGCGCGTGATAGGGACCTTAGTCCGCATCGCTGCCGTCGCTGGGACTCTCAAGGCCCAGGCCGCGCGCAATATTGGGCTGGAAGAAGTTCGGTCCCTTCAAGACCTTGCCGTCCTCGCGGAGCTTGACGGAGCCGTCGGGCATGAGCTTGGACAGGTTCGACGCCTGTACTTCGGCCAGGACCGAATCGAGGTTCATCCCCGACTCGATGGCCATGCCGTAGACGACGTAGACGAGGTCAGCCAGGGCGTCGGCGGCCTCGATAACATCGCGCTCTCCCTCGTCGGCGGCGACGGCCTCGACTGTGGCCGCTTCAATGATCGCGCGTGCGCGCGGGCCGTAGACTGCGCCCATAAGTTCGGCGAACTCCTCAGCGATCAGGCTCATGCGCATGTTCATACGCTCGTAGTCCAGCGTCGGATCGCTGAAAGGACGGATGGGGACGGAGTAGGTGTGGTGGAACTGCAGGACCAGCTCCATCGGGCTGGGTGCGGGTGTTGGGGCGGACGAGGTCGTGGTGTCCTTCTCGCTCATGCGCGGTCCTTTCGTGCGTGATCCCAGGCGGTGGCCAGGATGTTGGAAAATGCTGTGACGGTCTGATGTCCGTCGACGAGGAACTGGGAATCCATGACATAGGTGGGGACTGAAGCTACCCCCATGTGCATCGCCATCTGATAGTCGGAGTAGACGCGCGAGGCCCATTCCTCGTCGCCAACAGCGAGGGCCGCGAGGTCGGGCGGCATACCAATGTCCTGCGCGCAGCCGATGAGCACCTCGGGATGGGAGATGTCCAGACCCATCTCGAAGTGGGAACGCATAATCGCCTCGGCGACCTTAAGGTGGAGAGAGTCCGGGCCGGCGACCGTGTCGTTGTCGATGTCGGCGTCGTGGGCGGCCGCAATAACCCGGTGCGCGCGGGAGGTGGGAGCGATGATGAGGGAGTCAAAGTCAAAGCGAATGCCCTCTCGAGCACCCAGCGCCCGCATGCGTTCGTCGGCCTCGCGCACCTCTTCCAGACTGGCAGCTCCGGATTCGACCAGAGCGACGATGCGTGGCTTGTCGAGCGCTGCCTCCAGGTCGGGGTCGAGCAGGTAGGCGTGCAGGTAGACCTCGATCTCGGTGCCGTGCTCACAGCGGGACATGGCGGTGCGCAGGTGTCGCAGGCCCAGGTAACTCCACGGGTCACACGTGTCGAGCCACATATCAATTCGCACAGCGTCTCCTCACGGTTGATATGGAAAACCCCGGGGCCTTTCGGCCCCGGGGCATTTCGTGCGCGGAGGGGGACTTGAACCCCCACCCTCGTAAAATGAGGACTAGCACCTCAAGCTAGCGCGTCTGCCTATTCCGCCACCCGCGCAGGTGATCGGTGCGAACCGTTGTGATCCGCAAGCGAGTAGAAGCTTAACACGATTACATCGACATGCGCCAATCGAAACTAGGAATCGGTTTTTTCGCCCTTCAGACGGGAGTCCAATGTCGAGAAAACCTTTGCAATTGCTTCAATATCGGCATCCGTCATGCCGTCTAGGAGATACTCAGCCACCGTCTGCTGATGCAATTCTGTGGCAGCAAGCACAGTCTGGATTCCCTGAGTGGTCAGGCATGCGTCGTAGCCGCGGCGATCAACCTTGGAAGGGATGCGCTCGACCCAGCCGTCACGGGAGAGGTTAGAGACCAGGTAGGTCACACGCGACGGCGAGTAGACGACGCGATCAGCCAGCTCACCCATGCGCAAGCGATGGCTGGGAGCCTCCCACAGTGCCAGGAGAATGTTGTAGTCGGGCATAGATACGCCATAGGCGCGCTTTAGACGTGTTTCGAGGATTCCCTGCAGGCGTCCGGACGCCTCGAAGAAGACTCGCCACGCGGCTGCACGCGCGCTATTGGCTTGAACGATCGGGGTGAGCCGTGCTCGCGATTCCACGTGTGCCTCTCTCATAGTCGTTTCGTGTGTTTCTCTCGGGATAATAGGGCATAGTGACTAAGAAAGCACCAAGAACCAGGGGATTTTATGTCTTTGACTTTTTCTGCTGTGCTGTTTGATGTTGACGGGACGATTGTTAATTCTGCGCCCGTCATCATGGGAGCATTCCGGAGCACATTGTCAGACTTTGGACTGGAGATTCCAGATGATCAGCGCCTTCGTACCTATGTTGGCCCTCCCCTGTGGTACTCGTTTGGCGACCTGGGTTATTCGGGGCAGTTACGCGCGGATCTGGTTTCGCGTTACAGGGAACGCTACATGGACCACTATCTTGATCCTGAGCCTTTCGACGGTGTGCGTGATCTGCTGTGGGATCTGCACCATGCGGGCGTTCCCCTGGCGACGGCCACCTCCAAGCAGACACCGATGGCGATCGCGCAGATGGAGCATCTGGGCCTTGCGGATGCCTTCGACGTGATCGCGGGGGCGACGCCGGATCCGGAGTCATCGAAGACGACGGTCATTCACGAGGCCATAGCTCGCCTGGGCGCAATGGGCGCAGACGTGTCGCATCCCGTCATTGTTGGCGACTCTATCTGGGACGTGCGCGGCGGCCACGAAGCCGGCATCCCCGTCATCGGTGTCGGTTGGGGGTATGCGACGGAGGATGGTCTGGACGACGCCGAGATTGTGTGCGAGACGGTCGAGGATCTTCGCGCGCTTCTCATACCGGCCGGCTGCTGAGAGACGTTAGCGGAAGTCGCGCGAGCGCACCTGGATGGGCAGATGCACGGGAGCGAGCCGGAAGGCTCGCACGTTGACCGCGCCGTCACCCCACTCGAGCGTGCCGCGTACGAGTAGGGCACCCGACTCGAGGCCGATGCGCCGAAACTTGTTCCAGGTACCCACGGCAACCGAGACATTGACGAGTCCGGACTCGTCTTCGAGGGACAGGAAAGTGACGCCGCCGCCAGTGTGGGGGCGCTGGCGGTGCGTGACCAGCCCAGCCACGTCGACGATCCTCCCATCAAGGTGAGCGCCGAGTTCTGCGGCGCGCAACACGCCGGGCGGCAGATCCTCTCTCAGATAGGAGAAGGGGTGCTCCCCGGGGGTAAGTCCAGTTGCCTCGATATCGGCGCGCATCTGCTCGGTGCGCGTCAGGGGTGGCAAGTCAGGGACGCGGGTGCCCACTTCGGTACCTGGTAGGAATGGCTGCCACTCCCTCTGCCGCACAGTCGGCGTGGCCAACGCCCCCGCGACCCAGATCCCCTCACGCCTACCCACGCCCAGGCATTCCAGTGCTCCTGCCATGGCGAGACACTCCATGTCTGATGCGCTCAGGTGGGCGCGGTTCGCCAGGTCCGCTTGGGAGGAAAAAGCTCCCGTTTCTCTCGCTCTCACGATGCGTTCGGCGGCCCGGCCCAGGCCTCGTACCGACGATAATCCGATGCGCACCACCAGCTCCTCGTCCACATCCAGGGGAATGACCTGACGCGACGAGAGTGGGCGGGGGCGGCCCTCCCGATACTCCTGCTCCCCGGGAACGCCGGGTGCACATTGCACGCCCGTGTCCAGGAAAGAGTCGTTGACCGAGGGCCCCAGGACCGTCACTCCGTGCCTGCGCGCGTCCTGGACCAGCGTCGCCGGCGAGTAGAAACCCATCGGCTGGGAGGAGAGGATCGCCGCGTAAAAATGCTCGGGCGCGTGAACTTTGAGCCACGCGGAGGCGTAGACGATGTGCGCGAAAGAAAAAGAGTGCGACTCGGGGAAACCGAAGTCCGCGAAGGCCTTGAGCTGATCGAAGATGCGTTCGCGCGTGAGCGTGTCGATCCCGCGCTCTTCCATGCCCGCCATGAGTTCTCCCTTGAGGGCTTCCATGCGCTCAGGGCTACGCTTGGCACCCATCGCTCGGCGCAGCTGGTCAGCGCGTACCCCAGACAGGCCAGCAGCATCCGTGGCAATACGCATGAGCTGCTCCTGAAAGAGGGGCACCCCGAGGGTTTGGCGCAGCGCGGGTTCGAGGAGCGAGTGCAGGTAGGTGACCGGCTCACGTCCCGCACGCCGACGCAGATAAGGGTTGACCGCATGCCCCTGAATGGGGCCGGGACGCACGAGTGCTACTTCGACGACGATGTCGTAGAAACAGCGCGGTTTGAGGCACGGCAGCGTGTTCATCTGCGCGCGCGACTCGACCTGAAACACACCCACGGTGTCGGCGGCGCAGAGCAGGTCGTAGACACGCGGGTCTTCTTCTGGCAGGGTATGCAACCCCAGGGGCTGATCCCGGCGTCCACGCAGCGAGCGTGGTGCCCACCCGCGCAGGTGCGGATTCGCCGGTCCATCCGCTCGAATGTCGTCGGCTTGTAGTTCGTCAAAGGCGACGCGCAGCGCCGTGAGCATGCCAAGGGAGAGCAAGTCAAACTTGACCAGACCCGCGTCCGCGCAATCCTCCTTATCCCACTGCAACACTGTGCGTCCCTCCATGGCAGCCCATCCCACCGGACAGATACGAGAGACCGGCTGGTCGGTGAGCACCATGCCGCCCGAATGGATACCCATGTGCCGGGGCAGGCGCGACAGGGCCCGGGCGGCGTCGTCAACGAGTGCCGGCACTTCCCCTTTTCTCCGCGACCACGCCTGCGCGCTGCCCGCCGGGTATCCCAGCGCCCGCGCCGCGTCACGCATCGCCGAACGTGGTCGATAGGTGATGACGTTAGCGACCTGTGCCGCGCGGTCGCGCCCGTAGAGGTCGTAGATGTGCCGGATAACCTCCTCACGCCTACAGGCCTCGATATCGATATCGATGTCGGGCGGCCCCGAGCGCGCGTCCGACAGGAAGCGCTCGAAAAGGAGGTTGTGGCGCACCGCGTCCACCGCCGTGATGCCCAGGCAAAAGCACACAGCCGAGTTTGCGGCACTGCCCCGCCCCTGACACAAGATGCCGCGCTGGCAACAAAAATCGACGATTTCCTTGACGATCAGGAAGTACCCCTCGAATCCGAGGCGCTCGATAATGCCTAGCTCGCGGTCAATCGTCTCCCATGCCCGCGGGTCTTCCTCCCGCGGGCCGTAGCGCTCGCGGGCCCCCTCGTGAGCGAGATAGGTGAGCCAGCTGCCAGGAGAGTATCCCTCAGGGACGTGGATGCGCGGAAGCCGGGGAGTGACGAGACGCAGGTCGAAGGACGCTTCCTCCGCGACCTCGCAGGAGTGCACGAGTGCCTCGGTGTGAGCGGCATGCAGACGAGCCATCTCCGTGGGTGAACGTAGGAAGGGTCGATGTGCTCCGAGGTAAGCCACGGCCTCGTCCAATGAGGAGCGCAGACGGGTCGCCGCAAGGATGTCACCAAGGGCACGCTTGGAAGGCACAGACATGCGCGCACCCGTCGTGGCGAGCAGCCGAACCCCCATCCCCCGCGCAAGCTCGGCGAGAGTATCTCCCGCATCGAGGCCGTCTCCGGCTGCCGCCTGCCACTCGATGAGGAGGTGATCCGCCCCTCCAACCGCCTCCGCGAGCGCACTGGCCACGCGCCGCGCCCACGTGGGGCCACTGGTGTATAGGGCGCGCATGAGGGGGCCGCGCCTCCCGCCGGTCATGATGAGCAGGTCAGCGCCAGCCTCGCTCACGTCCTCGAGGGTAAAACGTGGAGCGCGCTCCCCCGTCTGTGACAGCGCACGCTCGCTCATCATGCCGACGAGGTTTTCGTAGCCGTGGGGGCTTGAGGCCAGGATCGGGAGACGGATACCCGGCTCCTCCGCGCCGGGGGCGAGTCCCCAGCCGCTCGCCTGAGCGCCTGGAATGACCGCTCGCAGAGCGCTCGGGTCCAGGGTGATCTCGGCCCCGTAGACAATCGGCAGGCCGCAGCTGCGCGCCGCCATCGTGGTCTGCACAGTCGAGTACATGCCGTCGACGTCGAGAATAGCAAGAGCATCCAAGCCCAAGCGCGAAGCCTGCGCGACCATATCCGCAGGCTCGTCGGTGCCCTCCAGGAAGGTGAACGCGCTGTGAGCGTGCAACTCGGCGTATCGGGGTTCATCGATCACTCATCCATTACATCGAACATATGTTCGATAACGCTGTGTTGACCCGCTTTGCCTCCGCACAACCGAATCTCTTCCGAGATCTACAAGCCCTACCCTGGTCGCATGGATTCCATGACGGACTTGCGCATCGTCACTGGACAAAAGACGCACGGCGTCACCCCCGGCGTGATCCTCGGCCACGAGATCGCCGCGCGCGTGTGGAAGCTCGGCGTGGACCTTCGCCCAGGAATCGACGCGCCCGCACCGGGAACCCAGGTGGGCCTCGCCCCGGAAATCGCCTGCGGCTATTGCGCGCCCTGCACGGTTGGACGTTCGAACGTCTGCGCGAACATGGCGCTCTTTGGAACCGGAGTGGACGGAGGATTCGCCGACGTTATCCGCGTACCCGAACGGGCGCGCTCGACCTGTCCCCACTCATCACCCATGAGTTCCCCCTCACCCAGGTGGAAGCCGCGCTCGACGCCGTACGCTCGCGTGCCGGCCTCAAGGTCGCTGTGCGCCCCGGACGCGACAAGCCGACCGAGTGCTAATCAAGCAGCCCCCGCAGGTCCGCGGCGCTGAGTGACGCACTGGCACCCGTCCCATTCATCACCGAGGAAATGAGCCGACGCTTACGGTCCTGCAGCTCCACAACCTTCGCCTCGATCGTGTCAGCGGCAACCAGACGATAGACATTCACCTTCTTCGTCTGACCAATGCGATGCGCGCGGTCGATCGCCTGCTCCTCAGCAGCCGGATTCCACCACGGATCCATGACGAAGACATAATCCGCCTCCGTCAGGGTCAGGCCCGACCCACCCGCCTTGAGAGAAATGAGGAACACCGGTGCCTCACCCGAACGGAAGCGCTCGATAACCTCCGTCCGATTGCGGGTCGAGCCATCCAACTGCACAACCGACACGCCACGCCGCTCCAGCACATGCCGAATACGCGCCAGGAACGACGTGAACTGGCTGAAAATCAGCGCACGGTGGCCCAGCGGCACGATCTCGTCGAGGCGGTCCGCCACGTACTCCACCTTCGCCGACCCCACATGTATATAGGACTCCTCCACCAGGGCCGGGTCGAGCGCGAGCTGACGCAGCCTCGTGATCGATGCCAGAACGCTCATGCGATTCGCATCCGGATCCACCAGCAGATCGAGGATTCGGGCGCGCTCGCGGGCCAGATACTGGTCGTAGATGTGGCGATGTTCCTTGCCCAGGTCGACGCGCACGACGTCGACGATCTTATCAGGCAGGTCGGTGGCCACCTGTTCCTTCGTGCGCCGCAGGATAAAGGGCGCAACGTAGGAAGTCAGGCGCGCGAGCATGTCGGGATCTCCGCCCTCGATGGGTCTGCGCACCTTCTGGGTGAAGGCCTCCCACGGGGGCAGCAGCCCCGGGCATGTCAAGGACAGAAGAGACCACAGGTCGCCCAGGGAATTCTCGATGGGGGTGCCGCTCACTGCCAGACGCCAGGGGGCATCCATGTCGCGCAGTGCGCGGTATGTTGCCGTGCGGGGATTTTTGACCGCCTGCGCCTCGTCGATGACGACGCCGGACAGGGCGACCTCGCGCCACTGCTCGGCTTCGAGGCGCACCAACGTATAGGAGGTAACGACGATGTCGCAGGCCTCGGCCTCCTCGCGGATCATCGTTCCCCGTCGCGCGGCGGTCTCAGCGACGCAACGCACGCGCAGGCCGGGCGTGAACGTCGCGGCCTGCTCCGCCCACACACCCACGACCGAGGTAGGAGCGACCACGAGGACCGGGCCGCTCCCCACCTCCGCCGCGCGCAGGGACGCAATCGCCGACAGGATCTGCACGGTCTTGCCCAGGCCCATGTCGTCAGCCAGAACCCCACCCAGTCCGGCGGATAGACGCGAGGTCAGCCAGGCGTGCCCGTGCCGCTGATAGGGGCGTAGAAGCGAGGCCAGAGAAGGGATGGGAGCCAGCCCATTTTCCGAGTACTCGCCACGCAGCGCAGCGATACGCGTGCGCCACGACGCCGAGAGCGACACTGAGTCGGCCTGCTTCTCAAAGAGCTCGTAGAGACCCACCTGCACGGGGGTGAGGCGCAGGCCCTCGCCCTCCCACCCCGCAAGGGACCGAGCCTCGTCCAGCAGAGTAGCCAACGCGCGGATACGCGGGCCATCCAGACGCACCCACACACCGTGGGTCTCAACATAGTCGTCACCGCGCGCGATTGCCTCCAACGCCTCACGTACGCTCAGCAGATGGTCGCCAACGCGCACACGCACGTTCAGATCGAACCAATCCGACTCCGCGCTCTCGACGGACACGTCCACGTCCATCCCGTCTTGCGACACCTCAATGGCGCGCACGTCCTGTGCGACGTCCCACACGAGGCCGTCCACGCTCTCGCGATCAACGACGGTTGAGAGAAACTCCGGCACACGCCACGGGTCGATGCACCCCAAACCCGGCAACGGCGTCCACAGGTCTGCTCCCACCGAGATTCCCCACCTGTTGACGCGATCCGCGAGCGCGGCCACAGCCTCGTCCCCCATGCTGTGGGCGAGCGGAGCACGCGAGCGCGAGCGCCCCTCCTCGTACTCAGCCCACCAGCGCACGACGACGGAGTTTTCGTCGCAACGCAGCGTGCCCACAACCACGACCTGCGGTGTCGCATCGGCGTCGAAGCTCCCATCTGAAGAACTCATGACGAAACGCCGACGCAGCGCCGTCAACCACGTCCCTCGGAATTCCGCCACATCTGCGGCTGGAACAACCAGCGGTCGATCCAGCGGGAACCCTTCCAACGCCTTCAAGCCTTCGATACGCGCCGCACGCATCCCCCCATCAAGCAGCAGCAACCCCGTGTCGCGGTCAATACGCGGGTGTGCGACGACCTGATCACCGTTGCGAGCGACAACCCGCATCTCAAGGCCCTCCTCGGATGCCCTCACGTCAATATCCGCATCCCACGTCGCATGCGACAGCACGAAAGGTTCACGCCCGTCCACCGACGCAAAAAGCTCCACCCCCGCGCGCACCAGGCGCGCGAGCCACGCGTACGCATGCCCACCGAGCGAACTGAGCGTCACCTCGGTGCGCGCATGCCACGAGCGCGACTCACGCGAGAGCCGATACCCCTCGCGCAGCAGCGACACGTGAATCGGATCCAAACCATCCGTCACCGACTCCCACTGCGTCGCCGTCAGGTCCAGCCACGACGCCCGTTTCGCACTCCACACCGACGAGGCACCCCTGCGCAGCGGGATCAACGACACCGCCACACTCGGATCGTGCGCATCGATAACGAGTGCCAGTGGATCCCCGCCGCGCTCACGAGATATGCCCAGCACCTGCTCGAGGACGCGACTCCACTCGGGCACGGCCCCCCTGTTCTCGAGTGCCTCGGCGCGCACAGCGATTAGCACCGCCACGGCGTGCGGACAATCCGAACGCAAGGAGCAGGCGCACGCGAGTGATGGGCGAAGCGCACCGTGGGCGATCCGCACACGATATGTCAGTCCCTTGTCTTTGACACGGGCCTCAAGATGGTCCTCGGATTGGTCCCAGAGCAGCTCTTTCACCGCTCCATTGCGTTCCAAACGCAGGCCGTTTGCCCAGGTGGCGGGGCCGACGAGGGCCATGATGTCATCGTCCGACATCGACGCGAGGATATCGCTGAACTCGTAGGTCACCATCCTTTCAGTCTACGGCACGACCGCTGGACCCGTCACCGTCAGTTGTCAAGGCCCTCTACCATCCACTCACCCCCACTCCACACGAGAAGCGCTACCTGTCCATCCTCGAGCGTAGCCCGCATGTAGGCGCGAGCGCGCTCCCCCGACCACCAGCACCCTCCCACGGGCCAAGGGCCAGCGATAGCGCGGATTCTGCAACGCTGATCAACGAGTAGGGAGGCTGCCTGTTCCTCGCCACCCGCCCAGCGCGCGGGGCCGCGCGCCCGACACCTGGCTAACCCCGGGCGCAGGCACTCGACACCGGCAGCGACCGTGTCGAAGGCGTCGATGACACCGCTGAAAGCACGGGCCTCACGGTCCGGATCACGCGGTAAGCAGATCAGCTCCGGGCACAGGTAGGTTGCCTCGCGCACACTCATGCCTGCCCGCACACCGCAGCGCCGGGCGGATGCACTGGCAACCTCGATGCGCTTAGCATGAACAACCGCGCCGACACCACCCGGGGGTAGGTCGACCACGAGGCAGTTGACAGGCCAGTCGGGAATCCACAAGACCATGTAGCGCACCTAGATCACCAGTCGCATACTCCCCGCGCCTGATGCGTCGCGCGAGAGTCCCGGCCATGGGCGCAGTGTCACGAGGGTGCGTCCCAGAGAGCGGGCACGCGCCGCCAGGGTTCGTTGCTCGGTACGGGAGAGCTGGGGAAGGTCCAGGCACACGACGTCGCACCCCTCCAGAAGGAGCGCACACAGCTGCCCCATGTTCGTATCCTCGTCGGGGTTCAGGACAAGCACGCGCTCTAAGTCCATCCCCTGGCGCTGCGCCCACTCCCATCCGATATGACGCACGCCATATAAGCCAACCCACCCCTCGGAGGGGCAGACATCAATGAGGAGCCGAATCAACTGCCCCCTCTCCTGCGGACCCAGGAGCACCGGAGCGAACACACCCGCCGAGCGCTTCTCCTCGACATCGAGTCGGCCACGCAGGCCGACCGAGTTTTCGGCGCGACTCAAGGCCTCGCGGGCCTTGAGCAGGCGCACGCGTGCGTTGGACACCCCTCCCCCTTCTCAACATTTATAGAACACCTGTTCGATACGGGAAGTGTAGAACCCCGCTCACACACCTGCGTCCCGAGCGCACGTTCCCCATCTCATACGCAACAATGGAGAGGAAAGAAAAGGAGCACACATGAACATCGATACTCGCCCCCCAGCACCCACCCCCTTCGAAGGAATCGATCTGCCCAGCTTCGCCCTCACCTCGTCCACCCTTACCGACGGCACACCGATGCCGGAGGCGGCCACCGCACGCGGAGGTTCACTCTCCCCCGACCTGGCGTGGGAGGGGTTCCCGAAAGGCACGGCAAGCTTCATGCTGACCTGCTTCGACCCAGACGCCCCGATCCCCTCAGGCTGGTGGCATTGGGCGATTCTGGATATCCCCGCATCGATGACGCACCTAGACGAGGGTGCCGGTGCCTCCGACCTGACCCTCGACGGTCCCGCATTCCACCTGCGCGGTGATGCGGGCGAGGCCTCCTACTTTGGTGCCGCGCCGCCCGCCGGTGACCGCCCGCACCGCTATATTTTCACGGTGCATGCCCTCGACGTGGACACCCTGGGCCGCGATGACGACGCGACCCCCGCTATGGCCTCGTTCGCGGCGCTCGAGCACACGATTGCGCGCGCCACCCTGACCGTCACACACCAGGCCTGAGGACATGCTGCACATCATTTTCTGGGAGCCGGAGATCCCCGGTAACACAGGCGCGGCAATCCGTCTGTCGGCCTGCACGGGATCCATGCTGCACCTCGTGAAGCCGCTGGGCTTCGACATGGACGACGCGAAGCTGCGCCGTGCGGGGCTGGATTACCACGACCTCGCGCACGTCATGGTGCACGAATCCCTGGACGACGCGCTCGCGCAGGTTCCGGGGCGCGTGTGGGCACTGACGGGACACGCGAGCGCCATGTACTCGGACGTGTCCTACGCGGATGGCGACGGCCTGCTATTTGGGCGCGAATCGGTGGGCCTGTCCGAGGAGGCGATGAGCCACCCGCGCGTAGAGAAACGCATTCGCATCCACATGCGCGAGGGCGTGCGTTCACTCAACTTGGCCAATTCAGCATCGATCGTCCTGTACGAGGCGTGGCGTCAGCTGGGCTTCCCGGGCGGCGTCTAGCCGCTGGCAGACAAGAAACCGCAGACAGGAACGAGGCCCGGGTCGGATTACTCCGCCGGGCCTCGTGACGCGCGATCACCTCAGGGACGAGGCTGTGGTCAGCGCCCCTTCCACGGCGAATTCGAGCGCTCGACCTGTTCGGCGAGCGACACGATCCTGCGCGGATTCGAACGCCACATCCACACGACCCCAATGAGGGAGACGAGCAACGGCAGATAGTAGAAGTCTGCGCCCATGCCAGTCCACGCCGAGCGCGCAACGTTGAGTTCGTCCAAGCCGAGGGAAGCAACCCACAGGATGATCGGCACAGCGATCGACAGACCGATGGTCACCCAGCCGACCTGTCGCATGCGCCTGCCATTGTGGGTCAGGGCCGTCGCGGCGACGAGGTAGTCGACGCCAGCCAGGAGCGCAACGATCTGCGGCCCCCAAGGCTTGCCCTGCCCATGGAAGAGATCGACGATAGCCGTTACAAAAATCCAGGCCCCCAGGAGCCAAAACAACGCAATGATAATGCGCCCAAGTCCCAGTGAGGGAGGGCGCTTATCGCGAGCGTCGCCGACATCAGGAGTCGCGTCTTGTTCATGCACGCTTTGATCCTACCGATAGGTCCGTTGTGTCGCACCGCATTCCGCATGACAACGCGAGGAATGCGATGCGTGTGGCCCGATGCACCAAGGCACCCCACCGACCTGTGGGACAGCGTCACACAAACGTGGGACAATGGGCCTATATGGACCGTGAGGCCCGTCATGAAAACAACCATCTGAGCGTTAAGCTCATCAACGAGGAGTTATCTACCTTGAGCGAATCGACCTACGACATCGTCATTCTGGGGGCGGGTTCCGGCGGCTATGCGACTGCCCTGCGCGCAGCACAGCTCGGCATGACAGTCGCCCTTATCGACGGCGATAAGGTGGGCGGCACCTGTCTGCACCGCGGTTGCATCCCGACGAAGGCGTACCTGCATGCCGCCGAGACGGCCGAGGCTGTGCGCGAGTCCGCGAAGTTCGGCGTCAACTCCACCTTCAACGGTATCGACATGGCCCAGGTCGGCAAGTACCGTGACTCGGTCATTGCTGGCCTCTACAAGGGCCTGCAGGGGCTTCTCAAGTCCCGCAAGGTCGAACTCATCTCCGGCTGGGGCCGCCTCGCTGACGCCAACACTGTCGAGGTGGGCGGCCAGCGCATCACCGGCCGCAACATCGTCCTGGCCACCGGCTCCTACTCGCGTTCGATTCCCGGCCTCGAGATCGGCGGTCGCGTGATCTCCTCCGACCAGGCGCTCCAGATGGATTGGGTTCCCTCCTCTGTCGTGATTCTCGGCGGCGGCGTCATCGGCCTCGAGTTCGCCTCCGTGTGGCGCAGCTTCGGTGCCGAGGTCACGATCATCGAAGCCCTGCCCCACCTCGCCAACAACGAGGACGAGGCCATCTCCAAGCAGCTCGAGCGCGCCTACCGCAAGCGCGGCATCAAGTTCCACACGAAGACGCGTTTTGCCTCCGCGACGCAGTCCGAGCAGGGCGTACACGTGACCACCGAGGACGGCAAGGCGTTCGACGCCGACGTTCTCCTGGTCGCCGTCGGTCGCGGCCCCGTCACTGAAGGCCTGGGCTACGAGCAGGTTGGCATCACGTTGGATCGCGGCTTTGTCATCACGAATGATCGTCTGCACACCGGCGTGGGCAACATCTACGCGGTTGGTGACATCGTCCCCGGCCTCCAGCTGGCCCACCGTGGCTTCATGCAGGGTATCTTCGTCGCCGAAGAGATCGCTGGCCTGAACCCGACGATGCAGGCCGACATCAACATCCCGCGCGTGACCTTCTGCGATCCTGAAATTGCCTCGGTCGGCATGACAGAGAAGCAGGCCCGCGAGAAGTACGGCGATCAGGTGCGCACGGTCGAGTACAGCCTCGCCGGCAATGGAAAGTCGTCTATCCTGGCAACGTCGGGTCTCATCAAGCTGGTCTCGGTTGAGGGCGGTCCGATCGTAGGCTTCCACGGCATCGGCGCGCGCATCGGGGAACAGATTGGTGAGGGCGAGCTCATGGTGAACTGGGAGGCGTACCCCTCGGACATCGCGTCCCTGATCCACGCACACCCGAGCCAGAACGAGTCGCTCGGCGAGGCAGCTATGGCGCTGGCCGGCAAGCCCCTTCACGTCCACAACTGATACAGCTTTTATTAGGAGAACACACATGGCAACGTCAGTGACTATGCCCGCTCTGGGCGAGTCCGTCACCGAGGGCACCGTTACGACGTGGCTCAAGCAGGTCGGCGATACCGTCGAGCTCGACGAGCCCATCGTTGAGGTGTCCACCGACAAGGTCGACTCCGAGGTCCCGTCCCCCGTCGCCGGCGTCCTCCTCGAGATCCTGGTTCCCGAGGATGAGACCGTCGAAGTCGGCACCGAGATCGCGCGCATTGGCGACGCGTCCGAGGCCTCGGCCCCCGCTGCTGCTCCTGCCGCCGCCCCCATTGCTGCTCCGGCGGCTCCCGTGACAGCTGCTCCGGCTACTCCTGCCGCCGCGCCCGCTCAGGGCACCGAGGTGCGTATGCCCGCTCTGGGCGAGTCCGTCACCGAGGGCACCGTCACCACGTGGCTGAAGGCCGTGGGCGACGCCGTCGATGCCGACGAGCCGTTGCTTGAGGTCTCCACCGACAAGGTGGACTCCGAGGTCCCTGCCCCCGTCGCAGGTTTCCTCGCGGAAATCCGCGTGCCTGAGGACGAGACCGTCGAGGTCGGCACGGTCGTCGCGATTATCTCCGAGACTGCTCCATCGGCGGCCCCTGCGGCCCCTGCTGTTGCCGCTGCTCCTGCCGCTCCT
>ERZ773037.945-NODE-945-length-15320-cov-6.986309_pt1 | contig 15320 bp, 14 predicted proteins | sample MGYA00511466_ERZ773037 | MGnify/ENA primary metagenome ERZ773037 (study PRJEB29015, sample SAMEA2738146) | human oral metagenome | biome: human oral; feature: human-associated habitat; material: saliva | place: China | collected 2202 ... | reverse complement strand
TCGATATCTTTGATATCTGGCACTTGTCTATCACAGGTCTTTTGATTAAATGGTATGCGGATAAAAATGGAGTTAGCGCAGGAGTTTCCCTCTTAGTTGCAACTCTAGCAGTAGTCCTCGTAGGGATTATGAAGATCATCAACTCAGACTTGATGAAACCAACATTTGATGACTTGTTGAATGCACCTAGCTCTTCACCAATGACATCAACTCACATGAACTACATGATGAACCCAATCATCATGGTTTTGGATAAAATCTTTGACAAATTCTTCCCAGGTCTTGACAAATACGACTTTGACGCAGCTAAATTGAACAAGAAAATTGGTTTCTGGGGATCTAAATTCTTCATCGGTTTCCTTCTTGGTATCGTCATCGGTATCATGGGTACTCCACATCCAGTTGCTGGTGTGCAAGATGCTGACAAATGGGAATTGGTTATTAAAGGTTGGTTGAGCCTTGGTTTGACTGCCGGTGTCTGCTTGGAATTGTTCTCATTGATCGGTTCTTGGTTTATCGCAGCAGTAGAACCATTGTCACAGGGTATTACAAACGTTGCTACTAAACGTCTTCAAGGGCGTAAATTCAATATCGGTTTGGACTGGCCATTTATCGCTGGTCGTGCTGAAATCTGGGCTTGTGCAAACGTACTTGCACCAATCATGTTGATCGAAGCAGTGCTTCTTTCTAAAGTCGGAAATGGTATCTTGCCACTTGCAGGGATCATCGCTATGGGTGTGACTCCAGCTTTGTTGGTTGTAACACGTGGTAAATTGATCCGTATGATCGTGTTTGGAACACTCTTGTTGCCACTCTTCCTTCTTTCAGGTACTCTTATCGCACCATTCGCTACTGAATTGGCGAAAAGTGTAAAAGCCTTTCCAGAAGGAGTTGACAAAGCTCAATTGATCACTCACTCAACTCTTGAAGGACCTGTTGAAAAATTGCTCGGTTGGACAATCGGTAACGCAACAACTGGTGATATTAAATTGATCATTGGTGTGGTTGCCTTCTTAGCATTCTACGTTGGAATCTTTGCATGGTACAGAAAACAAATGATCAAACGTAACGAAGCATACGCAGCAAATGCAAAATAATCCGCTCCTAAATATGTAACTTGATAAAACTAGGGTATCAATTTTCCAGATATGGAGGGGTAGCCTAGTTTTTTCTCTAAAATAACATGCTAAGGAGTGAAATATGAGGATAGTTTTAAAAAATAATGATCTGGAAGTTTGTTTCAAGGAGCTAGGTGGTGAGCTGGCCTCTATCAAGGATCAGGATGGTATCGAATATCTTTGGCAGGGTGATGCTCAGTATTGGAGTGGTCAAGCCCCAGTTCTCTTTCCTATCTGTGGTTCGGTTCGAAATGATACGACCTTGTATCGTCCTCAAGGTGTTGGGAAGATCCCTCGCCACGGGCTGGTTCGCAAGAAAAACTTTGAGCTAGTAGAGCAAACAGAAGACCGGGTGACTTTTGGGATAGAAGATACGGAAGAAACCTATCAGCAATATCCCTATCATTTCAGATTAGAAATTTCCTATCAATTGCTAGGTAAGAAGATTCAAGTTACCTATCGAGTTTACCATCTTGGTGAAGAAGGAGTCATGCCCTTTTTTGTTGGTGGCCATCCAGGATTTAATTGTCCGTTAATGGCAGATGAAGGATTTGAAGATTACTACCTGGAATTCGAACAAGAAGAGACCTGCAGTATTCCAAAATCCTATCCAGAGACAGGATTGCTAAATGTCTTTGACCGGACGCCTTTCTTACAGCAAGAAAAAATCTTGAATCTCAATTACGACTTCTTTCAAAAGGATGCCATTACCATGGATTGTTTACAATCAAGAAGTGTGACACTCCGTTCTAGAAAGCACGAAAAGGGGATCAGTGTTCATTTTCCAGATTTTTCAAACTTGATCATCTGGACAACACCAAATAAAGGACCATTTATCGCTTTAGAACCTTGGTCTGGTTTATCCACTTCCCTTGAAGAGAGTGATTATCTTGAATATAAAAAACAAGTTCGACTGTTACAAGCAGGTCAAGTAGCAGAACTTGGATTTGAAATCGAAATTTTATAGAAAATAATGTTGTTGAATATAGAAGTTTCTATATTTGATTGAAAAATGAATGAATAGAAGGAGCATAATATGTCAGTTATTATTGGTGCGGATGCAGCAGGTATTCGCTTAAAAGAAGTAGTCAAAGAGTATTTGGAAGCAGAAGGTTTCCAAGTGGTGGACGTGACAGAAGAAGGGCAAGACTTCGTTGATGTGACCTTGGCTGTTGCAAAAGAAGTGAAACAAGCAGAAGACAATCTTGGGATTGTCATTGACGCTTATGGAGCAGGTCCTTTCATGGTCGCAACTAAAATTAAAGGAATGGTTGCGGCAGAAGTTTCAGATGAGCGTTCAGCTTATATGACTCGTGGTCATAACAATTCTCGCATGATCACCATGGGTGCTCAAATCGTGGGTGACCAATTGGCGAAAAATATTGCCAAGGGATTTGTCAACGGTAAGTATGACGGCGGTCGCCACCAAATCCGTGTCGATATGCTAAACAAGATGTGCTAAGGGGAGGAGTAAACGAATGAAAATTGCAATTGGATGTGACCATATTGTCACAAATGAAAAAATGGCTGTTTCTGAATTTTTGAAATCAAAAGGCTATGAAGTCCTAGACTTCGGAACCTATGACCATGCGCGCACCCACTACCCAATTTTTGGGAAAAAAGTCGGAGAAGCAGTAGCTAGTGGTCAAGCAGATCTTGGTGTATGTATCTGTGGAACTGGTGTTGGGATTAACAACGCGGTTAACAAAGTCCCTGGAATCCGTTCAGCTTTGGTCCGTGATATGACAACTGCACTTTATGCCAAAGAAGAACTCAATGCCAACGTCATTGGTTTTGGTGGGAAAGTAACTGGTGAGTTGCTCATGTGTGATATCATTGAAGCCTTCATTCATGCAGAATACAAACCAAGTGAAGAAAATAAGAAATTGATTGCCAAGATTCAACATTTGGAAACGCATAATGATCACCAAGAGGATGCAGACTTCTTTACAGAATTCCTTGAAAAATGGGATCGTGGTGAATACCACGACTAAGAGGTGAAGATATGATCTTAACTGTCACCTTAAATCCTTCCATTGATATTTCTTATCCCTTGGAAGAATTAAAGTTGGATACTGTGAATCGTGTGTCGGAAGTTTCTAAGACGGCTGGTGGTAAAGGGTTAAATGTCACCCGTGTCTTAGCTGAGAGTGGTGAAACAGTTGGAGCAACAGGTTTTGTTGGGGGGACCAATGGTCAATTCATCAAGACCCATCTTCCACGAGATGTCCAATCCTTCTTCTATGATATTCTTGGAGATACACGGAACTGTATCGCCATCTTGCATGAAGGTAATCAAACAGAAATCTTAGAAGCGGGCCCAGAAATTATCCGGACAGAAGCTTTGGGATTCCTTCATCATTTCAAACTCCTCATGCCGACAGCAGATGTAGTTGCTATTTCGGGAAGCCTTCCTACAGGTCTACCGGTGGACTATTATGCGAGCTTAATTGAGATTGCAGGAGAAGCAGGACGTAAGGTCGTACTTGATTCATCAGGAAAATCTTTAGAAGCGGTTCTTCACTCACCATTCAAACCAACGGTGATTAAACCTAATCGCGAAGAATTATCTCAACTCTTAGGACGGGATGTTTCAGCGGATTTTGAGGACTTAAAAGAAGTTTTGAAAGACCCACTGTTTGAAGGAATCGAATGGATTATCGTTTCCTTAGGTGGAGATGGTGCTTTTGCCAAACACGGAGATGTCTTCTATAAAGTGGACATTCCAAAAATTGAAGTGGTCAATCCAGTAGGATCTGGCGATTCGACCGTGGCTGGGATCTCTGCTGCCCTCAGTAGTGGAAAAGATGACGCGGCCCTCTTGACTCATGCTATGGTCTTAGGGATGCTAAATGCCCAAGAAAAGATGACAGGGCATGTCAATATGGCCCACTACGATGATTTGTATCAGAATATAATTGTAAAAGAGGTATAAGATGGTATTAACAGAACAAAAACGCAACTATTTAGAAAAATTGAGCACCAAAGAGGGTGTGATCTCAGCCTTGGCCTTTGACCAACGTGGTGCTTTGAAACGCCTCATGGCTCAATATCAAGACACAGAACCAACAGTGGCTCAAATGGAAGAGTTGAAGGTTCTAGTGGCTGAAGAATTGACACCATTCGCATCTTCTATGCTCTTGGACCCTGAGTATGGACTTCCAGCGACTAAGGTCTTGGATGCGGAAGCAGGGCTCTTGTTGGCTTATGAAAAAACAGGCTACGACACTTCAAGCACCAAGCGTCTGCCAGACTGCCTCAACCTTTGGTCAGCTAAACGCATCAAAGAGCAAGGTGCAGATGCCGTGAAATTCTTGCTTTACTATGATGTGGATAGTGCTGATGAACTCAACCAAGAAAAACAAGCCTACATCGAACGCATCGGTTCAGAATGTGTGGCAGAAGAAATTCCATTCTTCCTTGAAATCTTGGCTTACGATGAAACAATCGCTGATGCAGGTTCTGTCGAATACGCTAAAGTGAAACCTCGTAAGGTCATCGAAGCTATGAAAGTCTTCTCAGACCCACGCTTCAACATCGATGTCTTGAAGGTAGAAGTGCCAGTTAACGTCAAATACGTTGAAGGCTTTGGCGATGGAGAAATCGTGCATAGTCGTGAAGAAGCTGCAGCCTTCTTTAAAGAACAAGAAGCAGCAACCAACCTTCCATACATATACTTGAGTGCAGGTGTTTCTGCTAAACTCTTCCAAGAAACTCTTGTATTTGCCCACGAAGCAGGAGCGAACTTCAACGGAGTTCTCTGTGGCCGTGCAACTTGGGCTGGATCTGTAGAAGCCTACATCAAGAATGGGGAAGAAGCAGCTCGTGAATGGTTGAGTACCGAAGGTCGTCGCAACATTGAAGAACTCAACCAAGTTTTGGACCAAGTCGCAACTTCTTGGAAAGAGCGTATTTAATTTTCTTAGTTCCTAACGTATCAAATAGTCTTTCTAGAAAAATCTAGAAGGACTATTTTTTGTTTATATAAAGGAAGCATCTCGGACTTTCATCAAAAATTGGTTCTCAATGTTCATAAATCTGATTAAGCTTTTTTTCACTATTCAAATGGCTTCTGATTTGTAAGGGTTTATGTGATAATTTCACATTAAATTCGAAAATCAGAGTGTTTTACAGTATAATAGTTTTATTAGAATGAAGGAGTTGGCGTATGGAAAGGATTGTATATAGAGAAGCGAGACTAGACGAGTACAAGATGATTGGAAAAGTCTGTGCTGATGCTTTTATGAATTATCCATTTTTAACCGTCATTAAAGAAGATTTAAAAAAGCCGGAATACTTTCCAGCATTTATTGAACTATTGCATACCTTGTTAGTCAAGCTCTACATCAAAGGAGAAACTTGCTTAGTTGCTGAACGAGATGGAGAAATCATAGCGGTGGGACTCTTGCAACAAAAAGATTTCTCGATGTTCTCTTACTTACTAAATGGAATTTTAAAGTTATTTCGATATATCACACCGTTGAAATTACTGAAATACCTAGATCTCGTAGAACGTTCAGAACAGCATTTGAAAAAATCCGGAAACTTCGACTGGTATTTGATGATGTTTGCTGTGAGCCCGACTGTTCAGGGGCAAGGGGTTGGCAGTCATTTCCTCCAAAACGGGATTGAACCTTATATTAAGGAAAAAGGATGTAAACGTTTGGGCTTGATTACGAGTACGGAACAAAATGTATTTTTCTATGAGAAGAATGAATTTGTCCTATTAGATTCCATGGTGCTAGACTATGGAAACCAAAGTGTTGGAAATTGGGCTTTTTTGAAGACCCTTGATGACGAATCCTAGATGATTAAAAAAAGGAGCTTTTGGGGCTCCTTTTAGCATGCAAACAGATGATTGTTACACCATTTAGGTGTCTTTTTGTTCTGGATCTAGCTTGGATTGTTGATGCTTGATATAGGTCAATTTTTCCTCCCGGCTCTTCCGTTTAAAAAGTGCTTCCGCAGACATAGCAGCTCTTTTGTCGGGAAAAGACTCCTGGTAGATCAAGGTCACAGGAAGTCTAGGACGTGTATATTTGGCGCCTTTGCCAGCATTGTGAGTTTTGATACGGCGCTCGATATCGGTGGTGTAACCAGTATAGAGGGTACCATCCGCACACTGGACTACATACATATAAGCTTTAGTTTCCATAATAAATCTCATGAATCTCCGGCGTATAGCTTCCATCTTCTTCATGGATGAACAGTGGAGGAAGAATTTTTAGACCATCCCGTGATCCATCTTTAATGGCTTCAATGAGGAGCATGTTGGCATCTTTATGGACCTTGGGATAGACAAATTGAATCCGTTTGGGAGCCAGATTGAAGCGTTTCATGGTTTCGATGATATCTAAAAAGCGATCCGGACGATGCACCATGACGAGTCGGCCATTGGATTTGAGAGTCCGTTGGGCCACTTGACAAATTTGGTCCAAATTGGTGGTAATCTCGTGACGGGCTAGCAAATAATGAGGACTCTCGTTTAAATTGGAGTGCTCGTCCACTTTAAAGTAGGGAGGATTGCAGAGGATAAGGTCGATTTTACTACCAGGGAAATGGTGGGGCAAATTTTTTAAATCATCGGTAATCATGGACATGCGGTCGGAGAGGCCATTCAATTGGATGGAACGCTCTGCCATGTCCGCTAGTCTTTCTTGTATCTCCACTCCAACGATGGTGGCTTTGGTGCGAGTGCTAGCAAAGAGTCCGACAGCACCATTGCCGGCACAAAGATCAACAATCAGACCACGGTTGGGTAACTTAGGAAAACGTGACAAAAGGACACTATCAATAGAGTAGCTAAAAACTTCTCTGTTTTGAATGATTTTCACATCACTGGAAAATAGTTTGTTGACGCGTTCGCCGTCTTTTAATTCGATATTGTTCATGGCTTTATTATAGCATGAAAAGAGGACGTGGAAAAGCGTAGAAAGGCTAAGAAAAAAATAAGGACAGAACTTTTGTTCCATCCTTATCCAAGAGTTGTTTAATCAAACTCATATTTTTGATAAATCGTAGCCAAGATGAAGATTCCTGTAAAGAGGGCCATCAAAGCAAGGTAGACTGGGAAGGTCACAGCTGTCAATGTTCCGATTTCAATCAGACCTTTCAAGTAAAAGGCAGAGAGATAGAAGCCGCAGACAGAGAAGATAATTAAGAGACCTCGCCAGATATTGAGTGGCAAGCAAGCCCGAATAACAGACAAGAAACCAATAGATCCTAACAAGTAGTAGGAAAGGGTAGACATGTCCAGGCTAGACCAGCCATGATGAGCTCCCCATAAACGGACAAATAAGACGCTAAAGACAACCATCAAGGCATTTGGTAAAGCCAGATGCAAGGAACGTTTGAGGAAGTGTTTTTCCACTGGCTTAATGTTCCGTTCAAAAGTCAAGACAAATGGAGGGAAGCCTTCGACAAACTGGTCAATCAGCGTAATCTGAATCGGAATAAATGGGAAAATCAACAAGTAGTTCACATCAAAGAAAAGTACGCTTGCGATACAGATAATAGCCAGAATGAAGGAGTAGATCGTCTTAATAAAGAAGATAGGAGCGATTCGTCCAATGTTGTTGACGACCCGACGACCTTCAAAGAGAATTTCAGGAACATCATTGAAGTCTGAGTTTAGTAAGACGAGATTGGCAATTTGACGGGTTGCAGGATCGCCTTCAGCCATCACGATGGAGCAGTCAGCTTCTCGTAAGGCTAGGATATCATTGACCCCGTCCCCTGTCATGGCAGTAGTACGACCAGTAGCCTTGAGGGTTTGAATCAAGAGTTTCTTTTGATGAGGAGAAACCCGTCCAAAAATGGCTGTACTTTCTGCTAGGTCCACCAACTCATCGTCCTCAATCTTGGAACAGTCAATATAACTTTCATAGCTTTCAAAACCAGCTTCCTTAGCAATGTAAGAAACAGTGACTGGATTATCACCAGAGATAATTTTGAGATCTACATCTTGGGAGCGAAGGTAATCCAAGGTTTCGGCAGCCCCTTCGCGGATTGGATCGAGGATTTCAATGACGGCGATAGCTTCTACATCACCTGGCAAAGTCAAATCATGCATATCGATGGCTTCCACACTGCGAGCCAGAATCAAGACCCGAGATCCATGGGCTTGGGCTTCCAATACCGCTGGAGGATTTTCTTTGAGGAGCATTTCTGGGGCCCCTAAATAAATGGTTCCCAAGTTGGTCAGGGTCATGGCCCCCCATTTTCGATCACTTGAAAATGGAATGATTGATTCGGCTGTATAAGCGTGTTCTAACCCACCATATGCTTTGCGGATAGCTTGGGCAGTTGGGTTGTTATCCTCAGAATTTTGCATATAGGCAGCGAGAATAACTTCTATAGTTTCTTCAGAAAAGTGTTCAGATAGCGAGTGAATGCCTTTGACAGTCATTTTTCCTTGGGTGATAGTTCCTGTCTTATCCAAACAAAGAGTATCGACACGAGCCAAGGTTTCTACAGAGTACATCTCTTGGACCAAGACCTTGCGCATCCCTAACTTAATTACAGCTGTCAGGAGAGAGGTTACTGTCAGAAGGGCAATTCCTTTTGGCAACATGCCCAGGAGGGCAGTGGAAGAGGTAATCACAGAATCTTTCATTGGAAGCAGTTTGATTAAAAAGGCTTCACAAAAGAGGGCAATTCCAAATGGGATAATAATCTTTCCAGTAAAACTAGAGATTTTAGCCAGATTATAGAGAATGCGGGAGTTGATGGGTTTGAGAGTTTTCGCTTCTACCATTAATTTATTGGCATAGTTATTGGCCCCCACACGTTTGACACGAGCGTAGACCTGGCCACTCGCTAAGAAACTACCGGATAGAAGTTCATCCCCCTCTTCCTTGAGAACCAAGTCACTTTCTCCCGTCAGCATGGCTTCGTTGGCTTCAGCAACTCCCTTTTGAACGAGGGCATCACTTGGAATTTGGTCTCCAGCAGATAACTTAATCAGGTCGCCAAGGACAATCTCTTCTGGATCAATGGTTTCTTCTTCCCCGGCTCGGATGACAGTGACCAGCTCCTTACTCATCAAATTCAATTTGTCAATCATCCGTTTAGCGCGGAGCTCTGTGGCAATTCCAGATAAGGCATTAAAGCAGATGACTGCAAAAAAGACCAGGTTGCTCCAGGCTTGTACCGCAGCCAAAGCGAGGGCGATCACAAAGTTCAAAGCATTAAACAAGGTGAAGACATTGCGCTTGATGATTTGCCAGGTACTGGTACTGGTATTCGCTTTAAATTCGTTGGTTTGGCCACGCTGTATTTTTTTGCGGACCTCTTCATGGGTTAATCCCTTTAATTCATTCATTTCCATAAAAACATCATATCATTTTTTTAAGAAAAAGACTAGGTGCAGTCGGTTTGTTGAGTCATCAAGTTTTTGAAAAGATTTGCGGGGAAGAGAAGGATAAGGTATAATGGATAAACAAGAGAATTATCAAAGGAGAAAGCATGTTTTATACCTATTTACGTGGCTTAGTGACCTTTATTTTATGGGTTCTGAATGGAAATGCTCATTACCATCATAAGGAACGGATTCCTAGTCAAGAGGAAAATTACATTCTCGTAGCTCCTCACCGAACTTGGTGGGATCCTGTCTACATGGCCTTTGCGACCAAGCCCAAGCAATTTGTCTTTATGGCTAAGAAAGAACTCTTTACCAATCGGATTTTTGGCTGGTGGATTCGCATGTGCGGGGCTTTCCCAATTGACCGTGAAAATCCAGGTGCTGCTGCGATTAAATACCCAGTGAATATGCTCAAAAAAAGCAAGCGTTCCTTGATTATGTTTCCAAGTGGAAGCCGCCATTCTCAGGATGTTAAGGGTGGTGTTGCTGTGATTGCTAAGATGGCCAAGGTGCGCATTATGCCTGTCACTTATACGGGTCCAATGACCCTGAAAGGCTTAGCTACTTGTGAACGGATTGACATGAACTTTGGGCATCCCATTGATATTTCTGATATTGCAAAGATGAATGATGAGGGCGTGGAAGAAGTTGCAAGACGTATCCAGGCTGAGTTTGATCGCTTAGATGCGGAATCTCAATCACTTCGCAATGATCGTAAACCTTTTATCCTCATCCGTTTGTTGAAGTTTTTACTGTTGCCATTTGTCTTGGTGGTCGCTCTACTGACCCTCTTGTTTAGTTATATCGCAAGTTTCGTTTGGGATCCAGACAAGCATCGGAAGGACTAATGAGTTTTCTTGGGAACAAGAAAGTCAAAAATCATGTGATTTTTGACTTTCTTTTTTTTTATTTCTTCGATTTTTTACGAATAATAAAAATAAAAGGGGTATTTATGGAGACGTGGATTGAGAAGATCAAGGAATATAAACTATTTTTAGGCTTGGTTGCTGTGGGCTTGATAATTGGAGGACTATTTCTCTTTTGGCCTAAGCAGCCCCCACAAGCACCGGAGACTGTCATTTCCCAGTTAGAAATAGTGGATCAGGAGACTTCTTCTAAGGAAGACACAAGCCTCTCTTCCAGCTCTCAGCAGAGGAGTGAGGAAAAGATGGAGTCCTCCCAAGAGAAAATCATGGTGGATGTGAAGGGAGCTGTCAGACAAGCAGGGGTCTACGAACTTCCAGTGGGGAGCCGGGTCTATGATGCGGTCCAAAAAGCAGGAGGAATGACAGACGAAGCCAACAGCCAATCCGTCAACTTAGCGCAAAAATTAGAGGATGAGTCCATCGTCTATGTTGCTAAGAATGGAGAGGAGCTAGCGCCTGTTGCGTCCGCATCTGCTGGGACGACAGGTGGTGAAAAGCAGTCAAAAGATGGAAAGGTCAATCTCAATACGGCAACAGAAGCAGAACTACAGACGATTTCTGGGATAGGTCAAAAGCGAGCTCAAGATATCATTGCTTATCGTGAGGAAAAAGGAAAATTTCAGTCTGTTGATGAACTGAAAAATGTTTCTGGGATTGGCCAAAAGACGCTAGAAAAGTTAAAAGAGCATGTTACAGTGGATTAGAAGTCTCAACATTCATCCATTTCATCTCACCCTGCCGGTTTTGGCTCTCTATTATTGGATGTACACGGGACACTGGCTTGCTTCGATCTTCCTTCTGACCTTCTTCATCTTGTTTAGGAGACGCTACGATGGCAAACGATTTCTGTGCCTCATAGGTTTTATTTCCCTCTTTGCCCTTTGTTTTGCTTTCCGGATCGAACAGGGAAAACAAGAGTCAAGGAATCATAGGGTCCCAAGGGTCATTCAGCTTTTGCCGGATACCATCAAGGTGAATGGAGATGCTTTATCCTTTCGTGCCAAGTCAGGTAGTCGTACTTTTCAGGTTTTCTACCAGCTTCAGTCAGAGGAAGAACAAGCCTATTTTAAACACCTGGATCATGGGCTAGAATTACGGATCAAAGGGGAATTAGAACCTCCGACAAAACAGCGGAATTTTATGGGTTTTGATTACCAGGCTTATCTGAAAACACAAGGGATCTATCACCTTTTGAAAATTAGCCACATCCTTGAAAAGAGACCTGCTGAGCCTAGAGATTTCATAGGTCTGCTGTCTAGTTGGAGGCGAAAGGCCCTTGTATGGGTTCACCAGCATTTTCCCCAGCCTATGAGTCACTACATGACGGGCTTGCTTTTTGGTTTTTTAGATGTAGAGTTTGAAGAAATGAGCCAGCTGTATTCGAACTTGGGGATTATCCATCTGTTCGCCTTGTCAGGCATGCAGGTTGCCTTCTTCTTAGATGCCTTTCGACGCTTCTTTCTCCGCTTGGGATTGGAGCAGGAAAAGGTTGCCTTCCTCCTCTATCCGTTTTCGCTTCTTTATGCTGGGATGACGGGTTTTTCGGTTTCGGTCGTTCGAAGCCTCTTACAGAAACTCCTGGCCCAGGCTGGGCTCAAAGGAATGGAAAATATGGGAGTCACTCTCCTCTTGTTAGTCCTTCTCTTACCTGCCTCTTTATTGACTGCTGGAGGTCTCTTATCCTGCGCCTATGCCTTTATATTGACCCTAACCTCTTCCGAAGAGGAGAAGGAGGGGATCCGAAAAGTCATCAAGGAGAGTCTAGTGTTAACACTAGGGGTTCTTCCTTTTCTCATTTTTTTCTTTGGAGAATACCAACCCTGGTCCCTTCCTCTAACCTTTCTTTTTTCTCTCTTATTTGACCTTCTGTTGTTACCAGGACTGAGTGTCGTCTTTCTCCTTTCTTTTCTTTATCCCTTGACCTTCTGGAATCCTTTCTTCGTCTGGATGGAAAAAAGTATGGAGTATCTAGCAAGCTTCACTAGTCAATCCTTGGTTTTCGGACAGCCAAGCGTTTATTATTTTATCTTGCTCTTGTGCTTGCTGGCTTGTCTCTATGAGATGCGAAAGGTTAAGAAATGGAGATACCTGTTCTTACTCTTAGTATGCTCTGTATTTGCTATCGTGAAGCACCCTTTAGAAAATGAGATTACCATCATTGATATTGGTCAAGGTGATAGTATTTTGTTGCGTGATTGGCGAGGAAAAACGATCTTAATTGATACAGGAGGAAAAGTGGACTTTGGCCAAAAGGAGGCATGGAAGAAGCGAAGGTCTACTAGCAATGCAGAACGGACCCTGCTCCCTTATCTGAAGAGCAGGGGGATTGACCAGATAGATCATATGATTCTCACACATACTGACACAGATCACATGGGAGATTTGGAAGTGCTTGCGACTAAGGTTAGGATAAAGGAAATCAACATTTCCAAGGGAAGCTTAAAAAAAGACTCTTTTGTCCGTCTGCTCAAACGGTTGAACTTACCGGTAAAAACGTTGGAGGCTGGTGATCAACTGTCGATTTTTGATGGGCGTGCAGAAGTCCTCTATCCGGTAGAAGTAGGAGATGGGAGTAATAACGATTCCATTGTTCTTTATGGCCGTTTTTATGGTTGGTCCTTCCTTTTTACAGGAGATTTAGAAGAAGAAGGGGAAAAGACCTTGTTAGCCTGCTATCCTCAACTGCGCGTAGATGTCCTAAAAGCAGGCCACCATGGTTCTAAGGGATCTTCTCACCCAGCCTTCTTAAAGAAAATCCAAGCAAAAATTGCCTTGATATCTGCGGGAGAAAAAAATCGTTACCAGCATCCTCACCAAGAAACCTTGGAGCGCTTCAAAGAGTTGCAGATGACTGTTTTTCGTACAGATCAGCAAGGAGCGATTCGTTTTAGAGGGTGGAATCAGTGGAAGATTGAAACCGTTCGATAGGAACTGTTTGATTTCTAGCTTGAAAATTGCTATGATAAAGTCAAGGAAATGAGGTTACAAGTATGAAATCATTACAGTTATTTTGGACGCAATACGCTGATTTTTCAAGAAGATCAGATAGAAAAGAATTTTGGATCAACCAAGCCTGGCATTTATTATTTACTAGTCCATTTTGGATTTACCAATTGGTCTTACTCTTTTCAAATTCGAAATCAGAGGAAGACGTGATTCCCTTGACCGGGATGGACGTTTCAGCTTGGTTCAGCATCTTTTTTCTCCTTTATCTCTATCTTATTTTTGTTCCCCAGCAAGCAGTAATCGTTCGGCGATTGAGAGATGCAGGTCTTCATTGGTCTTTGATTTTCCTATTACTAGGTCCTATTTTGCTCTACCTTTTATCTCCTATTTCCATTTTTCTTGTCTTAGCTCTTGCGGGTTTGCTTTGTTTGGCATGTCTCTTGGTCCTTCCAAGTGCTAGAATTGCACAACCGGACCAGATTGCTTCTCCAGCATTTACTTCGACGAGTCCCGTGCTCTCTTCGCCAAGTGTGTCATCCCATTTGATGGATCCCAACAGTTTTTCAGCTATTCCCCAGATTGTTTCGGCTCCACCAACCCCACTAGAGAAAGCACCGCTTGAAAAGAAAATGGAATCGGAACAGACCCAGCATCAGTTTAGAGAGTGGAATGAGGTACCTTCAGAACATGCAGGCTTTACAAACAATTAAAAAAATCAGTGCTGAGAACCTTCCTCCAATCCTGGTTCTATCAGGAGATGACATAGGTCAGTTTGAGTGGATGAAAGAGCAACTTTTAAAGAAAGTAGGCTACGATTCATCTGATTTGAACTATTCCTATTTTGACATGAAGGAAACAGCTTATTCTGAAGTCGAGCTTGACTTGGTCAGCCTCCCATTTTTTGCGGACGAAAAAATAGTGATTTTAGATCATTTTGTCGATGTGACGACCGCAAAAAAAAGATACCTGACAGATGATGAATTGCAGTCATTTGAAGGATACTTATCGGCGCCTTTAGAAACGACTCGCTTGATTGTCATTGCTGAAGGAAAACTGGATAGCAAGCGAAGGATTGTCAAGCTTTTAAAACGAGATGCCCAGTTGCTGGAGGCTACGGAATTAAAGGAACAGGAGTTGCGTGCCCATTTCACGGAAGAAATCAAGTCTTTGGGGCTAGCGATTGATTCACAAGCCTTCGACCAACTTTTGATCAAATCGGGCTTTGATTTTAGTGAGATTCAGAAAAACTTGGAGTTTCTTAAAACCTACAAGGGAGCTTCAAGCATCACTATCACAGATATAGAAGAGGCTATTCCAAAGACACTCCAGGATAATCTGTTTGATCTGATCCAGATGATTCTAAAGAAACAAATTGATCCCGCCCGTAGTTTGGTCAAGGACCTGCGGTTACAAGGCGAAGATGAAATCAAACTCTTGGCCATTTTATTGAGTCAGTTCCGCGTCTACACACAGGTCAAACTGTTGAAGCAAGAGGGACGAACAGAATCCCAAATCGTTTCAGACCTATCAGAGTTGACCGGCCGAAAAGTGAACCCCTACCAAGTCAAATTTGCCCTAAGGGATAGTAGAGGAATTTCTCTTTCTTATTTGGAGCAGGCTATTTGTCTTTTGATTGATACCGATTTTCAAATGAAATCGGGAACTTATGAGAAAGATTATCTATTTGATTTAGCTTTACTAAAGCTGGCTAACCCATCGGTGTAAGCAGAATAGTTGAATAAATTAGATGATTGCGTTATCATTTTTATATACATAAAGAAAAAGAGGTATTTTCCATGGCAATTATTTTACCAGACCTTCCATACGCATACGATGCATTGGAACCATATATTGATGCTGAAACAATGCACTTGCACCATGACAAACACCACCAAGCATATGTAAATAATGCTAATGCAGCTCTTGAAAAACACCCTGAAATCGGTGAAGACCTTGAAGCTTTGCTTG
>ERZ773037.942-NODE-942-length-15326-cov-4.353284_pt1 | contig 15326 bp, 15 predicted proteins | sample MGYA00511466_ERZ773037 | MGnify/ENA primary metagenome ERZ773037 (study PRJEB29015, sample SAMEA2738146) | human oral metagenome | biome: human oral; feature: human-associated habitat; material: saliva | place: China | collected 2202 ... | reverse complement strand
TGTATCTAACTATAATATATAAAATAAAATAATTCACGTCGCGATACTTTGAATAGAAATGCTCCCAACACGTCATCTCGACTGTAGCGTTAGCGGAATGAAACTAGCCTTAACCTTGTTTACTTGTAAACAAAAGTAGGTCTGACAGAGTCATTGTAGCATTTAATACAATGATTCTTGAAATCTCATACTATTATTTGTTTACAAATAATAGTATGTCCTTTACAGGACTTAGAAATAAAATAATTAGATAAAATTATTACGCAAATCTCTCAAAGTCCTATTTAGTATGAAATTTCAATGTATCTACGATACATTTATATTTGCTTGTAAATAAGCAAATATATGAGATCTTTCGACTGCACTCCGCTATGCTACGTTTCGCTCAAGATGACGTATATAAGAAGTATCTTTGATTAGTAGCCAGACGTTAAAAGTAAATAAAATTCAAAAATATTAGAAAATCACATAGAGAAAAAGAACCATACCATTCCATGATGCTTCGCATCGGGTGGATATCCGGGAACCTTGTTGCTTCGCAACAAAAAACTCCACAAAAGTGGAGTTTAGTCAATTCTTATTTTTTGCTGTCTTTATATAAATCCGTTAAGCATCTATAATTTACATTATCTTCTTCGTCTAAAATTGTATTTTCATCTACAACAACTAGCTTATATTTAAAATCTTTGGCAATAATATATTTTTTGCCATCTTTTTCTTCAATTTTCACATCGGAATACTCTTTGTTTTTACTTTTTTCATATTTGTCTCTATTTTTTTCAATTTCTTCCGGATTTGTATTAGGTTTAATTAGACTTGGGCCATGAAACATAAGTTTTGGAGACTTAAATTTTTCCTTTACTATAACTAATTGTGCTCCGCCGTCTCCATCAAAAACCTTATTTTCAATCTTTTTCAATATACCTGAAGATGCACAAGAACACAGTAGCAAAGAAACTAATAATAAACTAACAAATTTTTTTAGTTTAGTCATAACATCCTCCCTATTAAAATTATTTAACTAAAAACATAACACTACATCAACTAAACGATGTACAACACTGATACTTTTATGAATTTATTGTATCATAAAATTATACTTTAGTCAAATGTTTTCTCTTGTAAATTTTGTAACAAAACTTATATAATTTCTGTTGTTGAATTGACTTTTTTTTTCGTATTTAGTATAATTATACGAATAGTATTGTAAATTTTTAAGGAGAGATATTATGGATGAAAAAGAAATATTTTTAACTGCTGAAGGGTTAAAAAAATTAGAATTAGAATTAGAAGAATTAAAAACCGTTAAGAGAAAAGAGATTGCAGAGAAAATAAAAATTGCAAGAGATTTTGGAGATCTTTCTGAAAATTCCGAATATGATGAAGCTAAAAATGAACAAGCCCAGATAGAAGAAAAAATTGTTAAACTTGATAATATGATTGCAAATGCAAAGATAATAGATGAAGTTGAGCTGGATACAAAAACTGTTAATGTGGGAGCTACTGTTACTTTAGTTCAAGTTGAAAGTAAGAAAAAGCTTGAATATACAATTGTAGGTTCTGCTGAAAGTAATCCTCTTGAAGGAAAAATTTCAAATGAATCACCTGTTGGTAAAGCTATTTTAGGAAAGAAAAAAGGAAATAAAGTTCAAGTACAATTACCGAACGGAAATGTTGTAGAATACAAGATACAAAATATAAAGAGAAATTAAGAGGTGGTATAGTGGAAGAACAAAATTTGAATGAAATGCTATTGGTTAGAAGACAAAAATTACAGGAATTAGTTGATTCAGGTAAAGATCCACATGAAATAGAGAAGTTTGAAGGAACAATTTATGCAAAAGAGATAAAGGATAATTATGAAAATTATGAGGGAAAAGTTGTAAGACTTGCCGGCCGTATTAGAACTAAAAGAGGACATGGTAAAGTTTGTTTTATGGATTTGCAAGATTTTTCCGGAAAGATTCAACTTTTTAATAAACTTGACGTTTTAGGCGAAAGCTATGAAGAAGTTAAGACTTTGGATATTGGAGATATTGTAGGGGTTGAAGGTGAAGTTTTCACAACTCATGCAGGAGAAATATCAATAAGAAGTTCAAAGGTTGTCTTACTTACAAAATCTTTACAACTTTTACCGGAAAAATTTCACGGCTTAAAGGATGTTGACTTAAGATATAGACAAAGATATGTAGATTTAATCGTAAATCCTGAAATTAAAGATGTTTTTGTTATGAGAAGTAAAATTATTTCTTCTATTAGAAAATATCTTGACAGCAGAGGATTTTTGGAAGTTGAAACTCCAATTTTAAATACAATTCCCGGTGGAGCGAATGCAAGACCTTTTATAACTCATCACAATACTTTAGATATTGATATGTATCTTAGAATTGCTAATGAATTATATTTAAAGAGATTGATTGTAGGCGGTTTCGATAAAGTTTATGAAATGGGAAGAATGTTCAGAAATGAAGGTATGGACAAACTTCATAATCCGGAATATACTGCAATTGAATTGTATCAAGCCTATGTTGATTATGAAGAAATGATGAAACTTTGTGAAGAAATGGTTTATACTGTTTGTATGGAAGTTGTTGGAAAGTCTGAAGTTGAGTTACAGGGTAAAGTTATTGACTTTAAACCGCCTTGGAGAAGAATTTCAATGGTTGACGCTGTAAAAGAATATGCAGGAGTTGATTTTGAAACTATTTTAACGGATGAAGAAGCTAGAAAACTTGCTATTGAGAAGAGAATAGAAATTACTGAACATACTACAAGGGGAGAAGTTATTTCTCTATTCTTTGAAGAATTTTGCGAAGAATATATGGTTCAACCTACTTTTGTTACTAAGCATCCTGTTGAAATCAGTCCGCTTGCTAAAAGAGATCCTAAAGACAAGAGATATACTCAAAGATTTGAGGCTTTTGTAAATTGCGGAGAAATTGCAAATGCTTTTAGTGAATTGAATGATGCGATAGATCAAAAACAAAGATTTTTAAAACAAGTTGAAGCCAGAGAAAACGGAGATGATGAGGCACAAATGATGGATTATGATTTCATCAATGCGCTTGAGATAGGTCTTCCACCAACAGGTGGTATGGGAATAGGAATTGACAGACTTATTATGTATTTGACAAATCAAGATACCATAAGAGATGTTTTACTTTTCCCAACAATGAAACCTATGGTTGAAAAGGATAGTGAATAGGAGTTCATTATGAAAAAAAGAAATTTAATTGCAATTTGTTTAGTTTGTCTTTCTTTTGTGGGTTGTCAAAAATTCCATACTGGAAAAGTTGTTATAGACGATAAAAAAAATGAAGAAAAAGTTGAAAATGTGGAGTATTTGGTTGTTGATGAAGAAGATAAGGAATCTTTAATCAAGAATATCAAAGCCGGTAAAGGCGCCGTTATTGATAAAAAGAAGAAACCAAGTTTAGACAAAAGCGATGAAAGTGCTGATGTTACTAAAGATAAAGATGATAAAAACAATAACAATAATAACAACAGCAATAACAATAATAATAGATAGGATAGTGATTATATGAGAATAGAATTTTCTCCGCCGGATATTAGCCAATTAGAGATTGATGAAGTTGTTGATACTTTGAAGTCTGGTTGGATAACAACCGGTCCGAAAACAAAAAGATTGGAACAAGAGCTTTCTGTTTTTACAAATACAGATAAAACTGTTTGTTTAAATTCTGCAACAGCAGCAATGGAGCTTACTTTAAGATTACTTGGAGTGGGAGCCGGAGATGAGGTTATAACTTGTGCATATACTTATACTGCATCTGCAAGTGTTATTCATCATGTTGGAGCAAAGATTGTCTTGGTTGATAGTAATAAAGAAGATAAGTTTATGGACTTAGATGCTTTAGAAAATGCTATTACAGAAAAGACAAAGGTAATTATTCCGGTTGATTTGGCAGGAAAGCCTTGTAAATATGACGAGATTTTTGAAATTGTAGAAAGAAAGAAATCTTTGTTTAAGCCTAATAATAAATTACAGGAAAAAATCGGTAGAGTTATAGTTATGGCCGATGCAGCTCATTCACTTGGAGCTGTGTATAAGGGAAAACCAAGTGGAAGTATTGCAGACTTTACTTGTTTCTCTTTCCATGCAGTTAAGAACTTTACTGTTGCTGAGGGTGGCTCAGTTACTTGGAATAGAAATTTAGATTTAAATGATGATGAAGTTTATAGAGAATTTCAACTTTTATCTTTACATGGACAGTCAAAGGACGCACTTTCAAAGACGAAATTAGGTTCCTGGGAGTATGATATTGTTGCTCCTAATTACAAATGCAATTTAACTGATATTGCTTCAGGTATTGGTTTAGCTCAGTTAAAGAGATATCCAAGTCTTTTGAAAAGACGTTTTGAAATTGTGGAAAGATATAATAAAGGATTTGAAGGAACAAGAATAAAGCCTTTTATTCACTTTGAAGAAGATAGAAAATCTTGTTGTCATCTTTATATTGTAAATATTGAGGGTGCAAGTGAAGAAGATAGAAATGAAATAATTGTAAAAATGGCTGAAATAGGAATTGCTACAAATGTTCATTATAAGCCATTACCTATGCATACAGCTTATAAGAATTTAGGCTTTGATATTAAAGATTATCCGAATGCTTTTGATAATTATAAGTCACAAATTACTTTACCGCTTCATACTTTATTGACAGATGAACAAGTTGATTATATAATTGAAAATTTAAAGGCATTGGTGTAATTATGAAGATAAAAAAAGTCGTGATTCCGACTGCCGGACTTGCAACTAGAATGTTCCCTGCAACAAAGGGTGTTCCAAAGGCAATGTTGCCGATTTTTGACAAACCGACTTTGCAATATGTTATTGAAGAAGTTGTAGAAGCGGGAATTGATGAGGTAATTCTCATTGTAAACGAAGATTATTTTACTATCGATAAACATTTTAACTCTGAAATTGACTTAAGAGTTAAAAATTCTAATAATGTTTTGAAAAAAGACATTGAAACTTTGGAAAAGATATTAAAATGTAAGATAAGTTTTATAATTCAAAAAGAACAAAAAGGATTGGGTCATGCGATTCTTTGTGCAAAAGAAGCTGTGAATGGCGAAGATTTCTGCGTTGTTTTGGGTGATGTTATAATTGACTGTAAAGACAGTTCTTGTACAAAAGAGCTTGTCGATATTTATAACAGATACGGAAAAACAGTGGTAGGTGTTGAAATTGTGCCTGATGAAAAAAGGCATAATTACGGCATTTTGGAAGGCAAAGAAATAGAAAAGAATATTTTTGACTCAACTAGACTTATAGAAAAACCGAATATTGATGAAACGAATTCAAATTTGGCAATGGTCGGAAGATACATTGTTAAAAATAAAATCTTTGAAATTCTGGAAAATCAAAAAGCGGGGAAAAATGGAGAAATACAATTTACAGACTCCTTAAATGAATTAACTTTAAAAGGAGATTTATTAGGCTACAAGTTCGACGGAAAAACTTATGACGTCGGAAATAAACTTGGAGTCTTGATTGCAAGTATCGAATATGGTTTGAAGGATGAATCAAATCAAAATGCTATAAAAGAATACTTGAAAAAATTGGTATCTTCAGAGTTTAAAATGGGAGAATAATAATGGCCAGAAAAATATTTTTAATAATATTGGATATTATAGTTATAAATCTTTGTTACTATTTGGGCTTTTTATTAAAGTTTGATTGGCATATTCCTACAAGTTATTGGCATATGTATATGAGATGGATAGTGCCTATAGTGTTAATTAAAATTGTAGTTTTCGCTCTGTTCGGCTTATATAGAATAATGTGGAGATATGCCGATTTTAAAGAATTGTTTAGAATTTTTATAGCAATAGTTATTGCAAATGTTCTAACCGGAATATTTTTAATTTCGATGAATGTAGGATTTCCAAGAAGCGTTATAGCACTTGTGTTTGTAATTGATATGTTTTTTGTTACAGGTACTAGATATCTTTCAAAGGCTAGAAAAAATTTGGTTTTTTCAATTCCTGTTGAGAAACTTAAAAGAGTTTTAATCATTGGAGCCGGAGATGCCGGCGTTTTAGTACTTAATGAACTTAGAAAACATAAGGAACTAGGTTATAAGGTTGTAGCTTTTATCGACGATGATAAAAATAAGGTAGGAACGGAAATTTTAGGAATTCCGGTTGTTGGTGGAAAAGAAAAAATAATTTCAGCTATTAGTGAGTTTAGGATAGATGAAGTTATTTTGGCAATGCCTTCAGCAAATAGAGAAATTCAACAAGACATTTCGGATATTTGTTCAAAACTTTCCATGAAGATTAAAATAATTCCCGGAATGTATGAATTAATTGATGATCAAAAATTAAATATAAGAGATTTAAGAGATGTTGAAATTGGAGATTTACTTGGACGTGATGAAGTTAAATTGGATCAGGAAGTACTAAATGATTTCTTGAAAAATAAAACGGTCTTGGTAACAGGCGGAGGCGGTTCAATCGGCTCCGAGCTTTGCAGACAAATAGCGAAATTCAGTCCAAAAAGATTGATAATTTTAGACATCTACGAAAATAATGCCTATGAAATTCAAATGGAACTTGTAAGACATTATAAGGACTTGGATTTAGTTGTAGAAATTGAATCAATAAGGGATGCAGTAAGAATGGATATTATCTTTGGAAAATATAAACCGGATGTAGTATTTCACGCAGCTGCACACAAACATGTTCCACTTATGGAAAACAGCTCAACTTCTGCAATTAAAAACAATGTTTTTGGAACATTAAATGTTCTAAGAGCCTGTGATAAGCATGGCGTTTCAAGATTTGTTTTAATTTCAACAGATAAGGCTGTAAATCCGACATCTGTAATGGGAACTACAAAGAGAATTTGTGAAATGTTAGTTCAAACATTTAACGAAAAATCCAAAACTGAATTTGTTGCAGTTAGATTCGGAAATGTTTTAGGTTCAAACGGATCTGTAATTCCGCTTTTCATCAATCAAATTAAAGAGGGTGGACCTGTTACAGTTACTCATGAAGACATAATAAGATACTTTATGACAATCCCTGAAGCTTGCCAACTTGTATTACAAGCAGGAGCAATCGCCAAAGGAGGAGAAATCTTTATACTCGATATGGGTGAACCGGTTAAAATTCTTGACTTGGCAAAGAATCTTATTAGACTTTCTGGCTATGAACCTTATAAAGACATCGACATAAAGATTACTGGACTTAGACCGGGCGAAAAACTTTATGAAGAAATACTATTAAATATGGAAAATTCAGTAGCAACTGATTACGAAAAAATATTTATAGAAAAACCGATAATTCACGATGTAGAAGCTCTAAAAGACGGACTTGAAAGACTTGATAAAGTTAAAAACACTCTGGATAAAAAAGAAATTACAGATATCTTAAAAGATATGGTTCCGACATTTAAACCGGACTTATTGAATAAATAAGAACCCCACCCTTCCACGATGCTTCGCATCGGGAGGGTACCCGGGAACCTTGTTGCTTCGCAATAGAAATACTCCACCGAAAAGGTGGAGTTTTTTTGTGAAACTTTTGTAAATCTATTGACTTTATAATTCTATTGTTGTATAATAATCAAAGAAAATTTGACGGAGGTAAAATTTATGACAAATACAGTTCAAATGTCGGTTTTTAATAGCAAGAATAATTGTTTGATTGACTCTTCTGTTTTTGGTCTTAAATTTTCTCGTTTTAATAATTTTGGTATTTTTGTCGGTAATTCATTTTTTAAAAATGATATTTCCGACATTTTTTTTAAGTTTATAAAATCTCCTTTTGTTAAAGCTGTTAAAGGCTTTTTAAAGGGCTTTTATTCTCATTTTTATTCAATATTTGTTTTTAATGATTTTAATTTTAGGAAATAACTATTTGTTATTTCCTTTTTTTGTGTGTATGACAAAATGTCTTAATAGGAGGAATGGTATGAAAGAATTTAGAAATTTAGTTAGTAGTGAGGATTTTTCTTGTGAAGAATTACTTGAACTTATGGAGTTAGGAGCAGAAATTTATAATAATCCTGAAAAATTTTCAGAAAAATGTAGGGGAAAAGTTTTAGCGTCATTATTTTTTGAACCTTCAACAAGAACGAGATTGAGTTTTGAAGCAGCTATGCTTAGACTTGGTGGAAGTTGTATAACTGTTCCGGATCCTAAAGTTTCATCAGCAACTAAGGGAGAAAGCCTACAAGATACAATAAAAACTGTTGGTTGTTATTCAGATATTATCGCTATGCGTCATCCTCATGAGGGTTCTGCAGAGCTTGCAAAAGAAGTTACACTTGTTCCTTTTATTAATGCAGGAGACGGGGGACATCAACATCCTACTCAAACTCTTACAGATTTACTTACAATTTCACAATATAAGAAAAGTTTGGAAAATATGACTATCGGTCTTTGTGGGGACTTGAAATTCGGAAGAACTGTTCACTCACTTGTTAAGACTCTTTCAAAGTTTAAGGGAAATAAATTCATCTTCATTTCACCTGTTGAACTTGTTATTCCTGAATATATCAAGATGTATCTAAATGACCATAATGTTGAGTTTATTGAAGTTAGAACAATTGAAGAAGTTATGGATAAACTTGATATTTTATATATGACAAGAGTTCAAAGAGAAAGATTTTTCAATGAGGCTGATTATGTAAGACTTAAAGATACTTACATTTTAGATAATAAAAAGTTGAAAACTGCAAAGGATGATATGATAATTCTTCACCCATTGCCAAGAGTAAATGAAATTGCGACAGAAGTGGATTCAGATCCTAGAGCAAAGTATTTTAATCAAGTTAAATTCGGTATGATAATCAGAATGGCATTAATCTTAAAATTATTGGAGGTAAAATAATGTTAAATATTAATAGTATTTCAAATGGAATTGTAATAGACCATATTAAACCGGGTCTTGGCTATGAAATTTTTAAACTTTTAGAATTGGATAAGGCAGATTTTAGAGTGGCTCTTATAATGAATGTTGACTCTAAGAAAAATGGAAAAAAAGATATGATAAAGATTGAAAATGTTATAAATATGGATATGGCGATTTTAGGCTTGATAGATAAGGATTTGACTGTAAATATCATAGAAAACGAAAAGATTAAAGAAAAAGTTTCAATGGTTTTACCGGAAAAGGTAGAAGGTTTTATAAAATGTAAAAACCCACGTTGTATAACTTGCCACGAAAATGTTCCAAATAAATTTATATTAGTTAATAGAGAAAAGGGAATTTACAGATGTAATTACTGTGATAATTTATATTCTTGTGGAGGACATAATGAAAAAAATAGTTAAAAATGCAATTTTAGTGGATAAGGATATTAATAAAGTCGGAGAGATTAAGATTGAAGACGGAAAGATTGTAGAAATTGGTGAAAATTTAAGTTTCGATGAAAGTTATGAAATTATAGATGCAAAAGGAAAGACTGTTATGCCTGCATTTGTAGATTTGCATGTACATTTTAGAGATCCGGGCTTTACTTATAAGGAAGATTTAAAAACAGGCTCACTTTCAGCTTTAAGGGGTGGATATACAACTGTAAATACAATGGCAAATACAAAGCCGATTTGCAGTGATTTGGAAACTTATAATGATATAATGAAGAGAGCAAAGGAATTAGATTTAGTCGATATTAATCAAATAGTTGCAGTTACTGAAAATTTTGACGGAAAGAATTTAGTTGACTATTCAAAATTTGGAAATGCAAAATTTTTATCCGATGATGGTAAGGGTGTGCTTTCCGAAACTACAATGCATAGAGCGATTTTAGAGGCGAAAAAATACGATAAAATTATAATGATACATGCAGAAAGTGAACTTTCTCCAATTGATTATAGAATAGCAGAAGATCTTATGACTTTAAGAGATGTTTATCTTGCAAAGAGATTGGATGGAAGAATTCATCTTTGCCACGTCAGTACAATCGACTCTTTGGAAGCTGTAAGACGTGGGAAAAAAGAGGGAGTAAAGGTTACTTGTGAAGTAACTCCACATCATATTGCACTTTGGGATAATTCCTACAGAGTAAATCCGCCGATAAGAGAAAAGTCAGATGTTGAAGCTCTAATAGATGGAATTGTAGATGGAACTGTTGATGCGATTGCAACTGATCATGCACCACATACTGCAGAGGATAAGGCAAATGGAAGTCCGGGACTTGTTGGACTTGAAACTGCCTTTGCGATTTGTAATACAAAATTGGTTAAAGAGAGAAATATCGACATAAGAACTTTGTCAAAGGTAATGTCCTATGGTGGAGCTAATTTAATGGGAATTAAAAAAGGTCTTTTAAAAGAGGAATATTTTGCAGATTTGGTTATAGTTGATACTGATAAAAAAATTGTTGTAGATTCAAGTAAATTTGCATCAAAAGCAAAAAATACACCTTTTGATAAAATGGAACTTTACGGAGAAGTGCTTATGACAATTAAGGCGGGAGAAATTAAGTATAAAGGAGAATTTTAATGATAGTAGATAGATTATATGAAGCAGTAAAAGAAAAAGGATTTGTTTGTGTTGGACTTGACAGCCATTTAGATTATATTCCAAATTATATTAAAGAAAAACACGAAAAAATTTCAGATATAATTTTTGAATACAATAAGACAATAATTGATGCGACAAGTGATATTGTAGCAATCTATAAACCACAAATAGCATATTATGAAGCTAACGGACTTGAAGGTCTTATTGCTTATCAAAGAACTTTAAGATATCTTAAAGAAAAGGGACTTTTAAGTATTGGAGATGTTAAAAGAGGAGATATTGCAAGTACTGCAAAGGAATATGCAAAGGCACATTTTAAAGGAGAGTTTGAAGCGGACTTTATAACTCTTAATCCATATATGGGAATGGACAGTATCACACCTTATTTAGATTATTTGAAAACAGGAGAAAAGGGAGTTTTCGTTTTACTTAGAACTTCAAACGAGGGAGCAAAGGATATTGAATGTCTTGACTACAATGGAGAAGCTCTATATTTTAAAGTTGGAGATGAACTTAAAAAATTTGCTGATGAATTGACTTCTGAATGTGGATATTCTCCTTTGGGATTTGTTGTAGGGGCAACTCATAGCGAAGAAGCTAAAAAAATAAGAGAAAGATATAAAAATATTTTCTTCTTATTACCGGGATATGGGGCACAAGGTGCAAAAGCAGAAGACATCAGAACTTACTTGAATGACTTTAACGGTGGAGTTGTAAACTCTTCAAGAGGAATTATAAAATACTATCAAAAATTTGAAGACGGCGAAGAAAGATTTGCTCATTATACAAGAGAAGCTGTTTTGAATATGAGGAAGGATATTTATGGAGAATAAATCATACGAAAAAGTTGAAATAATTTTAAATAAAAAAATTTCCGAAGGCATTTACAAAATGGATGTCAAGGGGGAATTTAAAGCTAAAGTTGGTCAATTTTATATGGTTAAATGCTTTGAGGACGGGACTATGCTTCCCCGTCCGATAAGTATCTGCGATATGGAGGACAATAAATTAACTTTTCTTTATGCAGTTGTGGGAAAAGGGACAAAGATTATGTCTGAAAAGAAAGTAGGAGACAACATAGAAATTTTAGGACCACTTGGTAACGGATTTCCGATTGATGAATATAAGGGTAAAAAAGTCGCACTTGTTGCAGGGGGAATTGGAATTGCACCAATGCTATATCTTGCAAAGAAATTGGAAGCCGATGTCGATTTATATGCAGGCTTTAGAGATGAAATATATTTTACTGAAGAGTTTAAGGAATTTACAAAAAATACATATATCGCAACAAATACGGGAAGTGTAGGACATAAGGGATTCATAACTGAGATAATAAAAGATGATTATGATGTAATTTATTGTTGCGGTCCAAATCCCATGATGAATTCAGTAAAAAATTTAGGCTTTGACATACCTGTCTATGTTTCTTTAGAGAGTAGAATGGGTTGTGGAATTGGAGCTTGTCTTGCTTGTAGTTGTAAAACTAAAAATGGAATGAAAAGAATTTGTAAGGAAGGGCCTGTATTTGAAGTTAAGGAGGTGAATTTTTAATGTTGGAAGTAGATATTTGTGGAGTTAAATTTAAAAACCCCGTTATCGGAGCTTCCGGAACTTTCGGTTTCGGTAGAGAATATGCTGAATATATCGACTTAAACAGAATAGGCGGTATTTCTACAAAAGGACTTACTTTTGCAGGTAAAGACGGAAATACGGGAATTAGAATTTACGAAACACCTGCAGGGATAATGAACAGTATCGGACTTCAAAATCCGTCAGTACCGACTTTCATTCAAGAAGATCTGCCTTTTATGGAAAGTTTTGATACACAGATTTTAGCAAACATTGGAGGTTCACAATTAGAGGATTATTTAAAATCTATTGAACTTATAAATAAGACGAATATAAAAATAATTGAATTAAATATATCCTGTCCGAATGTAAAATCAGGCGGAATGGCTTTTGGAATAAAATGCGATATTGCAGAGGGAATTGTAAGAAAAGTTAGAGAAAACACCGATAAAATTCTTATGGTAAAATTATCTCCAAATGCTGAAAATATAAAAGAAATGGCAAAAACTTGTGTTGAAGCGGGAGCGGATTGTCTTTCACTTGTAAATACATTTAATGCCTTGGCAATAGATATTTATAATAGAAAAGCAGTTTTCGACAATGTAACGGCAGGACTTTCAGGAGCTTGTATAAAACCTATTGCTTTAAGAATGGTAAGAGATGTCGCTTCAGTTGTAGATGTTCCGATTATCGGAATGGGCGGAATAATGAATTGGCAAGATGCGATTGAGTTTATTATGGCTGGAGCAACCGCAATTCAAGTCGGAACAGCAAACTTTATCAATCCGAGAGTTATGATTGATATAATTGAAGGAATGGAAAAATTCTGTAAAGAACAAAATATAAAAAATTTAGAAGAAATTAGAGGAATTATTTAGGAGGTAAATATGGAAGAAAGAGTATTGGAATTATTAAAAGAAAGTGAAGCATTATTAGAAGGACATTTCTTATTATCATCAGGAAAACATAGCGACAAATATGTTCAATGTGCAAAACTTTTGATGTATCCAGAAAAAGCTGAAGAAGTTTGTAAGGTAATTAAGAAAAAACTTGAAGATGCAAATGTAAAAGTTGATGCAGTAGTTGGACCTGCAATGGGTGGAATTGTAATTGCTTACGAATTGGGAAGAGCCTTAGGAGTAAGAGCAATGTTCACAGAAAGAGAAAATGAAATGATGACTTTAAGAAGAGGATTTTTCATAAATGAGGGAGAAAATGTACTTGTAGTTGAAGATGTTGTTACAACAGGAAAATCTTCATTGGAAACAATAAAAGTTCTAAAAGAACATGGAGCAAATGTTGTTGGAATTGCTTCAATAGTTGATAGAACAAATGGAAAATCAGATATTGAATATCCGCTTTTCCCTGCAATTTCCTTAAATGTTCAAGCATTTGAAAAAGATGATTGCCCTCTTTGTAAAGAAGGAAAAATTGAACTTGTAAAACCTGGAAGCAGAAAAAAATTCTAAAAATATTTTAAAATAAAAAAAGCATACTCGATGTGTTTTTACTTGAGTATGCTTTTTTATTGCGAAGCAACAATGTTCTCAGGAGCCCATATGAAAGCATCGAGGAAGAGTGAGTTGTTATTGCGAAAGCTAATAAATACCTAAAGATATTTAAACATTGTATAGAAAATGAAATAATTCACGTCATAGCAGTTGACGAAGAAAAGCTCCTAACATGTCATATCAACTATAGAAAAATCTTCTAAAGAATCATAATATACTTTATTCACTTTATACGATAGTAATTTAAATATATATTTAATACATTTGACCTAAAGATATAAAAATGGTATTATTGTTATTGTATCAATTAAATATTGTTTCGTTCGTTTTTTGAAATTTATTTAAATTAGGTTATTAGTTAGGAGGCTTCTAATAACTATGTATTTTTGAAAATAAATAAGATTTTATTTTTAAAAATAAGTAAAATATTAATTATTATTCTATGAGGAGGAGTACAATGAAAAAAAGGTTTTATTGTATTATGTTGAGCGTGCTTATGGTGTTAAGCGCTTTATTACCTGCTTTCAGAGTTTCGGCAGAAGAAAGAGGTAAAAATATTTCACCTGATGTAAATATTACAAAATTTACAATCGAAAATTGGGAAGGAAAAGAAGTAGATAGACTTTCCAAATGGAGCAGATTTAAAATTAAATTGGATTGGAATGCTCAAAAGTATGGAAATACTTTAAAAAATGGAGATTATTTTGAAGTTAAATTGCCAGATAAATTCAGGTTTATAGAAGATTCTTCCGCTATTGATTTTCCAATATATGGAGTAGATGGAAAAGTTTATGGTAAAGGACATCTTGATGTAAAAAAAGAAGGTGGAGGAACTTTAAGAGTAACTCTAAATGAAAAGGTTGAAAATCTTTACAATGTAAAAGGTAAAATTTCTATGGAATCTGTATTTAATCAAGATAAAATAAAAGACGGAGAAGATAATACTTTAGAAATAGACATTAATGGTAAAAAAATTAAGAAAAAAGTTCATATAAAAAAACCGGGGAAAATAGATGATGAAATTTTAGCTAAATGGCCTAACAGAATAAGTGATAATGTTAATCAAGTAGGTTGGAATGTTCGTTTTAATGTAAAAGGTAAAAATTTTAAAAAAGTTGTATTTGAAGATGAATTGACTATTTCCGGGGGCACTTTTGACGGACTTCACTATATAAAGGATAGCTTTGTACTTCAAAAAGTTAAAATTAATGAATATGGAGATATAACAAAAGTTGTATCAACAGAAAATATCGGTGATAAAGTTCAATTTTCTAATAATAATACAAAATTTAAATATGAACTTGGAGATATAAATCAAGGAGAACAATATTTCTTAACATATAAATCAACTTATAAACCTAATCTTACAATAAAAAATAGAGTAAAAATGTTGGCACAAGGTGAAAGTCACGAATCATCAAGTAGCTATAAAAATGCGATTTCAGATGGAACTATTGAAGGCGATTTACTTGGTAAAATAAAGATTATTAAAGTTGACTCTGAAAATAATCAATTACTTTTAAAAGGTGCGAAATTTAAAATTACCAACAAGAAAACAAATGAAACTTTTGAATTGGTAACTGACGAAAAAGGAGAAGCAGTTTCTGACAAATTAGTTCAAGGAACTTATGAAATTAAAGAAATTCAGGCTCCTTCAGGTTGGATAAAAAGCGACGAAATAATTAATGTTGAAGTAAAAGATGATGTAGCTGTAATAAGAACAGTAAAGAATAAGAGAGAAAAAAC
>ERZ773037.940-NODE-940-length-15338-cov-8.062619_pt1 | contig 15338 bp, 20 predicted proteins | sample MGYA00511466_ERZ773037 | MGnify/ENA primary metagenome ERZ773037 (study PRJEB29015, sample SAMEA2738146) | human oral metagenome | biome: human oral; feature: human-associated habitat; material: saliva | place: China | collected 2202 ... | reverse complement strand
ATATGAAAGGTAATAAACAATGACAAGTTTTTGGACTTTAACAAAAGGCTCTGACGGCGCATCATTATATGATGTCGACGACCTAAATCCATCACTGGCCTATCAATTCCGGCATGGTGACTACTTCGAACGACTTCAACAGCATCCGTTCAGTGACAAATATATGTATACACGGATGACAGACCATCCGGAAGTAGAAGAATTCCTGCGGGACATCCAATTGGTGGTCCCTGAAGATATGATCTGGAACATTGTCGATAAAAATTACAAGGTGGACGCCATCGCTGAGGCGAATATCGATTCCCAACTGCAATCCGCCTATGAGTTGATAGAGCGTGGTGTGGACCCTGTCGACATTGAGAACGTTCGATATCGATATGAACCTGGCGAGGACTGGACAGCCGTCCCAAAACCGTGGCGCTCAAAGGATGTTTACCTAATCGGAAAAGGCGATGAATACCGAATCACCTTGGCACCACATGGTGAAACTAATAACAAAATTGAGAAGGCTGATGTTGTCTATCAGTTGACTGATAAGGGTCAATGGACCGATGAAACGAATGTTGCCGTTGTTGGATATGCCCCTCGTCCTATTGAATATGGGCCAACGTTTGAGGTTTCCGCGGTCACGGCGAGAGCGTTTCTTCAAGGTAAGGACGTGCAGGATGTTCAGTTGGACGCGTCTGACCTCGACTTTGCCGACCAAGCGTCGAGTCTGTCACACTAAAAACTCGTAAAAAAACAAGAAGCACTCAGTCGAGTGCTTTTTATCAATGTAACAGAGAGCTTATCAGTTCACTTGTTGTTCGTACACCGTGATCCAATGCATTGAAAACGTATTCGGCCGTAGCGTTGTTGAGTGGATCCCGAAGGGCGTGGTTTGCAAGGGCCACCTGTTCACCACTATAAGGCAACGTCCAGAGCAGATTATCAGCTTTAAACAACTGTAGAGTTGTCATGGTTTTCTCAATGGTTGTCGGAATGATCTTGTAGGCCGCGTGCTTTTGACGCAACGCTTCACCGTCATATCCGTTCTTAAATTCGCCACCTGTTTGTATGAACGCGTCTAGAACGTCTTTGTCAGGTTCCGGTGTACTCATTAATAGCGCTAGAATGATACCGAGATTAGCTCCCATAACATTCGGTTCTAAGGCGTATCGAAGTTCTTTTTTGAGGACAACTTCTCGCACATAACCATCTTCGGCGTAAATCAGACTGTCTAAGCAATATCCGTTAGAAGCAAGCATTTGTTGAATCCGCGGATCACGGCCATCTAATGCCCAATCCGTATAAGCTTCTTGATAGACGCCGTACCTGATGCAAATCTGTTTTAATGTTTGAAGTGTTTCCTGGTCTTTTTCGTCAAACCATAGTTCAAAATCAGTAATTTCGCCTGCCTTTACCTTTTGCGTGAACTCTTCTAGTTTCTTCGTATCCATGACTGATATGCCCTTTCTAATGAGTTTTGTTTTCGCAATTGTTTTTCTAGTGCTGTTATCGGTCTCATACCATGTTTACAGTCCGACATGAATTCGTCGATGCAATCGTCCGCGACAGTGTCCTGTCCTAGTTTTTCTTCTAATATGGAAATGATTCTTATCGTCTCCACACCAAAGCCTGTCATCCAAAGTGTATTGTTTGCTTTGTATAATTGTGCCGGCGACATCGTTTTCTCGAGCGCTGTCGGTACAATGTCATAGGCTTGTAGTTTGCCAAGGACGGCTTGTTTAAATTCAGGCATGTCTTTTCGGAACTGCCTGAACGTTGTCAATGCGTGAAGGTCGTTGTGTTCTGGGTGGTCATCGGTACTTACATCTTCTTGGATGGCTTCGTAGAGTCTGTTCGCTATATCGATTTGATGTCTAACGAACCAGATGACGATTGCCACAACAAAGATGATAGCTAATAGGATCATTTCATCTCTGATGGTCATGGCATCAAATATACGTATAAGTGTTTCTTTCATGGCGCTTCCTTCCTTTCTAATCAACTCATGTTTTGGCATCATCGGTAGCCTACACAAATTCGTCTATATGCCCTGTAGCAACATCTTTTCCGAGTTTGTTTTCTAATATGATAATATTTTTAATCACATTTACGCTCACGCCCGACATCCAAAGTGGACTGTTGGTTCTATATAACTGTGCTGGAGTCATTGTTTTCTCCATAGATGTTGGTACCATATCGTAAGTTTTGAGTTTTTCACGTACAGCTTGTTTAAATTCGGGGATTTCTTTTCGGAACTGCCAGGACGTGGCTAAGGTACGTAGTGTTTGACGTTTTGGGTGACTTTCTGCACTGACGGTTTCTTTGATAGCATTGTAGGCTTCTTCATATCTGTCTATTCGTAGTTGAATACGCCAAACGATAGCACCGATGAACAATAGAGGGATCATCAGTATGATTCCAAGTCCCGCTAAATTGTATAGTTTTGCGATGGCTTCTTCCATGTTGGTTCCTTTCTAGTTAAAGTCTACATTTTTCCATTTGTCTATCCCGGGCAACAGTTCGTACTAACCTTTAAATTCTTAAAGCTCAATACGTGATGAAAAGTTGCATTCGATGAGAAATTCACTTTTCAATTTTGTTGAGTGACAGAGGACCTAGTCAATTGTACTTCTGACAAATGAGCCTCGGTACGCTTTATTCTATGTGGTCTTATCACCAACGGGCGCAACTGCGGGCACCTCTAAACAATCAATCAGGTGATTTACCTGACGTCATGTCTTACTTTTAAACCTTAATGGTTTTCACTTTCGGATTATGCCGATAGCTTAACAAACCCTCATGCAAAGCATTCGTATAAATTCCCATTGCCTCCATGTATTTTCGACCAATGTTTAAACTTCCGTTTACATCGGCGTTAATTTCCTTGCCGGAGGCATCGACAAATAAACCTCGCTTCACACGACGACCAAGATAGGCGTCATGATGTTCGACGGTTTCTCTATCCGCAAACGAACATTTACTCGTGTGGGCTTCCTCGGTTTCAACATAGTGAATGCCAACCCGTTCACACTTATAGGCTAACATACTGCGAAGTTTACCAAACGGAATGGATACGAAGTTTTGATTTGTTTTTCTTCCTAGGTTGATGTTTTGTTTTTGACCAACATTATGACCGATAATAAAGGTATCAATGTCGTTCTCAACTAAATAATTCACCAAATCCGTAGTGATTTTGTGAAACAAATCATGAATTCGCATATTTCGTTTATGGGTAATCAAACTTGCACGTTTGGACCAGGTTTGTCCATCCGGGAGTTTAGACAAGGCATGCGCAATCTCTTTGTTATAGAGTTGATTGACCGCTTTGACTGGTCGCCCATTATAAAGAAGGGGCTTAAAGACGTTACTGGTCACCGTTAGTAAATTGTTCATGCCCGGATCAGCAAAAGCAACTCGTGAAAATGAAGGCGTAATAGACGGTTTCGCAATGTCATAAACCACTTCAATCACATAGTGGTTTCCATTCGGAACAATACGAACATTCGTAATCTGACCTTTTGGAACAGCAGACTTCACAACGATGCCAGTCTTAGAGAGCTTGATCAAACGGAAATCCTCATGGTCTTTGATACTCAAAGCCCCTTTTTCGTAATTGATCACCTGGCGACCATCCTTCTTCAGATACTTGGGTAGACGCACCGGCTTATCGTAATCACCTTCTTCTTTCTTTTTCGTAAGAGCAAAGAAAGACTTGAAGGCCTTATCTACAAGCATTTGAACTTGTTTAGAAACCTTGGCTGGCAAGTTACGGTAATCAACTTGGTTTTCTTGTGTGAAACGTGCGTTTACCTCATAGTAATTTTTAAAGTCGTCGTCAAAGAAGGATTGACGTTGTGCATACAAGGTTGCGTTATACAAGTTTTTTGACAAAAAGCAAAGAGCATCGCATTCTTGAAAGAATGGATGATGTTCGGATATGATATGCCGTTCAGTTAACGACAGAATATTAGAACGGTCTTTATAGATCCGTTTCTTCTTCGGTTTCTTGTCCGTCATCAATATGCTCCTTAATGTGATGTCTTAGACCATACAGTTTGCCTGAGAAGGAATGAATTAGAGCAATGATATCTTCAGCTAATTCTTCAGATTCGCTCATTTGTTCTGTCTGGTCAGAAACAACGACGATGGTTGTTCCGTGGTGTTCGCAAATTTGTTTTAAATAGTTAAAACCAAACCGCGTTAATCGGTCCTTGCAGGTGATGAAAATACGATTGACTGCTCCGTCTTGTACCATTGAGATAAGACGAAGTAGGTTTTTTCGATTGTCGTTCAATCCGCTTCCAACATCAGATAGAACTTGAAGGTTTCGAACGTTGTGATCAATTGCAAAAAGTTTGAGTTTTTCAATCTGACGTTCCAAATCGCCTCGAACGGCCTGTTTGTGAGTAGATACTCGAGCGTAAATCACATCGCTTTTTTCTTGCTGGGTATCGTCAATCACCAAGCCTAAGGTGTCAAGATAGTCACATAAATCACTCGATTGAATCAAACGATAACCACTCTCGGTGCGTCCATATGGAATCAGCCCGCTTTCACAATATTGAATGACCGTGGGAATGGATACCCCGATTAACTTAGCGGCTTGACCCGTTTTGTAAACTGACTGCTTTAGGATTTCAGATTTTAAATACATGGTTTTTCTCCTTTATCTACCCTAATTATAGCAAAAATAGGAATCCGTGTCAAGTAAATCTTAAATTTTTTTAAACAGTTAGATATTTAGGAATGCAGATGTCTAACACTTTGGTGTATAGTGAATATCTGAACTAATGACCTGTTCTCGAACGCATGTCATCGGGTCATGGCACAGAATATCGTGGCAATATCCATAGGCTGCCAATGCGTATTTAATGTGCAAGTCATTGTTGCTCTGGGCTTTCTTTTTCGCATATTCTTCGTACAGCTCTTGGTGTTCGCCGTTCTGAATCATTTCGGTGGTCAATTTAACTATTTTGTTTTCCCTTTCTACCCAAATATCCGTTCATGTGCTGTCCAATAGGTTTTTGCGTGAAGTAAGTCGTCAAAATTGTCGTAGAACAATTCACATTTGTCTGTACCTTCCACACGTTTATAGGTGTCCTTGACGCGTTTGATCGTTCCGATTTTCACATCAATCATCCATCGTGGATTTCCGAGTTTAAATAATTGTGCCGGGTTCATGGTGGCCTCAAACGGTGTCAATTCCACGTCTAATGCTTTTGCATATTCACAAACGATGTCATAGTATCGACCAGGGTCATCCACTGGCACCGTAGCGTTTACAAATTGTTTAATAACTTCGGGTTCTTGTTTTTCCAGAACACGGTCTAAAATGTGGCGCCAACGGTCATATCTACCCTCACTAAGGAATTCGGTCACCCTATTTGAATAAGCATCAATAACTGCAAGCTGTACTATAGAACTCGGATCGTAAAGAAAGTGGTCCGGATAATAACCTTTGCGCGCCAAGGCTTCTCTCACCCTAGAGCTAATATGGTCGACCCATTCATCGTAATAGTCCTCGGCATATCCGTTTTCAATCAATGCAATCAGCACTTCTGGTTCTAGAGTCTGGGCCAAAATGTCTATGTGGTGACCCATACGTGCAAGAATGACTCGGCGTTCACTGGTTTCGTCGTTTAAAACATCATTAATGTCATAGTTGCCCTCACGCAATTCTTGTTCTAAGCTTTTCATATTTTTTCTCCTTGGGTGGCCACGAGTGTGGGCTATTTTAGTTTTTCAGGATGAAATTGGGGTATGGGGCGCAGCCCCCATTTAGAACCTTTGCGTAGGCAAAGGTTCAGATTTGTGCACAAAAAAAAAACGCCCAGCAAGAGGGCGGTGCCTATTCAGGGATTTCAATTCACGCAGCTCACACGGGTACGACAGCACATTCCTATGCTGTTCTAGGTTTGGTGGTTTATTGGTTCTTCAGATTTCCACTCTGTGTTATCGGAAGACCTCTGTCCTTAAACCTGAATGGGGCTGAACCAAAGGAAAAAGCCGAAGGAAGGCAAAACCTTTAGTTCCATTTTAGTATAACAAATTGAAACCGTTTGTCAACATTTGTTAATCTTATTTAAAAAAATAGGACGCCGTCGTAACGTCGCCCCGTCAAAAATTCGAAAATTTTTATTTGTAAATTTATTCTATCACATATCCTAAAACAAGTCAACTGAAAAGTTGAGCTTTCGTTTTGGATGGATTGTTTATCATGTTTCGCGATATATATCAACTAAAAACCTAGCCTTGACAGCTAATTAGCCCTTTCGGTTCTCAAGGCGCCACTCGATATAACAGTCAACCATATAACTATTGTCATATTCAGCCAATTGTTTGAAATCCTCTTCGGTCAACAGTAGGTTTTCGCGTTCCATTTTGTATTGACCATATTTCACACAGTCAATATTATAGCCCGACAAGTTGAGTTTCCAGAGTGGATTCCCAGTTTGATACAGCTGGTATGGCGTCATGGTCTTTTCGATGACAGTCGGTACTTTATGCATGACTTTGTATTTGCTTTTAAGGATTTGCAAATTATAACCAGTTTTGTGCCAATCTAAACCGAATAGGTACTTTAAGGCCTTTCTGTCAGGATGTGTTTGGAGCATAAGTAGCGTAGTGCCAAGATTGCGCTGTTTGTTAGGTTCCAATGACTTAATATAGGCTAATGTGCGTTCAGGATATCGCCTAGCGACTTCGTACCGCACATCTCCGTTTTTGGATTTGGCGAGGATGTCGACATAGAGACCTTTTTCGAGCAGTGCTTCTTGAACTTCATATGTACTATCGTTCGCCCAGTCCTCGTAATAGTCCTCCGCATATCCATAGCGTACGATTTCAGCGATGACATATTCGTTGCCGGCTTCAATGAGTCGTTCGATATAGAGTCCATGTCGAGCCATAATAAAATGATAGGAGCGTTGCAGAATTGCGTGACCATCGAAATAAGGTTCGATACAGGCGATGTCGCCGTTCAGCAATCGTTTTTCGAACATGTCCATCGAATCATTTTTGAGATGCCATAGTTCTTCTTGATATTCATTGAAGGTCATCATACGTCCTTTCTATTCATCGCTGTCCTCGTAATATATGTCTAACCAGTCATCACGCTCATGCATAGCGTCTAAATCGAGCCTACCGTCAGAGTCCTTACATGGATGTTCGTTTTCATAGTCGGTCATCCATTGCTCGATTTCTCGAACAGTTAAACCACGTGCCCAGCCGATGTTTTTCAATTCGTACAGCTGTTCGCGGGTCATGGTTGTCTCTAAGTCAGTGAGCGTCACTTTTTCCGCTGCGATTTTCATACGCATCTCAGCACGACGATCAAATTCGCCAAATCCGCTGTAGTCCTGAGGATCATTCCTTATTATGTCGTTGAGAATGGTTATGTGCGTCAACAACTCATCCTCCGTCACGTCCCGCTTGTCAATGAGGACTTCATGAACAGCCCAAATCTGGTGGTCTTTGGTCGACTCGATCAGTTTGGGCAAATATTCCGGATGGGCTTTTAGTGCATATGCGGTGACAAACGGTGCGTCATCGTTGAGAAAATATTCCGGGAAGTATCCACATTTGGCTAATTCGCACTTCACGGAGAGATCCCCGCAGTGTGCCCATTCTTCGTAATATAGTGTACCTTCGCCATTTTGGATCATGGTTTTAGCGTCTGTCATGTTTATTGATTCCATATTTTATTCCCTTGCCTCTAAATAATTTGTGACGTCCCAATCGTCACTTAGTTTACTTAAACGGTGGAAATCGATTTGCGTCACCTCGTCTTTACCGCCTAATTCCGCAGCGCCGCTATAGACGGAGGCTACGTTATTGCCCGTTAAGTTTCTCATCCACCAGATGCTGCCACTTTGGTACAACTCGTAGTCGGTCATGGTTTTCTCGAGTGGCGTTGGTTCATGTGTACTACAGTACAACTTTCCTTTTAGAATGTCTCGTTCGTCGTTCGTTAGACCATTTATGTCATCATCTAGCCCGAGAACATACTGTAGAGCTTCTGGATCAGGATGCATTTGCCCCATTAGTAAGTCATACCCTCTCTGAAGTTTGTTGTATTCAGGCAGCGTTTGGATGTAGTTTAAGGTGTGTTCCGGATTGTACTGGGCAATGACCCGCTGAACGTCATCGTCACCAACGCGCGACAAGGTGTTAAGGCAATAACCGTTAGTGGCTAGTGTATTCTGGATGTTTTTACTTTCCTTGACTGCCCAGTCCTCGTAATGTTCCTTGGCATGACCATTTTTGATCAGTTCTTCGATCAGGACTTCCGCCATCATGTAGCGTGCGGTCTTTCGCATGCGGATGATTTCGTCTACGGCAAATCCGTGCTGTGCCACTGTGTACGCGCGTGAACCAAACTTTCCTGATGTTGGTCGATGCATATCTAGATATGGATCGAAATAGGTGATTTCACCAGCGAGCAATCGCTCTTCGAATTGGGCATCTGTGTCATGCTCAGCATGCCATAATTCTTTTTCGTATTCAGATTTCGAGATCATTTCTTTCCTTTCTAACGTCGTGCTATTTTGGGTTGTTTCATGATATGTGGTTGCGTCATTATTTTAGGATAGTAGGATGAGAAATCGACGGTATTTCGGTCTGACTGTTCCATTTCGTATTCGTAGGTTTGCTCAAATATCAATTTCGACAATTTGTAGGTACTACCACTAGGTTCTATGTAGATGCCTTCGCTCAGGTCCAAATTGTATTTCATATTGTCTTCCAAGTCTAGAAAACTTTCAATTCCAAGTGCGCTGAGCTCTCGAGCCCACAAAGGATTGTTAGCCTGGTACAATTGATAGGGTGTCATGGTTTTCTCAATGGTGGTCGGCTCCTTTGTCATAGCTTTATATTTGAGCTTGAGACCTCGGAGTTTATGAGCTTGTTCATAAGCTTCGTTCGCGTGTAAGAACTGTTCTAATTCATGAATGTTTGGATTCACTTGGTCACGCAATTTGTTATATTGCTGATTGTAAAACAGGTGCATTGGGTTTCCTTTCTATGCTTAATACCAAAACATGCGCAGGTCTAATGGTTCTTTTGGCTTTAATTCCCCCGCAAGTGCTTTTTGGTATCGTTCATTAAATTCTTCTTCAGTTAATGTGCATGTTCCGACTGTGCGTCTTAAAACGGCATCTGCCTCTTCAGCGGTTAATTCACTCGTCCAAAGTGGACTGCCAGATGCATATAACTGATATAGTGACATGGTTGCCTCAATAGCTGATGGTTCGGTAGTTAGTGCGCGATATTTCAGCTTGAGGCTATGAAAAATCGTACGGAAGTCATACGGCTGTTGACTGAAGAATTCCTCAAGTTCTTGAATAGTTGGCTTTTTGTCGATTTTTAGTTTGTCGAATGTGTCATACCATAGGTTTCGTGTTAGCATAAACTCGGGTTCACCGTATCGTCGTTCAGCCATCACTAACAAATCAAAGGCGTTAAAATTTTGGCACATGGTAGTTCCTCATGTAGTTCTTCATGCAATAATTCATCGATGTTCAGATACGGGCGAGCCATCCTTACGCGTCGGTAGAGTGGATGTTTTGCGGTGTTGTAAGCGTTTTCGAAGTCGAACTCGCCGTGCGATTTATCACTTAAATGATATGCTGATAGTACGTCAACAATTTCGTTTCCACTCAACTTTTCTGCCCAAAATGGGCTGTTCGATTCCCAGAGTTGTTGTAGGTTCATGGTTTTCTCGATAGCCGTCATGTCGCGCGTTAGCGTTTCGTGCTTGAGTTGTAGCGCGATGACTTCTGTATTGTACTTCTGTACCGGGCCGACTTTTGCGAGAAATTTTTCTAGAACATCGAGTTTCGGCTTAAAGTAGTCAAGCAAATAGGTTTTAACTTTATCGAGTTCCCAGTCAGTTTCACAAGGTAGTAGTGGAACGTACTCAGGGTAAGTTTCTGCGATGAGTTTGCGTACGCAAGGTTTGCTGTGTTGCACCCAATCTTCGTAGTCCGATTTGAAATGACCACCTCGAACATAGGCGCACTGAATGACTTCATTGTCATTGTCTAGTGCGTGCTCTACGACATTGTTATCAATAGCAATGTTGTTTAAAAGTTTTTGCGAATTTGTTTCCATGAGCGTCAGTCTTTCATCACTTTATAGATATAGTAGGCAACAATTACGAATATTGGCGATGACGCAATCGTTGTGCCAATTCCTGTGCGTGAGCTAGGATCTGTGATAGCAATGTATCCAGTGATTCCGGCGGTAATGACAATTAAAATAGCCACTGTAACAGCGGCGATGAAAATCAATTTTTCTTTCAGTTGTTGTGACATATTATTTTGCCCTTCCTATTGTGTGATATAATTTGTGGTGCATATTTTCCACTTCGATTCATTGCTTCTGTGTCATATTCGACTTTGATATAAATTTTTTCTCATTTAGTGGATGTTCGCTTGCATTCCTGATAGAATAGTGATATAATAATTATAAAGAAAGTTTGGTGACCTAAACTCATCAAACCTAAGACCTTTCGTGCTAAAAATGAGGTCTTGTTATCGTTTTCGATAACGCAGTGGGATATTTGGAACTGCACGGGAACCAATGAGGCCACAAGCTGGGTAATTGCCCTGTCGCACCCCACACGGGTGCGTGGATTGAAATACAGCTTCGAGATAAGCTTTTAAAATGCCAATGTCAATTTTGTCATTGGTTTTTTTCTAGCACGCGTCTGGATTGTTGTATTGTGTCATAAAATACGCTCGAAATCGGTGATTTCGCCTGCAAGAACTTGACGTTCGAATTCTTTTAAGTTCATTTTACTTCCTTTCGTCCAAACATAGTTGCGACTTCTTTGTTTCTTGGATGCGATTTGTTGAGTCTAAGATTTCCGAATTCGTCCATCATTATCATTGGGTTTTGAATACTACGCAGTGCAATGTTGAAGGCCTCTTCGGTGTTCGGTTGGTCTTTTAAACGCTTGAGAAGTTTGTCAATGTCTTCACCTGCCAAATCGAAAGCCCAAAGAGGACTATCTGCCACAAATAGTTGTGCCGGAGTCATTGTTTTCTCGATAGTGGTGGGGACGTGAGTCATTGCCTTTAATTTCAGTTCGAGTGCTTTAGTATCAGGTTCGGTTGGGAAATAAAGGTCGTTTTTCTTATTTAACAACCTTTCTATTTCGTTGATGTTAGGTGTAGTTTGACTACATATTCGTTCATAGTCCTGGAACCACGCATAGCTTTCGATCTGGTCTTTGAGGATTTGTTCTCGAATAACTTTAGGTAGTGGCATGAGTTGTTTTCCTTTCTAATATTGTTCTAATAGGGCGATGTCTGTGGCTGCTCGAGGACTCGTTTGATGTGCTCATTCTTTCTTCCCGTCAATAAGTCGTCGTCGGAGTTCTGCACGAATGTCAGGTGGATATCCGTTTATCAGTTGTCCTTCTACTTCGAACAGCACTTTGATGCAATCGTCCATTTGTTTATATTCAGGCTCTAGTTCATTATAGGCGTTGGTGATGTTAAAAACGTCTATGGCTGTGTACGACAACGCCCATAGCGGACTATGAATTTCAAACAATTGATACGGAGCCATGGTTTTTTCGATAGGTGACGGCTTGGTAATGAGTGCTTGATGTTTTAGTTGTAGCGCTTCTATGTCATTTTGTGACATGAATTCTGTTAATTCCGATTTTGTGACGGTTTCTAAGAAGGTACTTAGCACTTCTAAGTCAGGGTTCGTTTCACGTACCAAATTCCATCGGATATTATAGCGATCATTGTAGTTGTGCATGCGTTTGAGCCTTTGTTTCGGCTGTTGGCGGATAACTGTCCCACGCACCAGAGGTGCTTTGTCATTAATGTAGAGGTCTGGATAGTAACCTTTTTCGGCTAATGCGTAACGAACATCTACACTAGGATGATTTTTCCAACTTTCGTACCGTTCAGTTGCAAGTCCTTTTTCGATTAAGTTTACGATAACTTGGTTGCCATCATGTTTAATGATACGGTCCACTTCGATGCCATTTTCAGCTAAGATTGTACGATGAACGTCAAATTCTTGTTTTCGCATGTAGGGTTCGAAATCTTTGATGTCCCCGTTTTTAACCGCTTCTTCGAATTCGAATAAGTCCATTTTAGTTCCTTTCATTTAAAACTTTTTTAATTCGAGTAATCCGGCAGCGCTGTTGATAACTTGTTTAATTTGATTTCCTGTTAAGGTTAACGCCCAAAGTGGATTTCGCGTTGTAAATAATTGTATCGGAGTCATGGTTTTCTCGATAGTTGTTGGTGTCATTTGCATGGCTTGATATTTGAGCTCGAGTTCGGTATTGTCTTCGGGGACATATTCGTTCACGGTTTCAAAATACTTTTCGATCACTTTTAGTGGAATGTCCTTTGCTTCCATGAGAGCGTCGTAGACGAGATAGCGATAATCGGTCATCATGATGTCACCTTCGTCAAGTGCATAATTGAGGTCATGTTTGAGGACTTCTTCAAGAACTTGTTCGTCGTCAGACTCTGACAAAATGTCAATACAATAACCTTTTTCGGCTAACAGAAACTGAATCCAGTTGTCATACGTGTCAGGATCATCTGATTGTGCCCATTCTGGATAAAGCTCTTGTGCGACGTCGTGTTCGATACAAATTTGTTTACGGTCACGGTTTTCATGGAAGGTTCCGTTTTCGACGTAGGGTCGAAAATCCGTAATTTCACCGTTTTTGACGGCTTCTTCGAATTCCTTTAAGTCCATTGATACTTCCTTTCGTTGAGTTGTTGTTGCTCTAGTAATGCGTTTCTTGGCGATGGATCTTGAATGATGTTATACACTTGATATCCCGTGAAATTAGTCGTCCAAAGTGGATTGTTTGCTTCGAATAATTGTATTGTTGACATTGTTTTCTCAATCGTAGTCGGAACGATGTTTCTGGCTTTTTGTTTTAGGCCGAGCGCATCCAGCAATTGTGGGTCCCAACTCCCGTCGTTACATTCGAGAAAGGTATCTAACAGTTCTGCATGGGGATTGATTTCGTTTATCAGCTGCTCGACAATCATGTCTTGGTCATAGTCTACGATGTGTTCTTCTAAGGCATATTCAATGTCATGTTCGATGACCGCCCTACGTACTTCTTTGCTTTCTGACCCAATCAGGATGTCCAAGCAGTAATAGTTGTCGACTAACAAAAATTGTAGGTCTTCGTCTTTTTCAAAGTGCACACATTCATACGCCCAATCGCGATATGCTTTCTGGTATGCATCATTTTCGATACAAATTCGACGCATTGCGTGGATATCATCTTCGTCTTCGGTTTCGTCGAAACAAGCTTCGAAATCAATGATTTGACCATTTTTGACCGCATTTTCGAATTTTTCTAGGTTCATTGTTTTAGCTCCTTTCGTTTAATAATTTGATGGTGAAGACTGTAAGGTCTTCCGGATGAAACGCATTTTCTTTTTCGTGGAATGCCTCGAATAATGTTTGCGTGAAGTTAGTATAGCCTCGAGTTTTCACGCGTTTTTCAGCTAATAAAATTTTATAGACTTCATACGGTGTATAGGGTTTTACCCAAAGTGGACAATTCGCATCAAATAATTGTACTTCATTCATGGTTTTTTCGATGACTGTTGGAATATAACTTGTCATGTCAAGTTTTAATTGGAATGCTTGATCGTCAGGAGTTTCATCATAGTTGTAGTTGTATTTTTTGGCCTGTTGTTTTAATTTGCCAGTATACGTTATTAATATGTCAGCATCTATATTGATTATATGGTTTAGTCGATGTCGAATAGCTGTTAAATCATTATCACTGCGTATGCGTGTCAATGCTTTGCGGACATTGTTTTGGATAACGATTGCGCGTACACCTTCATCGGGGTCATCGAAATACTCATCTTGGAAATAGCCGACTCGAGCTAGTTCTTGTCGAATGGTTATGTTTGGATGGTTTTTCCATTCTTCGTAACGATCAATATGGACTTTGTCTTTAATGAACCCAAGAATTGTCTCCGATCCGTCCATGTCGATGATGCGGTCGACTTCAATACCGAGCGTTGCAAGAACATAACGCAGGTGATAATTAAGTCCATCACCTTCAAAATAGGGCTCGAAATCCGTAATTTCGCCAGCGAGAACTTGACGTTCGAATTCTTTTAGGTCCATGTTATTTCCTTTCTACTGTAATAATTTCAGTTCTTTTGCATATGTGGTCAAAACATTAACTGGCACGTTGTAGACATCAGCTAAGGTAGTCATATCAACGGTTCCGTTATCATTATTTTCTAGAATTTGTTTTGTTAAATATTCGATGGGGACTAATATGGCCATTGCTAATCGATTTGCGGATAATTGTAGTTCGTTGGTCTGTCGCTGATAGAGTTTTGAGTAATTGTCCACATGTCCGAGTAGTAAATGTGCTAGGTTTTTGGCAATGATGAATCGTTCTTCGCGTGTTGGATTTTCGACTGTGATGAAAACATAGGTCTCATCATCCTTACCAACTAGTGGTGTGTCGGTAGTAATTTTACCGATATATTCTAATTGGATGTCTGTAAATAATGTTAGAATTTGATTAATATCGACTGGGATTTCGGACGTTCGTAATTTGGATGCAATATCGTGATATTCGGTGGGAATCATCGGTTTTTCCTCATTTCTTGTTCTAGTTTGTACCATCGATAACTCACCGCCAATACAGGCAAACTAGTGGTAAGTCGCTCACGGTCATAACCTGTTTCTCGAACTTCTGTTAACAAATATTCCATGAACTCACTATAACCTTGTCGTTCGAGTTCGTTGCGAGCGTCAAGAACATCATGGATTTGCCTTACCGTCAAATCTGTTGCCCACAATGGACTACCTGATTCGAATAATTGCACGTCACTCATAGTTTTCTCGATGGTTGACGGTGCTTTAGTCATAGCTTGATACTTTGTCATTAGTGCAATATCGTTGCTATTTGATTGGAGGGTGTCAATATAGGCGTTAAAAAGCTCAATATTTGGTTCGGTTTCGTTCATGATATAGTCATGAATAATTTGATAAATTTTGCCTTGGTTTAGCTGTTTGATACAAAAATCAGGATGGTTTTCGATGACGGCTTTTCGAACGTCGTCGTACTCAGACTCGATGAGTTCGTCTAAATAGTATCCATTTTCGGCGAAAATTTCGAGAACCCATTCCTCATTCCTGTTTTTCCATTCATCGTATCGTTCTGGCAACAAACCTTCTTGGATGCATGTAATGATGGCAAAATTACCATCTAATTCTAGAATACGCTCGGTTTCGACGCCGTGCTTCAACAGAACAATCCGATAGGTTTTATTGAGCATGTCTTCTTTGATGTTGTCCATTTCCCGTAAATAGGGCTC
>ERZ773037.934-NODE-934-length-15400-cov-9.951580_pt1 | contig 15400 bp, 15 predicted proteins | sample MGYA00511466_ERZ773037 | MGnify/ENA primary metagenome ERZ773037 (study PRJEB29015, sample SAMEA2738146) | human oral metagenome | biome: human oral; feature: human-associated habitat; material: saliva | place: China | collected 2202 ... | reverse complement strand
CAAGCTTTGGATTAATGGATTCATTTTATTCTCCTATCTTCGTCAATCTTGAGGGCTACTCCCCCAGCGGATAAACTGTATTTTTGTGCTTCCATTATGCACAAAGTTTATAATACCAAAAGAATGTCCTTTTGTAAAGGATTATTGCAACTTTTTCGCAACTTTTTGTCCACCATAAATAGATAGGGCTGGAAAGAAGCGAGTTGCGACCAGACAGACCAAGAGAAAGGCTGGCCAATGCTGGAAACCAAAGACCTCACACCCGATCAGGATGGGGCCGATCAACGTCGAGGTTGCTCCGGCGAAGACTGCCGCATAGCCTAAGGCGGCTACTAGATAAATCGGAAGTCCAAAGAAAGGAGCTAGCCAGACACCCAAACTCGCCCCGATAGAAAAGAGCGGGGTCACTTCTCCTCCCTTATAGCCTGCAGCAATGGTCGTCACTGTGAAGAGGAGCTTGAGGATCCAGTCTGCCCCAGTAATCAAGCCCTTGCCATCAGCTCCAGCAAAACTTTGGGAGATCAGATTGGTTCCCAGTCCCGTATAGCGACCTGTCCCAATCAGATACAAGAGAATACTCAGGCCGAGACCGACCACTCCAATCCTCATATAGGGATTGACAAAGGCTTGGGCAAAACTTTTTTTAAAGGTATCTAGGAGATAAGCAAAGAGCTTGCCTGTCAGACCAAAGATGACCCCCAAGAGAAGTAACTGCAAGAAAACTTGAGGCGATAGGGAGAGCTTGTCTGAAATCACTTGAGTAAACTTCTCTAGCCCCAAGGTATGAGAGGTCCAACTAGCGACAAAAGCTGCAATGGTCGCAGGATAGAGAGCCCGCCACTCCAGTCTTCCTATCACTAGAACCTCCATGGCAAAGAAGATGGCAGCTAGTGGCGTCTGAAAGAGTCCACCGAAGCCGGCTGCCATCCCAGTGACCAAATAGATCCGTGAAGCGTCTGGGCCAAGTCCCTCTCTTCGTAGAGCATGGGCGACTGTTCCCCCAAGCTGGACGGCCACTCCCTCTCGACCAGCAGATCCACCAAAGAGATGGGTCAACCAGGTAGAAAGAATAGTCAAAGGGATCAAGCGCTTGGGAATGTCTTTCTCCTTTCCCTCACCCACTTCAAAGAGGAGCTCCATCCCTTTTTGACTCTTGCCTCCATAGGTTTGATTGAGATAGGTGACCAAGATACCTGCTAGGGCCAGAAAGGGTAAGAGATAGAGGAGATAGTCTGTACGAACTTCTCCAATCCCGATCAAGACACGCCCAAAGAGGGTATCAATCACCCCAACAATCGCCCCGATTATGAGGGCATCTAGGGTATAAACCAAGGTTCTTTTAATCATCGTCATCTCAGCCCCCTAGTCCGCATCTAATTGATCGGCTTGGTAGCCTCTGGAGCGCTTCATCAAGTCCCGATAGGTCGCAAGGATGGTCCCTTCATAGCGTTTCTCCTGGACCAAGCTGGCTACATTGGCTAATACCTCATATTCTCTAGCCCGGTCCAAGACAGGATTTTGATGGGTTTCTTTGTAGCGAATGACATCTTCCACACAGTGCATCCGGCGTTCTAATAGACGGACCAATTCTTTATCAATGCTATCAATCTCTTGGCGAATCTTCTCTAGTTCCATACACTGGCCTCCTCACTTTTTGCTACCCATTTTATCAAAAATCGGTCAATCTTACTAGCCCTATCCAGCTATTGAAGGTTTTCATCCATAAAAAAAGTGCCTGCCACATGCAAACACCTTTCTTAGCTATGGATTAGCCGACTTTTGCTGCGAGTTCTTCTGCAAAAGCTTCTAATTTTTCAATATCTTCATCTTCAGCTGACAGATCCACTTTGACGCACTCAGAACCTTTAACCGCACCAGTCGCTGCAAAGACACGATCAAAGTCATCGACCGCTTTACAGAACTCATCATAGAAGGTATCACCTGATCCAACGACACCGTAGATCTTACCGTTCAGGTCAAGACCAGCTAAGTCTTCATAAAAGTCAACGATCTCGTCAGGAAGCTCACCATCACCGTAGGTATAGGTCGCTACGACTGCAATATCAGCTTCAAGAAAGTCCTCTGCGTCTACTGTTGTACATTCGTCGACATCTACTTCGACACCAAGATCACGAAACTTATCTGCAACGATATCAGCAATCTCTTCTGTATTTCCTGTCATACTTGCAAAAACAATCTTTGCTAATGTCATAATTCCCTCCAAATAATAATCTTATGACATTATACCACTTTCGCGCGCATTTTGCATGGGGAAGTTCTGGGGACCTGGCATTGTTCGGAAATTCTACCCCCAGAGAGCCAGACAATCTTTTTCTTTTCCAAATGCCCGCCTTATGCTAAAATTGAATGAGAACTAAATGAGGTACTATATGCAGATTACACAGGACATTTTAGAGAAAATCAACCAATACGATACCATTATCCTTCACCGTCATATGAATCCCGATCCGGATGCGATCGGAAGCCAAGTCGGTCTGAAAGAAATCATCCAGACCAACTTCCCAGAAAAAAAAGTCCTAGCTACTGGCTTTAACGAGCCGACTCTTGTATGGATGGCTAACATGGACACTGTCACTGATGAGGACTATGCGGGTTCCCTGGTCATTGTCTGCGATACTGCCAACACCCCTCGCATCGATGACAAACGCTACACAAGTGGCGATTTTCTAATCAAGATTGACCACCATCCAAACGATGATGCCTACGGAGATCTCCTCTGGGTAGACACAGATTCAAGCTCTACGAGTGAACTCATTACCCTCTTGGCTCTTGAACAAAAGCTTGAAATCACTCCAGAAGCGGCCCGTCTCCTCTATGCCGGTATTGTCGGAGATACTGGACGCTTCCTCTACCCTTCGACGACAAGCCGGACTTTCGAGATGGTTGCTCACCTTCGTAGCTTTGACTTTGACTTTACCGGTCTTTCTCGTCACATGGATAGCATGAGCTCTAAGATTGCCAAGCTTCAAGGCTATGTCTATGACCATCTCGAAATCGATGAAAATGGGGCTAGTCGCGTGACCCTTACCCAAGAGCTCCTCAAACACTACCAAATCACTGATGCCGAAACTGCTGCGATTGTCTCAGCACCTGGTCGGATCGAAGACGTCAGTGTTTGGGCTATCTTTGTCGAGCAAGCCGATGGCCACTACCGCGTCCGTATGAGAAGTAAGGCTCTGGTAATCAACGAGATTGCCAAACGCCACGATGGTGGAGGCCACCCCCTCGCCAGTGGAGCCAATTCTTATTCCTTGGAAGAAAACGAGCAAATCTATCGAGAACTACAGGCAGTTGCCAAGGCCAAATAGATAGTGAAAATCAAACAAGCAGGTCAGTCGTTTCTAGTGAAGACGATTGACTTTTTTTCATTTTAAACAAAATACGAATGAATTTTAATAAAATTTAGAAAAATGTGAACAATTTCTACAAACTCCATTCCAGTTTGAGCTTATTTATGCTATAATAATCACAAAAAAAGGAGACGTTTTATGCATAAACATCGTATTTTTATCATCGTCGCAGCAGTCCTTGCTATTATTTCTAGCTTCTTGCCATGGGGCTCATTTAATGCCGGAGCTATCGGAAGTTACAGTATCAGTGGAACACAAGGTGGAGACGGATGGTTCATTATTGTACTATCTATTGGAGCTATCGTTCTAGCTTGCCTTCCAAACATTGCTTCACCTATGAACAAGAATTTTTCCATCGGTGTTATCGTTATCGGGGCCCTCGAATCCATTTTGACTCTTGTTAATATGATTAACGTCGGTAAATTTTCCATTAACTTTGGTGACTATGGAGTTTCTATTGGTTTTGGTTTGATTCTTGCTGTCCTTGCAAGTATCGCTACCGTTGTCACAGGACTCCTTGCCATGTCTGGTGGTAAAATCACTAAAGGGACATTCCAAGAACTTGCATCAACAAGTAGAGGATTTGCCCAATCTGTTGCCTCATCTGTCCAATCACCACAACAACCAGGTCAACCTGGACAACAACAATGGCAACAACCTCAACAAGGTTTTGGACAGCCTGCTCCAGGACAAGGCTTCCAACAAGCGCCTCAACAAGGTTTCCAACAAGCGCCTCAACAAGGTTTCCAACAAGCGCCTCAACAACCGCAACCTGGTTTCCAACAAGCGCCTCAACAGCCTTGGCAACCTCAACAACCAGAACAGCCAACTACTGAACCTGGTCAAGAATAAAAGATTTCTATTAATCTTGCATATCTAACATTTCCTATCTAGGACTGTTAGACAGAGTGGGAAAAGTTTGTCTGATTGGATGAGCTTCTCCCACTTTTTTTCTTTATAAAATGCGAAAAATTTGGTAAAAATCCTTGCCAAACTCTTTTGTTTTTGATACACTAGCTAAGTAACAATCTATGGCTCGGAAAGAGACCATGGCAGAAAGGAATTATTGCAAAATGAAAAAAGATATCCATCCAGAATATCGCCCTGTTGTCTTCATGGACACTACTACTGGTTACAAGTTCCTCAGCGGTTCAACTAAGTACTCTAGCGAAACAGTTGAATTCGAAGGTGAAACTTACCCATTGATCCGTGTTGAAATTTCATCAGACTCACACCCATTCTACACTGGACGTCAAAAGTTCACTCAAGCAGATGGACGTGTGGATCGTTTCAACAAAAAATACGGTCTCAAATAAGATACCAATCAAAACCACTTCCACTTGGCAGTGGTTTTTTCTTTTTACTACAGTTTTAGGTACCGTCTTGGAAAATTAGACTTTCCTACCTTTCATATAATTTGCAAACTTATTAATAGCTTTTACTTCACCTACAGCTGTTATATGACTATATGGATCTAACTTTTAAAGTTTACAAACACGGTATAATTGTTGCCACTGAAAAAATAATCCTTCCAGGAAAGCGCAAAAAAAAGACCCTATCGGGTCCATCTCTTAAAAATTATCAGGGGTCTTTACAGCTCAAAGCTGAAGGCAGTCCCACACCCGACACAAAATTATGCCCTTTGAGCTATCCGTTTCCAGTCGCCCGACGATAAAGAGATTCACGCCACCGACCGTATCGCTGAGGCGCCTCAAAAAGATTATAGCACAATTCTAAATTTTTCGCTTATTTTTTTCGAATTTCCTTTCTTATCAAGCACAAAAATGAGAGTGGGACAGAAATCGGTAATTCGTTAGAATTCGATTTCGTCGTTCCACCTCCGCACAGTTGAGTAGGGCTGTAAAAGCTGATGAAATCAGCGTAGTAGAGCCCACTCGACCACTGCGTCTTGCTAGACAATCCAAAGACAATTGAGAGGCTAGGACTTTTGTCCCAGCCTCTTTCTTATTATTCGTAGTCGCCACCGGTAAAGTTGAAGTATTCTTCTAAGCTTTTTCCTGAGGCTGCAACATCTTTTGCATCTTCTCCGATATAGCGAAGGTGCCAGCTTTCAGGCATGTAGCCTGTGCTCGCTTCTTTCCCTTCTTGATAGCGGACAATAAAGCCATACTTGGCAGCATTCTTGAGCAACCATTTGCTTGCGCCTGGTTCTTGGACCAGATTGCCACTAGTATCGATGAGGTCAAATGCTAGACCTGTCTGGTGCTCACTATAGCCAGGACGAGCTGAGTAGCGATCTGCTGCAGCTGCTCCGTCTTTATTGACATAGCTTTGGTAGAGATCAACCTGGGTCTCATAACTGCGGAAACCACTGTATTGATCGCTGATAGCATAGCCTTCTGCTTGCATTGCTGCGATCAACTCGTGCAAGGCTGCAACAGCTGTTGGATCCTCACCTGGATTGTAGTCTGCAGCTAAAGGATAGTGCTTGTTGGCGATGACGATATCTCCAGACTTCCCTTGAACACTGTAGTAAGAACCATTGAAAGAAACGCCTTGGTCTACTGTGACTTCGCCAGCCTTCTTCGTTGACTTTTCGCTATTATCAGACGAAGTTGCTTCAGAAGCACTGGTTTCTTTGCTGGCTGACGACTGAGCGACTTGCTTACTAGAAGCAGGCTCTTTTGGCGTCGAACTCTTTGACTCTTTCTGTTGGCCACAAGCGCCTAAGCTCAATAGAACAAGGCCGGCAAGCGTCCATTTTGTCATGCTTAATTTCATCATTAAACTCCTAATTATCAGCTGTGACCGCGATAGCCGTAATCACGTAAGTATCCCCTACTGGTTTTAAAGTATAGGTCTTGTCCTTGCTAGCCTGGCTATCTTTTCGGCTGGTCACATAGTGTACAGTATATTCTTCGTGGGTTTTTACGATGATCATTCCGTTCTCTTCGGTAACGCTGAGAACGTTGAAAACACCTGGTGTATAGTAGTCGATTTCAGCCTTCTTGACGCCTCCACCTGTTGTCCACTCCACCATTTCCTTGTAGGCGTCACTTGAAGTGTCATAGTACTTGGAGTAGGTGTTGGATCTACTTGAGACAGATGAGAAGACTTCTGTCCGGTAGTCTTGGAGGAAGGAGGTGATAGCAGATTTCTTCTCTTCTGCCTTCTTGGATTCTTCTTCCTTAGCTTTACGAGCTGTTTCTGCATCTTTCAATCGTTTAGCCACGTCCTTAGAAAGCTTCAAGGTGATGACTTCATCGTCATCAGGAGTTTCACCAATCGTAACCTTGGTCTTTTCAGTTGTATAGCTCTCATTATTGAGACTAAAGACTGCATGAACCTCGATTTCTTGATGGGCTACGACATCGACTTCAAATAAGGTACTTGTCCCGACTTCCTTGCCATTCACGGCTACTTTGATATCCGTTGGATTGCTGACTTCCTCTGGGAATTCAATTTCAAGAAGACGTTTCTCAGAATTGAAGGTCAAGTCCAGCTTATTCTTAGAAGCTTGAGCTGGATCCAGCTTGACCTCACTAGAGATCTTTCCAACTTCAGTCTTACCATCTAATTGCATATCTCGTGGCGCAAAGTGAACCTTTCCAAGTTTGGTCGTTTGGTTCTTCTTAAGCACTGTCGTGTCTTTTTCGCTGATCTTAAGCTTGGCATCCTCTAGATTCGTAGTTGCTGTGACTTCAAGTGGATAGGTCGCTATGCGGTATTCTTGGAAGATACCGAATTTCTTATCCGCCTTCTCGATCCCGATCAACAGATTCTGTTTTTTGTCCTTGACGATACCTGTTTTTGAAGACTGGGCGATATGATCTAATTCGTAAATGACATCGATCTTCTGAGCAGTCATGTAGTCAAGCAAGCCTTGAGCTTCTTCCTTGGTCCACTTATCCTTGTCACTAGAAAGGATGCTAGCCACTTCCCGGTAATCCTTTTGTTCAATGGCTGTGACCAATTTGTCCACTGTCACCTGTGGGCCCGTAGTTGTCGAGAAGTAATAGCCTAAACCAGACAAGGCCAAGACCAACAAAGCCAAAATACTGAAGAAGACCTTCTTTTTCTTTCCTTTTTTCTCTTTTTTTACTTTCTTATCTTTCTTTTTCTTGCCTTTCTTGCCAGCTTCTTCTTGCTCTGGCGCTTCTGCTGGCGCTACGGCTTCAACTGGCTGGGACAGGCTTTCTGGAGCCTCTGATGGGCTCTCTACTGGTGCGAAGATTTGTGTTGTTTGATTGGTCTCATCCAAGTGAATCGTCGGAGCAGGTCCTTCTACGATTTCAAAGTTCTGGCTACGTGCTGATTCAATCTCTTCTGGAAGTGGCGCACGTCCATAAAGAGCGACGAAACGCTCTTCCCATGCCTGTTGGAGTGGATTTACAACTGCTTCTACCGCTTCCTGCTCTCCTAGTCCTGGCACTTCTGATGCCACTTGGTCGGTAGCTACTCCAGCAATCAATTTGATTGCCTTAAAATCAAAGCCGGAATCTCTTCCGGCAATGAATTCTTCAGGAGTAGGTTTGCGACCGATTACTTTTTCAAATAATTCTACCCATTTTTTGTTCATCGGTATGTTCTCCTAAAACCTAAAATATTTTTTATCCGATATGTGTATGAACAAGAATTTTATGACAGTCTCCCTATCCGATTAGAAGAAGGAAGCGACGTAGAAGGATACTTGTTCTAAAATGCGTCTGTCAATGATGCCAACAATGGTGAAGATGACAAGAATGACTGCTGCAGAAGCAAGGAGCAACAAGAATTTGTCTGCCTTGAATTTTGTTCTGTTCAAGCCTTGGTAAACGGTATAGAGCAAGCCTAAGAAGTAAAGAACAAAGATCAAAGATAGAAGGAAGCTAAATCCTTCAAAGTACTTGACTAGAGAAAGGATCAAGACAATGAGGGATGCAGGCAAGGCATAGATAGACAAGCGACCAAACTCATCGAATGAACGTTTGTAGGTGTACTCTTTGTCTTGCAAGACAAGGTGACGAACCAAGAAACCAGTCAATTGAGTGGCGTAAAGTGTAAAGAAAGTTACAATGACAATCAATAGATAAGCAGTAAATCCTACTTGAGCGTAAGGGAAGGCACTCGCCACGAAGAAAAGTGAGAGGCTAAGGATAAATGCTGTTAACACATAATGAAGGATACCATTCAAGATTTTTGGTTGATTTTCTACTGTTGGGCGAGCCAAAGCAGAAACGATCCATGACCAGAATCCTTTCATCGCTTGACCAAAGGCATTTGGTTGAGCAGGTTGAGCATAATAGGCTTGACCTGGTTGAGGTTGACCTGGATAAGGTGCTTGTTGGAATCCTTGACCAGGCGCTTGACCTGGTTGAGGTTGACCAAATCCTGGTTGTGGCTGTTGTTGAGGGGCTTGTTGGAAGCCATTTGGTTGAGCACCAAATGCTGGTCCTTCTGGAGCAGCATTGAACTGTGGTGCTTCTTGAACTGGTGCTTCTGGGGCTGCAGCGAATTGTGGTGCTTCTTGCACTGGTGCTTCTGGGGCTGCAGTAAATTGTGGTGCTTCTTGTACTGGTGCTTCTGGAGCAGTAGCAAATTGTGGTGCCTCTTGTACTGGTGCTTCTGGAGCAGCAGCAAATTGTGGTGCCTCTTGCACTGGCGCTTCTGGGGCAGTAGCAAATTGTGGTGCTTCTTGTACTGGTGCTTCTGGTGCAGTAACGTACTGTGAAGTCACTTCTTCTGGTGCAGCTGGAGCAGCAACAAAGCCAGCGTTTGCTTGCTCTGGAGCTACTGGAGCCCCTACAAATTGTGAAGCTTCTTGGGCTAGCTGTTCTTCTTGGAACTCACCTGCAGCCAATGCTTGAGCGATCTCTGCTTCAGTTGCTGAACGACCGTTCACAGCTTCAAAGTAATCAAGCCAATCCTGTTTGATCATAAAATAATCTCCTTATAAAATAAAATACAGATATATTATATAAAAATTTTCGCTAGAATTCAATGTTCTACCGGAATTCACTAGTTGGGATATCCCATCTATTCAAATGCATCCATGCCCCCTTGGACGTTGGTCACATCATAGCCCTCTTCTTCCAAAAATTGGCAGGCACGGGCTGAGCGCCGTCCAGACTTGCAGATGACATAATAGGCTTGCTCCCTATCAAGTTCTGAATACCGTTCTGCCAAAACGGATAAGGGCAGCAAGGTCACCCCATCCAGATGAAGGACATCGTATTCCTCCTGCTCACGGACATCAACGACGTTGATCTCTCCTGCATGGTACTTTGCTAAAAAGTCATTAAATGGTATTTCTTTCATGATTTCTCCTTTTTGATGCCACTATGGCAAGGTTAGTATTTCATAGTTAAAATCAATGGATTCTAAAAAGCGGAATAGGTCTTGGGTTTTGATAAAGATGGTCTTTTCATTGGTATTGGGATGGAAGGTCATGATTTCCTCTGACACAATGTCCTGATCAAAATAGACGAGAATATCCTTTTCTGCATTGTTTAACAAGCCAAATGGGGATACCGTCCCAGCTGGTAATTGCATTTTTTCTGCTAGAGATTCAGCTGAAGCCATACGGATCCGATTGGCTCCTACTTGCTCTTTGAAGTCATCCATGTCTAAGCGTTTCTGGTCATCCATGATGAGCAGATAGTACTGGGTTTTCTTTTTGTTGGTCAAAAACATGGACTTTGTCCGGATCCCTTCGAGACCTTCAATATAAGAATCGGCCTGCTCAGTCGTGAATACTGGTGGGTGTTCCACCACATCAAATTCAATCCCGAGTTCGTCTAATTTGTCTTTGACTTTTTGATATGGATCCATGGAAATACCTCCTTTCACAATTATCACTAACTATTATTTTGTATGGTCGGCTATAATCTGCTGGACTCGAGACCGGAGAGCCGGCACCACTTCTGCCTCAAACCAAGGATTCTTGGCCATCCAGATCTGATTGCGAGGCGAAGGGTGGACCAGAGGGAAATAGTCGGGCAGGTAGTCCTTGTACCGTCTCACCCGCTCTGTCACCTTACCACTGACCTTCTCATGAAGATAGTAGGCTTGGGCGTACTGGCCAATCAAGAGGGTCAACTCAATATCTGGACACTCTTTGAGGAGTTGAGGATGCCACTTTTCCGCAAAGCCCTTGCGAGGTGGCAGATCTCCTGACTTGCCATGACCTGGGAAATAAAAGTCCATAGGAATGACCGCAAATATACCCGAATGGTAGAAGGTCTCTTCATCGACTCCTAACCATTCCCTTAAGCGGTCCCCACTCTTGTCCTTCCAGTAGAGGCCTGCTTCCTGTGTCTTAAGGCCAGGTGCCTGTCCGATAATATTGATTCGAGCTGTCTTTGGTGCCGCAAACAAGGGCTCGATCCTCTTATCCGTATAGTCTTTGTTTTGTGGATCGGCCATGATAGCCTCTTTTATCCTCTTTAGTTGGTCCATTTCTCCTCCTCTAAGCAAAAACTCAGCCAGCAAATGCCGACTGAGTAGCGTCTTATTTGATGAGTTCGTAGATGGCTTCTGCGTAGATTGCAGCTGCACGGTAGAGATCTTCTACATCCGTAAATTCATTGGCTTGGTGCATAGTGTTCACATAGTCTGGGAACATGGCACCGAAGGCAACCCCACGTTTTAATAGACGACCAAAGGTCCCACCACCGATTACTTGCTCATGACCTTTCAGTCCGGTTTGTTTTTCATAGACACGCAAAAGCGTTGAGACCAATTCATCTTCCATTGGAACATAGTGAGGGGTGTGGCCGTGGGCTGACAAGCTAACGGATGCCACTCCTTCTACTTTTTCAAGTCCAGCTTTGATGGTTTCTGGATCTGTTCCTTTAGGGTAACGAATGTTCAAAGCAATGGTGTTATCTGAGCTGTTTTCGTCGAAGTTGAAGACACCCGCATTCATGCTCAGAGCCCCCATCTTTTCATCTGTATGGGCAATGCCTAGTTTCTCACCAGCAAAGTCTTCGTGAAGAAGAGAAGCTGACACCTGCAAGTAAGCTTTGGCATCACCACCGAAGTCAAACTGGTTCAGGAAGAGGGCCAAGTAGGTCGCTCCATTGATCCCAGCTTCTGGAGTAGAGCCGTGGGCAGATTTCCCGATAATAGTGAGCTTAAATTTACCGCCATCTTCTGTTGCAACTTCATAACGAAGTTGGTGTTCATTGGCAAAGGCCTCCAAAAGACTAGCTAGATCTGGTAATTGACCAGAAACGACTGCAGTCGCTGACTCAGGGACCATGTTTTCACGAAGGCCACCGGTAAAGCTATGAAGATGCGCTTGACCTGTATTTTGACCACCGAAGTGAAGGTACTCAGTAATGTTTCCTTTTTCCCCGTTGATGATTGGGAACTCCGCATCTGGAGAGAAGCCAAAGTCTGGATCAGGAAGTCCGACGTGTTTGAAATAGTAATCCATATCGCCCCAACCAGATTCTTCATCTGTACCGACGACAAAACGCACGCGCTTAGATACAGGCAATCCGAGATCCTTGATAATCTTCAAACCATAGTAACAAGCTACTGTAGGTCCTTTATCATCTGATGAACCACGCGCATAGAGCTTGCCATCGATAATCTCTGGTTTGTAAGGATCTGTGTTCCAGCCACTACCTGCAGGCACCACGTCCATGTGGGCAAAAATCCCGAGCTCTTCTTCCCCTTGTCCAAAGGTGAAGTGTCCAGCATAGTTATCCACGTTGGTTGTTTCGTAGCCATCACGCTCAGCGATTTCCAAGAATTTCTCAAGAGCTTTGACGGGTCCAGGTCCATAAGGGTGAGTCGCATCTGCTTGGCTGTCATCTCGTTCTGAGTTGATTTCCAAGAGGCTGAAAAGGTCAGCCATCATTTCTTCGCGACGTTTTTCTACTTCTGCTTTAAAGTCAATTGTTGTCATGCATTCCTCCGTTATTTCGATTTAAATTGAACACTCCAAAATCCCATCAGCGACTATCTACTAGCCTGCCAAAGGATTCTAGAAAACCGGACTTGTATCGTAGGAGACGAGACCATCCGGTTCTTTCAGTTTCTATTAGCGTTTTTCAATGATTTCGTCTACTGGCAAGCGGTAGCTAGGTTCTACCTTCTCCGCTGCGTAACCGACTGTAATCAAGAGTTCAGGACGGAAACGCTCTTCGATTTCCAAGACTTCATTGACTTTTGATTTGTCAAAGCCAAGGATGATGTTAGAGCCGATCCCTTGGTCAGTCAAGGCCAATACCAAGTTCATCGCGACCAATCCAGCATTTAATGCCAAGTAATCGCTGATCTGTTGTTCATTGTAGCGAGCATATTCTGCGGGAAGATTTTGCATGAAGTATTGCAACTGCTCCTCTGTGAAGTTTTTGACCCCACCAACACGCGCAATCTTCCGAGCCCGACGTTGCAAATCGGTGTCCGTAAAGAGAGCGATGGTCACAGGTGCTTCCATGATTTGGTCATAGTTCCCACCATAAGCTACTTTTGCCAATTCCGCATTTTTCTGGCGAACGACCACGAATTTCCATGGTTGGCTATTGTGCGCACTTGGAGCTAAGGTCGCAATTTCAATAGCTGTCCGCACATCCTTGGGATCGACCGGCTGGTCTGTGAAATGCTTGATCGCATGACGTTTTTTGTTGAGTTCTAGGAATTTCATAGTCAACTTCCTTTTCTAATTCTATTACCTCTATTTTAACACAAAATGAAAGAGCTTGCAGAGTTTTTTCATTGAGGAGCCTACTTCCTTTTCAACAACCCCTTTAGCCCTTCTACGGGATCCGATCATTCTGATGCAGGACCTTCTTTTTCAAAGATCTGACCACTAGAATCTTGGAATTTATTAATGATATCGTCGTAGCGAGACTTTCTTTCTTCCTCATAGAGTTTGTTGATTTCTTGATAGTTCAACGGATTTTCAAACTTTGGTTCTGGCTTGCGACCGAGGAAATCCATAGTCGCAAGAAGAAGCAAGATCAGAATCACTAAAGAGGTCCACCCAGTTTCCTTCTTAGGTAGGCGAACTCCCTTGGTCGAAAGAGATTTCCAACTAGGGGATTGAGGCAAGAGCTCATAGATTCTCTTTTGAGTCGGGAAGAGGGTCAACAATGCATACAAGGTCAGAAAGAGAAATGAAAAACTATGGACAGAAATCCAACTATACTTAATTTTCATCTTAAAGGCCTTATAGCCAGCTCCCCCCATATACACTTCTAGAGCGAAGACAGCAATCATCAACAGACAGAAAATCAGGAATTGGACTTTCCATAGTTTTCTTAATCCTAAATACTCTTTTTTGAGCGCCTTTTCTTTGTCCTTAGCTTGGTCTACTCCTACTGGAGCTTGGGTGCTTGGTTTTATTTCACTATTGCTTTCATTTGACCTTACTTTCGCTTCAACCGCTTCTACCTGTCTAGCAAAATAGTCCTCCGCTTCCCTGATGACTTTTCTAAGATTTTCTTCCGTCAGCTTATAAGGAAAACCATTAATCACCCAATTGTCTTTCTTGTCTGGTTTATCTGGCTTCATAACCTGAAGATCAAAGTGTCGTCCAATCAAGCTTATTGAAAAAATGGCTCCATAAAAATCAGATGCAACCGTAAAATCAACACCATAAAATATCTTAGACTTAACCAGTTTGTTCGCTTCTATAAAGGAAACATCCTTTGTAAACGTCGATCGGATTATCTCTTGTACTTGGGAAACATTTGCTTCAACTGTAGCAGGATCACGGGGAAGTGTTAAACCAAAAACCGTATCGGCGGAAGCATTCATTCCCAACTTCCCTTCTAGACTATCTTTAAACCAATCCAAGAAAGAAGTCATATTGGATACTGTTAGATCAATGGACTGATGGAGTGGGAATGCTTGGTCCTCTACAGCAGACACTGTTGGGTCTATCTCTTCTAGGACAAACTGCTGACCCGCTATCTCAAGGCTAAAAAAAGCTGGATAATGAGGCAACAAACAAGTAAAGACAACCCTAAAGGGTTTATTCTTTTCGAAGTGTCTTCTCCAGAAGTCTATTATTGCTATTCCCTCAAAAGTCGATTCTATCATTCTTTTAAGGAGAAAACGCTTTTTTAAGAGATTATCAGGAGTCAGTGCTTCAGAAAACATAAGGCCAGGTTGATCCAAATAAGTTTTGATCTTTTCAAAGCTATCTCGAAAACGATCTAGATCATATAAAAACTCCATCCCGAATCTTTCAGGCCCCCATAAGAGAGATACATCGTTACCTTCAACCATCATATTCACTGTTATCTTATACTCTTCAAGATAAATTTCAAGAATAAAAGTCGGACCATAGGCGCTTCTGGCCGTCGTTTCTATGTCTACAATTTCGAAATTCTCACCAAAAACATGTTGGAGTGCTTCTCGAATATCATTTACCACAAGATCTCTATGCTGATCAACAGTTAATCCCATTTCTTTGTCACTTTCCCCTTATGTGTTTTTATAGACTGAAGAAAAAGATTGACCTCCTTTAGATAGTCGTGTCGTTCAATCAAGGAAGCTAGCAACTCCCTATTATGACCCCGATAGTTATCCTCTCGTCTCAATTCTTCATACATCTCAATAAAAGGAAGGCCCTTATCCTTGGCATCTTGTAGCTCTGCTTCATAGTCGTAAGCTACCTTGCGAAATTGCAGGTTGGTCACCCCATCATCTTTAACATCAATCAGCGCATACTGGGCTCTGTGATTTTGTAGGGGCATCCAGTCAAAATAAGGCATACCAATGGTGCCGGGATTGATGATTTGCTGACCCTGACTACCATAGCGAAGCAACTGCTTGTGGACATGACCGTAGATGCCCACATCGGTCTGGTCATCGAGCAATTGGTCAAAGTTTTCCGTCGCATTAGCTGGACGCAAGTCCCCACCATAATTCTTTTCTGGTAAGTTGTGGGTCAGTGAAAAGCGAATGCCGTTTATCTCCTTCTTCTCCATTAGAGGAAGCGAGCGAAGCCAATCGATCCGATTAGGATCAATTTCTTCCATGACATATTGAGTGAGACGAAGCATCTGAATCTCCTGCGGATCCTCAAGCCCGTATTCGCCATCCAAAGCCTCTAGGACACAATCGTC
>ERZ773037.932-NODE-932-length-15412-cov-11.007619_pt1 | contig 15412 bp, 12 predicted proteins | sample MGYA00511466_ERZ773037 | MGnify/ENA primary metagenome ERZ773037 (study PRJEB29015, sample SAMEA2738146) | human oral metagenome | biome: human oral; feature: human-associated habitat; material: saliva | place: China | collected 2202 ... | reverse complement strand
GAATAATTGCGTGTTCGCGGCCGCCGGGGCCCAGTACCAAAACCTTCATGCTATTTAGGGTACCCGGTATCACACTAAAAATGTGAGCTGAGCGCACTAAAAATGCGGCTCTTCTCATGTAGCGGCACATTCAAAAGAATGCACGTTCGAGAAGAGCCGCACGGCCCGGTAACCGAAGCTACCGAATCAAGCTAAACCTTAGATGAGGGCGGTAATAGCAGCCAGGCCACCGAAGACAATACCGGGAGCGTTCGCAATGATAATCGGGACGTCCTTCTTGGGGCGCCACAGACCGTACAGAACCCACAGGGTGCAGTTCACAGCAGCAACCAGAGGCTGAATCCAGTCACCCTTGTGACCGCTCAGGTTACCAATAATCTGCGGGAAGTAGAACACATACATGAGCACTGCGGTCACAGAAGCAACGCGAGCCAGGATGGGGAAGAACTTTGCGTGGAATTCAGATTCTGCGCTCAAACCACCCTTGGGGGAGGTGTTCTGTGCGGAGGTGGTTGCGGAGGTGTTGTTCTGCTCTGCCATGGATGTACTCCTTTACATGGTTTGCCGCTCACCAATCAAGAGTAAGTTGAGGAGGTGAGGGGCGCTGAGGATGCATACTCGTACCGGGTCGCGTCTAACTAGTTTCGCATAGATATAGGGGTCCCTGGGCTGCAGCAATTTCCTACCGGATGCATTACGCCCGTTCTCAGACTGCATATCGGGGCATGCCAGCCCCACGCTCACCTCCGCGCCACCGAGCGCGAATAGGGTCAAGCCGCACGCCCCGCTTAAACTAGAAGAATGACCAACAGCACCACCCCACAGGCAACCACTCACACCACCTGCCAGAGCAGCGCCTTCGACGTAGAACTCGCGCAGCTCACCCGCAACAACCTTGTTGAAGCACGCCACCGCGGCCGCCTCATCCTGCTGGGCCCCGACGGCGATGTGCAGCTAGCCCTCGGTGATATTCACGAGCCCTTCTACCTGCGCTCCGCCGCCAAGCCCCTGCAGGCCATCGGATCCATGAAGGCGGGCGCACCCCTGCGCGGCTCCCAGGTCGCCATCGCCTGCGGTTCGCACCGCGGCACCTTCGAGCAGATGCGCGCCGTGCAGGACGTACTCACCCAGGGCAGCACCGAAACCAACCCGCTCACCCCGGCACACCTGGCGCTCAAGCCCACGCTCCCTGCCGATCAGCAGGCACGCCAGGCAATGATCCAGGCAAACCTCGCCGCTACCGCCCTGGCGCACCCCTGCTCCGGCAAGCACGCCACATTCCTGTGGGCGTGCACCGCCAAGCTGGAGCGCGGCGACCTCGAAGAGGGCTCGCAGAACTGGACCCTGCACAACTACCTCGACCCCGCACACCCGCTGCAGCAGGTCATTACCGAAGAAATTGAGGCGTTCACCGGCGAGCCGGTAGCCGCCATCGGCGTTGACGGCTGCGGCGCACCCGTGCACGCGGTCTCCCTGCTGGGTGCCGCACGCGCCTACTCGACCCTGGGTGCGGCAATCCGCAACCTCGGGGCGGATGCACGCGCCTCCACGGTCGCGACCGCCATGGTGGATTACCCCGAGCTGATTCAGGCGCCCGGCTCCCCCGACACCGTGCTCAGCGAAGAGCTGGATGCAATCGTCAAGGGCGGCGCGGAGGGCGTGCTCTGCATTGGTCTGCGTTCGGGCGCGTCCGTGGTGGTGAAGATGAGCGACGGTTCGCACCGCGCCATGTACGCCGTAGCTCTGCGTGCTCTCGTTGCTGGCGGCTACCTGAGCGCCGAGGAATGCGAGCGCCTACTCGCGCTGGTGGTTCGCCCGGTGACCGGCGGCTACGTGGACGGCAAGCCGGTTGTGGTGGGCGAGCTGCGCGTACATGAGGAGCTTTTACATGCGGAGCTTTTCACCCGCGAGGATCCGACTCCCGGCGACCCCGAAGAGAACGCCCAGGAAGAGGACTAGTCGTGGCGATTCGACGTAAGACCAGCGAGGAAGCGGGCATGGCGGCGGTCCGCGAAGTGCGTGCCTTCTTTGAGGCGCAGCGTGCGGCAACCGGCGAGCCCGCAGATTCGCATGCCCGGGGCGAGTACCTGCTGAACAGCTACCTGCTGAACAGTGCCGGGGTGGAGCAGGCATTTGCCGCGCTCCCCCGCTCGGTGCGTGCAACCTTCGTGCGCTTCACCCTGGAGGAGCTGGCGACCCTCGCCCCCGGCAATAGTGTGGAGGTGCGCGTACCCCCGCTGGGCGTGACCCAGTGCGTGGCGGGTCCTCGCCATACGCGCGGTACCCCGCCGTCCGTGGTGGAGACGCGCCCGCTCGTGTGGGCGGCACTGGTGCTGGGTGCGTGTTCGTGGGAGCAGGCGGTGAGTGCCGGTGTGCTTGATGCCTCGGGTGAGCGTAGTGACCTTTCGGGCTTGTTGCCGCTCTTCTAGAATTTGCTACGAGTTCGCAGGCCACGAGCCCGCAGGCCACGAGCCCGCTAGCCCACACAGTTTCGTGATTTGGCGTGTTCGTTGCCCGTTCTAGTCGTCCATCCTGAGGTATTTAGCGTATCCTTCACCACAGCGTCTCTGAAACCCGGTACACTTTTAAAGGTCTGGTGTATGCTATGGCACACGCAGGCAGGTGTGAGTGCGGCAACACGCCCCAATCTTGCGCCTGCACAGACGCATCCGCAGTCCCAACGTCGAAAAGAAGTGAATTGATTCGCCCCGACGGAAAACTCACTCACGACCTCGATCCGATTGACCACGGCCCCAAGGACGCCTGCGGCGTCTTCGGCGTCTGGGCTCCCGGCGAGGACGTGGCAAAGCTAACCTACTACGGCCTGTACGCACTCCAGCACCGCGGCCAGGAATCAGCAGGTATCGCAACCAGTAACGGCAAACGTATCCACGTGTACAAAGATATGGGACTCGTCTCCCAGGTCTTTGACGAAGCCACCCTCAGCTCCATGCCCGGCGACCACGCTATCGGCCACGCCCGATACTCCACCACCGGCGCATCCCACTGGGCTAACGCACAGCCCACCCTCGGTACCACCCCGCACGGCACGCTCTGTCTGGCGCACAACGGTAACCTCACCAACTCGGCTGATCTCTACGAGCGTCTGATTGAAAAGAACGGCGGCAAGCCCCCCAAGCACGGCGAACTCGCCCAGGGCAACACCACCGACACCGCACTCGTCACCGCCCTGCTGGCGGAGCACGATTTCGATTCCCTCGAAGAAGCAGCACTCGACCTGCTGCCGACCCTACGCGGTGCTTTCTGCCTCACCTTCATGGATGAGAACACCCTCTACGCCGCACGCGACCCGCAGGGCGTTCGCCCCCTCGTACTCGGTCGCCTGGAGCGCGGCTGGGTTGTCGCATCCGAAACCGCGGCACTTGATATTGTCGGCGCGTCCTTCGTGCGTGAAGTTGAGCCCGGCGAATTCCTCACCATCGACGAGAACGGTCTGCGTTCCCAGCGCTTCGCAGAAGCTAAGCCCGCAGGTTGCGTCTTCGAGTACGTTTACCTCGCTCGCCCGGACACCACCATCTCCGGCCGTAGCGTCTACGAATCCCGCGTGGAAATGGGCCGTCAGCTCGCTCGTGAGCACGCCGTCGAAGCTGACCTGGTCATGCCCACCCCCGAATCCGGTGTTCCCGCCGCAATCGGTTACGCCGAAGAGTCCGGCATTCCCTACGGTAACGGCCTGGTCAAGAACGCCTACGTGGGTCGAACCTTCATTCAGCCCTCGCAGACCATCCGCCAGCTCGGTATCCGTCTGAAGCTGAACCCGCTCAAGTCCGTGGTTGCGGGCAAGCGCCTCGTCGTTATTGACGACTCCATCGTTCGCGGTAACACCCAGCGCGCCCTCGTGCGCATGCTCCGCGAAGCAGGCGCGAAGGAAGTGCACGTGCGCATCTCCTCCCCGCCCGTGAAGTGGCCCTGCTTCTACGGTATTGACTTCGCCTCCCGCGCGGAGCTGATCGCTAACGGCCTGTCCGTAGACGAAATCGCCTCCTCCCTGGGCGCCGACTCGCTCGGCTTCATCTCCCAGGACGGCATGATGGCAGCCACCGAGCAGCCCACCGAAAACATGTGTACCGCATGCTTCACCGGCGAATACCCGATTGAGCTGCCCAGCGAGGAACGACGCGGCAAGTCCCTCTTCGACTCCGAGGAGAAGGGCAAGGGCGGCCCCCTCGCCGGTAAGGCTGCTGAGGTGACCGTGGAACGCCCCGTCCCCTCCAAGCCCGAGCATGCCGAGGCTGTCTCCATTGAAACCCGCGAAGGAACCGAAACTCTCGAAACGAAGTTCGACCCCTCCGCAGTACAGGTTGCCGCAGACGACGCCGGCATGGGCATGTGCAACCCCGGCCCCGACGCCGACCTCGAGGCACTACTCACCGAGCAGGACCGCACCCCCGCAAACTCCTCCGCTACCACTACCCCGAAGGAATCCTAATGAGCGAGAACACCACCACCGTAACCTACGCAAGCGCAGGTGTTGACGTAGAGGCTGGCGATCGCGCCGTTGAGCTGATGAAGGGCGCTATCAAGGCGACCCACAACTCCTCCGTCGTTGGTGGCGTGGGCGGCTTCGCGGGCCTGTACGACGTCTCCGAGCTCGTCAAGTACCGCAAGCCCTACCTGGCTACCTCCACCGACGGTGTAGGCACCAAGGTCGCTATTGCGCAGGCACTGGATATTCACGACACCATCGGTTACGACCTGGTCGGCATGGTCGTGGACGACATCGTCGTGTGCGGTGCGAAGCCGCTGTTCATGACCGACTACATTGCCACCGGCAAGGTCGTTCCCGAACGTATCGCTGACATTGTGCGCGGTATCGCTGGCGCGTGTGCACAGGCTGGTACCGCCCTGGTTGGCGGCGAAACCGCCGAGCACCCCGGCCTGCTCGCAGAGGACGAGTACGACGTTGCGGGCGCAGCAACCGGTCTGGTCGAGGCAGACGAACTGCTCGGCCCCGAGCGCGTGCGTGAGGGTGACGTGCTGATTGCTATGGCTTCCTCCGGTATTCACTCCAACGGCTACTCCCTGGTCCGCAAGGTCCTGAACGTTGCCGGTTGGGGTCTGGAGCGCCAGGTAGACGAGCTGGGCCGCACCATCGGTGAAGAGCTGCTCGAACCCACCCGCGTGTACGCGGCAGACTGCCTGGATTTGGCGGCAGCATTCCCCGTCAACGGCGAAGACGGCACCACCGGCAGCGGTGTGCGCGGCTTCTCCCACGTGACCGGCGGCGGCCTGGCTGCTAACCTGGCTCGCGTTCTGCCCCAGGGCCTGGAGGGTCGAGTGGACCGCTCCACCTGGCAGATTCCCGCAATCTTCTCCCTGATCGGTTCGCTGGGCAACGTGCCCCTTGCCGACCTGGAGCGCACCCTGAACCTGGGCGTGGGCATGATCGCTATCGTTGACCCCTCCGTGGCTGAGGCTGCTACCAAGCGCCTGAACGACCGCGGCATCCCCTCCTGGATTATGGGTGACGTTGTTGCCGCCGGCGAGCCCGAGGCTAACAACCCCGATTACGTTCAGGGCGCTAAGGGCGTGGACGGCGGCGCGGTTCGCCTGCTGGGCTCCTACGCTTCCTAAGGAGGCTTTCTCCAGTAGACAGCGAGCGCTAGTTTGCTGGTGCTGATGAGTCTATAGGCCGGGGCGGTCACCATGCGGTGGCCGCCCCGGTCTTTTGTGTGCCTGCCGGTAGAGTGTGCCTGCAGGCAGGGTGTGCCGTCAGCGCTGCCAGCTATGAGCGCCACCAGCTTTTTATTTAATTTCACGCGCATTTCGGTTGGTTTTTATCTTTTAATATCAACCACATTTTTAATGCATTTCAGTGCTTACACCACAGTGTTAAAATATTTACTTATCACCCACCCCTCAAGGGGCGCCATGCAGTTCACCTCGCACACCTAAACCTTCAAGTTTCACTTGCATAAACCCTCAATGATTAGGCACTATTCAGCCTGTACGGGTTGATTTTCTGCACATTAACCCGCGAAAAATGCTTTAAAAATCCCTAAAGCTCACCCTGAAGTGATACCTTAGAAATGTACGTTGCACGCCGTCCAAAATGAGTTCTTCCGGGACGAAAAAGGGTCAAAGAAATACTATTCCCTCACCCCATTCATTACTTCAGCGCGCCCAAAAACAGACCCCTTTGCCGCCCCGTAACAACAAACCAAACATGGACGGAACCGCACCCGTACACTTCACACAGTCCACACCAACACACCTACATCAGGAGAACCAGATGAGGCTTCCATACTTCGGCGCGCAGCGCACCGAAACACCTCCTCGCCGCTGCCCCGATAACCCCGGCACCGATAACCACCGCAGCAAGCGCCCCGCACACGCAGCCATGAGCCTGCTCGCCGCCGGTGCGCTCCTCTTCGGAGGCGACCTGCCCGCAGTCCTCGCGCAGGCACCCAGCGACGAAGCCATCGTGGCAGCAGCCCAGGCGGCACCCCAGATCGAAGGGCCCGCCAGCCCCATCAACCTCATGCGCAACGGCGCGGCACGCCCTAACACCCCCGCTGCGGCAGCCCCGGGTACGCTCCCCCAGCAGGCGTTCGACCGCTTCATCGTCACCTACACCAACGAAGCCAAGCAGCGTAAGCTGCAGCGCGACGGCGACTGGGACGCTATCCGCGGCATCGTTGACGACATCATGGACACCGTCGGAATCGTCAGCGAAGAGCTGAACGTCGACGTTAAATTCTTGCGCAACACCTCCACCAATGACGCCGTCATTCAGACCTCCAAGAGCCTGAACAAGTACCAGGCGAAGGAGTTCATGGAGAAGGTCGCCTCCGACCCGGACGTAGCTTCCGTCGAACCCGACTACATCAACTACCCCGCCGCAGAAGGCGACATCACCTTCCAGTTCAACGACCCGCAGTACAGCAAGCAGTGGAACCTCACCAACCCCACCACCGGCGTCCAGAACACCGGTAACGCACGCCTGCGCCGCGGCGCCCACGTCAAGGTCGCCGTACTCGACACCGGCTACGTACCGCACCCCGACCTGGTCACCGGCATGGCAAACGGCTACGACTTCATCAGCGACCCCCTCAGCGCCCGCGACGGCGACGGCCGCGACCCCAACCCCAGGGATGAAGGCGACTACGCGCCCTACAACCTCTGCAAGGACCAGGCGAACGCCCACACTTCCACCTGGCACGGCACCAGCGTTGCCGGCATTATCGGCGCCCGCGGCGGCAACGGCATGGGCATTGTTGGTACCGCCGACCTCGCCCGCGTGCAGCCCGTGCGCGTGCTGGGCCGATGCGGTGGCCGCACCTCCGACATTGCCGACGCCATCATCTGGGCTGCCGGCGGACACGTTGACGGAGTACCGGATAACACCTACCCCGCCAAGATCATCAACATGTCTCTAGGCACTGTGGGCACCTGCCCCGCCGCATACCAGCGCGCCATCGACATTGCCCGCTCCAAGGGCGCACTCGTGGTCGCTGCGGCTGGTAACGGCAACACGGAGGCTTCCAAGTACGCACCCGCCAACTGCAGGGGCGTCATCACGGTTGGCGCAACCACCAAGGCTGGTACGCGAGCATCGTTCTCGAACTACGGTACGAGGGTTAACATCTCGGCACCGGGTGAGGACATTCTCACCCTGTCCATGAATAGCCTCGACCGCCCGGATAACACCAAGTTCAGCTACGACTACGAGAGCGGCACTTCCATGGCCGCACCGCACGTCTCCGCTCTGCTGGCTCAGCAGCTGGTCAATGGCACTTCCATAACCACCAAGCAGGTTGAGGAGGCGTTCACCCTCGCGGGGGGAAACCGCATCAAGTGCGATAAGTATTTCTGCAGCCGAGGCATTATCAACAGCTTCAACCTGGCTAAAAAGGCGGGAAACCTGGACGCAAACGGCAAACTTGCCTTCCAGCGCCCGCCGCGCAAGGTCATCATCAAGGGTTTGAGCGCTGGCGCTTCTAAGGAAAAGATTGCCGACGGTGCAGGCGAGGCTGAGGCGGCTGAGGCAACCACTGCAGCATCCGCGCAGGCGGCTGGCACCCATGAGCAGAACCTCGCCGACGGCTACAGCCAGATTCCTGACGACCGGATTCCCGGCGCCCCGGCGATGGAAATCCCTGAGGATGCCCAGGTCTACGACCTGAACGGTGACGCTGAGCCCATCGCCCAGGACGAGCCGCTGGTCACCAACCCGGCGCAGAAGCCTCGCGAGGCCGAAGAAAAGTACTAACCGCGCATGCCGGGGTGAATCTTTGTAGATTCGCCCTGCAGGTATAGCAAAGCCCCCGATGAGGGAACTCATCGGGGGCTTTTCACATCTACAACGAGGTTCGGCTAGTGGAGATAACTAGCGGTGATTACCGGTCGCGAAGCCCAGGTAGCCATTATTCGGATAGCCGCTATTCGGGTAGGTGTTCGCAGAAGCACCGTACCAGGAGCGGTAACGCGGAGTGTGGCCGTAACGCGGACGCGACGGGTACGAGGGGCGGGTCACCGGGCGGGACGGGCGAGTGACCGGTCGGCTAGCCTTGGGAGCCGGGGTCACCTTCGGTGCCGGGGTTACCTTAGGCGCGGGGGCCTGCTGACGCTTAGCGTCCTCTTCAGCCTTCTTGCGGGCTGCCTCTTCAGCCGCCTTCTTACGTGCGACCTCCTCCTCAGCCTTCTTGCGTGCCGCCTCAGCCGCAGCAGCATCGGCAGCCTCGCGGTCGGAGCGGACCTGCTGAACCGCACGCGCCGCATTCACAATGCCGGAACCGCACGCGGACTGGTCACACTCAACACTCTGAGAGGTGGACTGCAGAGCCTTCTTCGCCTGAGCGTACGTCAGCTTCGGGTCGACCGCCTTCATGAGCGCCACAATACCGGCAACATGCGGTGCCGCCATGGAAGTGCCCTGGTACTCGGCGTAGTCGGCCTTACCGGGAGCGGTCTTGCCGGCGTTGAGGGTGGAGAGAATACCGCCACCCCAGTAGCGGCGGTCGCCGCCGGGTGCGCTCACGTCCACGCGGGAGCCGTAGTTGGAGAAGTAGGAGCGCTTGCCGTTCTTATCGGTTGCGCCAACGTTGATGACGTCCTCACAGTTGCCGGGGCTGGACTTCGAGGCATCAAAGTTATTGTTACCCGCTGCGACAACCACGATGGAGCCGCGCTTATTCGCCTGAGCAATCGCCTGGCGGTACGGGGTGGTGCAGGTGCCCTCGCTACCGATGGACATGTTAATGACCTGGGCGGGGTTCTGGTTTGCGGGTACGCCGCGCACGCTACCACCGGCGGCCCAAATAATGCCGTCGGTGATGTCCGAGTCGAAGCCGCCGCAGGCGCCCAGAACGCGCACGGGCACAATCTTCGCCTCGGGTGCCACACCGGCAATGCCCTCGTTGTTGTTTGCGATAGCGGCGATAGTGCCCGCCACGTGGGTACCGTGCCAGTCGGAGGCGGTCGCCTTCGAACCGGTGAAGCACTGGTTATCTACGGTCCAGTTGCCGGCGTCAGTCGGGTCGGAGTCGCGGCCGTTACCGTCGTTGGAGAAGGCCGACTCGGCAATGAAGTCATAGCCGGGCAGCACGTTAGCGTCCAGGTCCGGGTGAGCGGTGATGCCGGAGTCCAGCACCGCCACGGTCACGCCCTTGCCGCGGGTGGTGCCCCACGCCTCCAGCGCGGAGACGCCCTTCTCACCGGTGAGGGACCACATGCGGTTCATCTTCGGGTCGTTGATCTTGACGGTTTCTGCGGTGCTATCCACGGTGGCGTAGCGGCGCATATCGGGCGACACGGAGGCGACCTTGGAGTTTGCGCTCAGGGCGTTCATATACTGCTGCGCTTGAGCCGGGGTGAGCTCCGCGGAGGTGGTAACCACGCTGGCATCCAGCGCGGTGGAGCGAACGTAGCTGGTCTTAATGTTCAGCAGCTCGTCAATGCTCTGCACCTCGGAGGTGATGCCCGCGTAGAGTGCGTCGGCCCAGGTTGCCTGCTGGGTGCCAGCGGCGGCGGACCAGTCAATCTGGTCTGCGGTGGCGTCGGCGGAAGCGGCGTTCTTCGCGTCATCGGTGTAAGTGATGATGAAGCGGTTGTATGCCACGGGCGCGGACTGGGTGACCTGCGCATTATTGGAAATCTGGGCGGCGGTAGAAGCCTGTGCCGCCGCAGATGCCTTGGGCTGGGTAGCCTGCGCGGCGTTAGAAGGCTGTGCCGCCACGACGGGGATCACGCTTGCCGAGAGCAGGCAGGTTGCGGTGACGAAGCTCAGCAGGGAACGCTGTGAGGAGCGTGCCTGCGAGGGGCGAGCAATGCGAAGCATGGACGTCCTTGAGGTGAGTGGTACCGGGTACGCACGGTGCGGCGTAGCGTTGCCGACTCGCGTTGAGGGCGTGCGCTCGGTACGAGTGAATACGGAAGAGTGAGGTGTGGTGCATTGTGTGGGCTGTGAAGTGGTTCCACAATGTGCGTGCACGGGTACGCACCGTGAGATACTCTAGCACCATTTCGGGTTACTTTATGAATAAAATAACCTTTGTGATGCAGATCATTTTATGCAAAGATGAGTAAAACTTAAATCTTTACTTTAAGGCACCAGAATACCTCGACTAGGCATTTCTTTATCTGCATTTACATGAAAGAAAAATCTCATTATTTACGCCACACTATCGAGTTTTAGCCGCTATATACCTGGAAAAAGGTGCTAGGATAGCGATATCTCACCACATAAACTACTTCCGAAGAACTCCCGCACGGGGGTTTAGAGAAAAATACACATCAATGCAGTGATGTGCATTTTCTTTTTCTATTCGCTCCTCACAAGCAAATATGCAAAAGAATGCAAATATTTTCTCGAAGGTGCATTTATGTGAGTGGATGACCAACCCACTTGCCGCTTCCGGCACTCACATACGCAAAGGACCCCGATGTCTTTTACCACTCACCCCTCAGCGCGCGGTGTCGCACGCACCGCACTGAGCCTGGGTACTGCAGCAACACTCGTCGCAACCCTGGGCGCCCCCGCATCCTTCGCGGCACCCGCAAAGGCCAACAGCGCCGAACGCGCAAAAGCCCACACCACCATCTCCTCCCTCAGCTCCGCACAGCAGAAGGCAGGCTTCAACCGCTTCGTTATCACCTACACCGATAGCGCACTGAACGCAGGCGGCATCAACTGGGCAAGCCCCGCAGGCACCCAGGTTGCCACCTGGAACGACGCCCTCTACCAGGGCCTCACCTCCGAGGTGAAGAGCGTCGACGACCTCTTCAAAATCAAAACCAACTACGTGCGCACCACCGCCCAGAAGGCAACCGTGGTGACCGTCTCCTCCAAGCTCACCGCAGAGCAGGCGGAGAAGTACATGGCAACCCTGAGCTCCAACCCCTCCGTCGCATCGGTAGAACCCGACCTACTGCGCCGCTCGAATGCACGCGCTCGTGGCGCCGCGACCTCCAAGGTGGCTCAGGTCGCCAAGGCCGCGCAGGCATCGGACCAGGTTGTGGCACCGAACGACACCCTGTACCCGCAGCAGTGGAACCTGCACGGCACCAAGGGTATCTCCGCGCCCGAGGCATGGCAGACCACCCAGGGCGCTGGCGTGACCGTTGCTGTGATTGACTCCGGCATCGTCAAGCACCCCGACCTGGACGCGAATGTTCTGCCCGGCTACGACTTCATCACCGAGCCCTCCATCGCCCGTGACGGTAACGGCCGCGACTCCGACCCGACCGACCAGGGCAACTGGGAAGAAGCGGGCGTCTGCGGTGCTGACTCCGAGGCAAGCGAGTCGAACTGGCACGGCACCCACGTTGCCGGTTCCATCGCCGCAATTATGAACAATAAGCGCGGTATCGTCGGCGTGGCGCCCTCCACCAAGATCCTGCCCGTGCGTGCTCTGGGCATGTGCGGCGGCTACGACTCCGACATTGCGGATGCAATGATTTGGGCAGCTGGCGGCACCGTTGAGGGTGTTCCCGCGAACTCCAACCCCGCCAAGATCATCAACCTCTCCCTCGGCGGCGAGGGCACCTGCCCCGCAACCTACTCCAAGGCTATTGCTGAGGTGAACAAGCGCGGCGCGATTCTCGTCGTTGCAGCTGGTAACGATGGTCAGGACACCTCCAAGGTCGCTCCGGCTAACTGCGGCGGCTCGATCGTGGTGGGCGCTACCGACCAGGAGGGTAAGCGTAGCGACTTCTCCAACTACGGCAAGCTCGTTGATGTGAGCGCCCCCGGTAGCGGCATCATGTCCACCGTGGACCTGGGTACCACCGTGTCCACCGGTGCAGGCTACACTGAGTACGACGGCACTTCCATGGCGGCACCTCAGGTTGCTGGCGTGATTGCGCTGATGAAGTCGGTGGATCCCTCACTGACCGCTGAGCGCGCAAAGCAGATTCTGAAGCAGAGCTCCAAGCCGCTCACCTGCGATGTGAACGCGTGCGGCTCCGGCATTGTGAACGCGGCGAGCGCACTGGCTATGGTGCAGGGCAAGAAGGACCCGAACCCTGCTGCGAAGCCCTGGCCGAAGCGTGCCCCCAAGCACCCAACCCGTGCGGCACGTGTTGGTTACGTGACCAACCCGGCGGTCAACCACAACCCGCCGTTCCTGATTACCCCCGGTGGTCTGATCCCCGGCCGCTAATCGGCGCGTTATCCTTTGGAAGCCGGTGAGCCAATAGGTTTCTGAAGGATGCCACATACAAAAAGCCCCCGTTGAGTTTTCTCAGCGGGGGCTTTTCGTGAACAGAATGCTGCCGCTTGTGGTGCGGCAGCTTGCATCTCCCACCCACCCTCACGACTGACGGGTGGGAGAAGTTTTGTAGGTAGCCCCTATAAAACTAGCCACTAGTGAACTAGCCACTAGTGAACTCGACTCCAGGGTAGGCGAACTAGGGGCGTACCTGGGAGGCGCGCGCGCCGGTACGGATACCAGCAGCCTCCATGCGAGCGGACTCGTAGCTCACCGCACGCAAACCCGAGGGTGCGTGAGTTGCCACTGTCTTCTCTCGCGTATTTTCCTGCCACCGAGTGGGTAGAAAGACCCAGCGGCGCTGGACCGCGAAGCTGATCGGGATCAGAATCAGTTCGGTCAGGATCTTGGCGACCAGCAGGGACGCGCCCAGGCCGGTCAAAGCTTCCATCAGAGCCGCATTGGCTGCGAGGATACCCACCGCCAGCACGGCGTAACGTACCAGTGAGGAGGATGCCGAGGGGCGTGCGCCTCCGTCGTGCATGAGCATTCGGTTGACGGTGAAGTTCGTCAGCGCCGAAATGACGCGGGCGCCGACCACGGCCGCCAGTAGCGGAACGCCCATGCCCACCAGGACGAACAGGGCGATAGCATCCACGAGGAAGCCGGTCAGGAAAGACGAAGCCAGGAAGGCAAGCAGGGGCGCGTAGATGAGCGCCGAGTCCTGCAGCGGCCTAAAGTGGCTGGTCGGGTTGCCCGGCTCGTAGACCTTCACGATGGGTACCTGCACCAGCTCCACGTCTGCACGGGTTGCGCGCAGCAGCATGGAGAACTCGTACTCGTACTTATCGCCGGGGATCTTTAGCAGCCAGTCCAGAATCTGCGGGGTGAAGCCGCGCAGACCGGTCTGGGTGTCTGCCACGCGGGCACCGGTCGCCAGGGCGAAGAAGCCTACGGTTGCGCTGTTACCGATTTTGGAGCGCAGCGGCACCTTGGTGCCTTCTTCGCCGGCGTTCGGGTCGGGCTTGGTGCGCACACCGAGGATAATACTCTTCTGCCCTGCTGCTGCCGCGGTTTCGGTGCGCACACCCACACGGAAGATATCCTGGGGCAGGTGCTGGCCGTCCGCGTCGGCGGTGACGATGACCTCACCGGGGCGGTTTGCTTTCGCCCAGGCGATGCCGGTGCGCAGTGCCGCACCCTTGCCCCTATTGGCGGGGTGGGTCTGCACGGTCACGCCGTCAATGCGCAGTTCGGTAAAAATCGGTGCGTAGGTGCTGCCGGATCCATCATCAATCACGAGGATTTCGGCGCTAGGGTCCTGTTCGCGCAGGGCCCGGGCAAGGCGGACCAGCGATTGGTCCGGCTTATAGGCGGGTATCAGGATAATCACGATGCGCTCCCTGCAATGTAGAGGATGTCGCTGGTGCCACGTTCTTTAGTGCCACCCTGCGGGCGGTTGACCAGCTGATTGTTGAAGACCATGGCGGAGGAGCCACCACCGTCCAGGTTGTAGGCGCTGACGCAGCCGAGGTCCTTGAACATCTGGGCGAACTCGGGCATGGTCACGCCACGCGAGTAGTTGGTGGAGCGGCCGTCGACCACGATGAAGACCAGGTGGTTGGCGCCGAGCACACCCACGCCGGTTCGCGGCTGGTTGCCCTGGATGGAGTGGTTACCGAAGTTGGTGTCCACCTCGACGCTGTCGATGCCGTCGACGATTGCGGAGTCCTTGACCAGTACGGGGCCGAAGGAGAGGGTGTTCCACACACCTTCGCTGACGAGGGTCTGGGCGTTGGTTGCGGTTTCGTCGTAGAGCTTGACGGAGCCGTCGCGGTAGAAGGCGAGACCCTCGCGAGCACCGGAGTCACGGTAGACAACACCGTTTCGGATCACAATGCCGGTGGTTCGGAAGCCGTAGTAGTCACCGTTGATTGCCCAGATGCCGTTGTGTTCGGAGGCAATGTTCGAGGGGGTGTCGATGATGTTCTGGCCGAACTTGTTGTTGGCGAAGGCGCTTCGCAGCAGGGTTGCGTTGTCGAGCTTGATGTCTGCCACGAAGGAGACGACCGCATCCGAGCCGCTGCCGGTGGTGTTGGAGGTGATGGTGATCGAGCCTTCGTTAGCGGTGAGGCTCTGACCGTTGACCTTCACACCGGTCAGTTCGGTGGGGTCTGCGGTGGCGGAGCCGGAGGCGCTTGCGTTCGCCTGGGCTGCTGCCGCCTCGTAGGCGGTGGTGTCTTCGATTTCGGTGTGCTCTGCCAGGTAGCGGTTGTACGCCCAGCCTGCGCCGCCGCCGACTACTGCGAGTGCGCCGAGGCCGCCGCCGATGAAGATTCGACGGGTGAGCTTCTTCTTGGCTAGCTTCTGCTCTGCGGCGGTTTGCACTGCGTTAGCTTGTTCTGCTGCGGTCTGGGTGGCCTGGTCAATGTTCTGAGTCATGTTCTGTTCGTTGTTCATGTCTCTAGAATGCCGGGCTAGTCTCTGTGCCAGGCATGACTAAGCTGTGCAGAAGCTATGTATGCTTATTCATTTCAAACTTTTTTATTACTGACTATGCCCTATTACCAAGTAGAGCTATGCGCATCTATGTATAAACATGTGTATTGGCTTTGCGCCCCACACAGTTAGCCCCGGTGGGCAACCCGTCCTCGCGCATCCACCCGGGTGCATCCGCACAAACTGCGGGCACGAAAAAACCGGCTGAGCACCCCGTGCGGGGCCTCAAGCCGGTTCATCAT
>ERZ773037.927-NODE-927-length-15434-cov-5.251317_pt1 | contig 15434 bp, 15 predicted proteins | sample MGYA00511466_ERZ773037 | MGnify/ENA primary metagenome ERZ773037 (study PRJEB29015, sample SAMEA2738146) | human oral metagenome | biome: human oral; feature: human-associated habitat; material: saliva | place: China | collected 2202 ... | reverse complement strand
TTTTGATGAAACAAGCTAATTGGGGTAAAAAATAATTATTGAAATTATTTAGATTTCTTATTATAATATAAAAAGTATTTTTATGTTACAATTTACAAAATTACATTACATTAATGAAAGGAGTTATGGGATTTTTTCCATATAAGTTTTTGATATGCCTAATATACTTGAAATGATTGATAGATTTTTAAATTTAAAATTTACTAATGAATTAACAGTTGAAGTTGTCTGTTTTAGATTACTTTTAGCTATCATTCTTGGTGGAATTGTTGGTTATGAAAGAGAGAAAAATAATCGTCCTGCTGGATTTAGAACACATATTTTAGTGTGTTTCGGAGCAGCTATTGTATCTATGGTACAAGATCAATTAAGATTAAACATTCTTGATTTAGCTAGAACAGAAGGGACTGCCGTTGCTTCTGTAATAAAAACTGACTTAGGTAGACTTGGAGCACAAGTAATAAGTGGAGTTGGTTTCTTAGGTGCAGGTAGTATAATGAAAGAAAAAGGTGAAACTGTTGGAGGACTGACAACTGCTGCTGGGATTTGGGCAACTGCCTGTGTTGGTCTAGGAATTGGTTGGGGATTTTATAATATTGCTGTTGTTGCAATTTTGTTTATGATAATTATTATGGCTACTTTAAAGAAATTAGAATCAAGACTTGTAAAAAAGTCAAGACTTTTAAAATTTGAAGTAAAGTTTTTTGATGCAGATGGTTTTGCAAATGGACTTATAGAAGCCTATGAAGTTTTTAGGCAAAAGTCTATAAAAATTTCTGAGATAGATAAATATCAAGATGAAGGTATAGTAACTTTTACAGTGAATATAAAAGGAAGAAATAATATCTCTGATGTTGTTGTTTCACTTTCATCAATTAAAAATGTTGAATATGTAAAGGATGTATAATGCGTGTTATAGGGATAGATCCAGGTACAGCAATAGTTGGATATGGAATTATAGATTATGATAAAAATAAATATTCAATAGTTGACTATGGTGTTGTACTCACTTCAAAAGATTTAAGCACAGAAGAAAGATTAGAGATTGTATATAGTGAAATAGATAAAATTTTAAAGAAATATAAACCTGAATTTATGGCAATAGAAGATTTATTTTATTTTAAAAATAATAAGACTGTAATTTCTGTTGCACAAGCAAGAGGTGTTATTTTATTGGCAGGTAAACAAAATAATATTGCTATGTCAAGTTATACTCCACTTCAAGTTAAAATTGGAATTACAGGTTATGGTAAAGCAGAAAAAAAACAGGTACAACAAATGGTACAAAAATTTCTAGGACTTTCTGAGATACCTAAACCTGATGATGCAGCAGATGCTTTGGCCATTTGTATTACTCATATAAATTCATTGGGTTCTAAATTAAGTTTTGGAGGTACAAATAGCTTGAAGAAAATAGTCATTCCATCTGATGCAAATAAAATATCTCTTGAAGAATATAAGAATTTATTAAAGAAATAAGGAAAATTTATGAAAGATATAAAAATTTTAGTTCTTGATGTTGATGGAACTTTAACTGATGGAAAAATATATGTTGACGATAAAGATAATTCTTTTAAAGCTTTTAATGTAAAAGATGGTTTTGCTCTTGTAAACTGGTTAAAACTTGGAGGAGAAGTAGCCATATTAACAGGGAAAAAATCTAATATTGTAGAAAAAAGAGCTAAGGAACTTGGGATAAAATATATTATTCAAGGCTCTAAAAATAAAAAACAAGATTTAAAAAATTTATTAAAGGAATTGAACATAACTTTTGAGAACGTAGCCTATATGGGAGATGATTTGAATGATTTAGGTGTTATGAAAAGTGTAGGCTTTTCTGCTTGTCCTAAGGATTCTGTACAGGAAGTATTAGAAATTACTAATTTTATTTCTTCTAAAAACGGGGGAGATGGAGCTGTAAGAGAATTTTTAGAACATATTATGAAAAAGAATGGAATGTGGAAAAAAATCCTAGAAAAGTATTCTAATGAGTAATACATTTGTAAGGAGGGAAGAACGATGCTTAATTTTGAAAAAATTAATAAAATGATTGACTTAATTGAAGATAGTCAAATAATGGAAGGACTAACTTTTAATGAATTTGCAATGGAATTTTATTCAGAAGTGAAACTTGTACCTTTATCAAGATATTTAAAAACTAACAATAAAGTTAAAAGAATGCCTAAAATTATGAATATGAGAAAAGCAGGGGAACTTTTATTATTCACTAAGACTGATGATGAAACTTTAAGTTTTTTGAAGAGAAAAGGTTATAATGAGATGCCTAGCCTTGATTATAAAACCATAATGCTACTTAGAAAACTTGACCCTATTGATAACTGGAAAAAAGTTTTAGCTTTCTTCAATGGAGATAAGACAGTGGAAGAAATAAATCTATCAACAAGACCTATCCTATTTCCACAAGAAATTAAAAAACTTGAAGAATATATTAAAGATGAGTTAAGCTTAAATGATGATGATTTTGAAAAATTTATGAGCACTTGCTCTGTTGCTATTAAGAACAAAGAAGTTATGAAAGCTATAAAAAAATTGAGTAGATAATATAAAAATGTACCAAAGATAAAATTAATTATCAATGGTACATTTTATTTTTATAATTTAATTAAAATCTTTCAACAGCTGTAAAAGGCTCAAAAGCAAATTTATGTAAATCAACAGAATTTGCAACTTCTACCTTATGAATATTATTCTTTCTAAAAGCATACATATCTATCTTAGTAACAGATTTTGGAAAACTTATTGTCTCAAAAGCATTTTTATAGAAAGCAGATGCCCCTATATATTCCAAAGTTTCAGGAAAAGTAATTTCTGCAAGTTCATTCATTGCAAATGAACTTGGTTCTAATCTTTCCACTTTGCTTCCAAATTCAACCTTAGTTAATTTATTTCTATAAAAAGCAAAACCTTCTATATTTACTAATGCTTCTGGTAATTTTACTTCTTTTAATTTACAAACTCCAAAAGCATCATAACCTATGCTTTCCACTGTATTAGGTATCACTACTGATGTCAATCCTCTTCTATAAAAAGCATTGTCAGCTATCTTTTTTAAAGGTAGTCCATCAGGAGTTAATTCAGGAATTACTAAATCAGTTTTACCTTCAAGTTTTACTTTGTCCTTACCTTTTTGAGTCATTCCTTTTAGTTCATCACCTTTAAAAATAAAATCATCATATTCCCATATATTTTGATCCATTTTTCTCCTCCTAGAATCTACTTAATTGTACTAATTCATTAAATGTTTCAAGTTGAGTCTTAACTTGTCCAAAGTCCACCATTTGTTGATCATATCCCATTTTAATTAATGGAACTTTTGCAGCATCAAATGCTTGTTTTAATGATGGATATTCCATTTCTTCAGTATCATTGAAGTTCATCATAAATAGTAGGCAACCATCTGCATTATTTTCTTTTACTAAATCTAATACATATTTTGGTCTTTTAATAATATCAGGATCATAAAGTAAAGGATCTTCATCCATACGAGCAAATTGATCAGCAAGTGCTAACATTGGATCAGCTATTGATAAATCTATATCAACTTTTAATGCTCTTGATTCATGAGCTACATCATCTGCAACTACACATACTTTATAGTTATCAAATACTTCTAAAAGTCCTGGGTTATCAGTGATAATTCCACTTGTAACAACTCTTACTCCATCCCATTGTTCTTCTGGTAAAATTTCTAATTGTTGATTTAATATTCTTAATAAATCTGTGTGTTCATCTTTTAACATAAAGTATGAGCTCTTTAAGACATTAGATCTATCAGAAGCTTTTACACTTTGTGGATGTTTAGCAGCAAGTTTTATAAATCTTCTTTTTTCTTCTCTATTTTCATTATAAACTTTGAATGTCTTTTTTAAATTTTCATCAGTGATTTTCACATTACAAATTTTTTCTAATTCTTCTTTAGCCTTATTGAATATTTTTGCATTATATTTTTTACCAAATTCTTCTTTTCTATGTTGTCCATGATTTAAAAATACCATAGGTATTTTTCTTCCTGCACTTACTTTATAGTTTTGTGAAAATGGTCTTAATGTATCGTCTAATGTAGTAACCATTGATGCAGATAAGCCATCTAATGTCCCATCTAAAGCCATTTCTAAACATCTTAAAGCTAATGAGTAGTAGAAAGTAGGGAAATAATCCTTTGCTTTTTCAATAGGCCCTTGTCCTCCCCATACACCAAATGGAACCATTCCACCTGCATAAACTATTTCTTCTGGTGCATAATAAGGGAATATTCCTACTGCTTTCTTACCTTCAGCAAGGTATTTATCCAATTGCTTTCTAGGATTTTCTGCATAGTACTTAAATTGTTCTAACAATTCCTTAATTTCAGCCATCTTTCTTTCTTCCTCCTAATTTTAATGTTTTATTGTTTCCTTAGACCAGTCAGTTTCCTTAGTGTTTTCAAAGTTTGTATACACTTCTTCACCTTTTGCTAATTTTTCTTCTTTTCTTTCTTGCATTATTTCAACAAGACCTTGTACTCTTGTATTATATTGTTCTGTTGAGAAGTTTCTTTCATCAGCTTGATCCCCATCAAAGTGAACTACTGGTATTCCCAAGTCTTCTTTCCATCTTCTTTCTATTTCAGGCATTGCACCACTCCAAGGTTTACAACTACGGTTATAGTTTACAAGTGCTCCACTTATACCATTTTCCTTAGCCATAGTTTCTCTCCATTCAACACCTGTTTCTATACATACAGAACAAGGTGCTTTACAATATGCTGCTGCCATTTCTCTTACATTGTTATATCTAAATCCAAATGCTGGTGCATAAACTACTGCCGTAACATTTACTCCATTATCTTTTAAAGGTTCAAATAGTGGTTTTAATCCTGGCCAACAAGGAATTCCTTCAAATAGTATTCTATGTTCTTCTGGATATTCCCAAGTAGATGTTCCTTCTTTTATAGATTGTTCAAACTCATCTGCAAGTAATTCAAATCCAATAGCTGCTTCTTCATCGCATCTAGCAGCAACTATATCAGCCATGTGGTTGAATAAGTCAAATCCACTTAATGGAGATGGTTTATATCCCATATATTTACAAGATTTTAACCAAGCTGCGGCAGTTCTATTTGCTCTTGCACAAGCATCTTCAAATTTCTTCTCATCAAATTTCTTTCCTGTTAATTCTTCTAATTGTTTAATAGCATGATCAAATTGCCCTATTAAATAATCAACTTTTTCTTCTGGTGTATCTACTGTATTTGAAAATGGTATATCTATCATTATTAATGGAATATTATGTATTCTTGCTATATTTTCATACCATTTAGTCATCATATTACAGATATTGTTACAACATAATAAGAAGTCTGGTTGAGGCATTCTTCTTGAATCTGTTGGTTCACCAGCAGCATAAGCTAAACTGATTCTTGCATATCCACAAATATCATTATCATATCCCATATCTTCAGCAGCTTGACAAAGTCTTAATCCATCTTTTTTAGCTGCTGTTGATGCAGCATGATTTTCAGGATATACAACATTTAAGTCAAAAGCTTTAGCCAATTCGATTGGAAACTTAGATGAACTCCATCCAACTAATTCTCCTCTCTTTTTTGCTTCCCAAGCATTTGCATAAACTTTATCAACAACACCTCTCAATATAGCCGCAGCAGGTTTATGTCCTTCTATTGGTCTAGGTTTTTTATTAGGTAATTTTTCCATTTTTCCAGCCATTTTTGTTTCCTCCTATTCATTTCTAAGTACATTTATTCTATAATCCTTATATAGAAAATAGGTGAGTTACATTCCAGATTTTAAGATAAAAATTAAATAGAATGAGCCGAACAAATCTCAGTGTGTTTGAAGCTGACTTGTCAGCAAGTTAACTGAATTTCTTAGAAACACTTAGCAATTTATTGCTTAGAGTTTTTTATGATGCGAATTCTTAATTTTTACTGTTAAGAAACCTGGCTAGTAACGAACTTTTTTCTATTAAGTTAATCCCAAAGTTTTCAATTATTGATGAGTCATCATATATTTTTGATAAGCAAATAATGCTGCTCCTATTGCCCCGTTTAATTGACAATATTCATTTGTATGTAATTTAAAGCCCAAATTTCTTTCTAAGGCTCTTACCATACCTTTATTAAGTGCAACTCCACCAGTCATAACAACATCATCTTTTATACCAATTCTCTTTGCCAAGCTTCCAACACGGCTAGCTATGGCAGTATGAATACCTTTTACTATATCTTCAATCTTCGTGCCTTTAGCAAGTTGTGAAATTACTTCTGATTCTGCAAATACAGTACAAGTTGAACTTATTGCTACATCAACAGTTGATTTTTCATCTAATTTTTCTAAATCTTCTAAGTTTACCTCTAAAACTTTTGCAATTACATCTAGAAATCTTCCTGTTCCTGCTGCACATTTATCATTCATAACAAAATTTTCAAGCATTCCATTGTCTCCAATTTTTAATGCTTTTGAATCTTGTCCACCGATATCTATAATTGAGTGAACATTTGGAAATAGAAAATATGCTCCCTTTGCATGACAAGACAATTCAGACATTTGAGCTGGTACTTCTGCTAATGAGTTTCTTCCATAACCAGTTGCAACTGCTCCTTGAAGCTCACTAACAGAACTTAATCCAACTTGTTCTAATGCTTCTTTCATTGCCCTAGCTGGTCCACTAGTCCCTGTCCCTACTGATATAACAGATTTTGCTACAATCTCTTTACCATCTTTTAATATTATACATTTAGATGCTGTTGAACCAACATCTACTCCCATAGTAAAAACATTACTCATTGTTATACTATCCTTTCCTTAAAAATAAATTAACTTATCCATATAGTGTGTAAATCCTTAGCTAAATCTAAGAATTTAGTTATTATTACAGCATTTGTAAGATTACTTATAAATCCTCCAATTACTGGAACTACAAAGAATGCTAACTTAGAATATCTATATTTTTTACAAACAGCTTGCATAGTAGTCATAGATACAGGGACTGCTCCTAATCCAAATCCCATATGTCCAACTGCCATTACTGCTGCATCATAATTTTTTCCCAATAATCTAAATGTTAAGAAATAACAGAATGTTACTATAAGCACTAATTGTGCTATCAGTAATACTACTAATGCTAATCCTAGTCCAGATAATTGCCATAATTTCATAGTTATAATTGACATAGAAACAAACAATGCCAATGAAAATTCTCCAACTATGTCAATTGATTCATATAAAACATCATGATTTCCTTCTTTTCTATCATAAATCAATCTTATTACAATCCCTGCAAACATACAACATACATGTATTGGTAGTGCTACCTTCCAACCTGTACTATCTTGTATAGATTTAAGTCCTAGTTCTATAAGTTTTCCTATCCCTATTGCAATACACATTAAAAATACAGCTTGAATAAGGTTTGGCTTATCAACTAATATACTTCCTGATCCCTCTACATCTATCTCTTCCATTACTTGTTCATTTGACATAGAGTTTTCCAATTTGAATCTTTTTACTAAGAAATTTCCAAAAGGTCCTCCAAGCATACAACCTGAAATCAATCCAAATGTAGCTGCTGCTATTGCAACTTCTATAGCTGCTGGTGCTCCTGCTTCAACTGCAATAGGGGCAAATGATGCTGCATTCCCATGTCCACCTGTCATTGGTATACTTCCAGTCATCATTGAAATTAGTGGGTCTATATCCATAAACTTACCAATCACTAATGCTATCCCATTTTGAAAAGTTGCTAAAACTGCTGCCAATACTGCAAATATTAGAACTAACTTTCCACCTTTTTTCAAAAGTGCCATACTTGCCGCTGCTCCACTTGCTGCAAAGAATATACAATAGAATAATTGATTTATTGCTTTATAATCAAAATCCAGCTGAACTATTCCCATTTTAAAAAGTAATAATGATATTAAAGCAAATACTGTTCCACCAACAACAGAAGCTGGTAAACAATATTTTTTCAAAATCGGAAATATTTTCCTCAAAAAATCTCCAAAATAGATTGCTAAGACTGCTAACATTAATGTTGTAAATATATCAAATTTTAATACTTTTAATCCTTCCATATTTCTCCATTTCTAATTTTTATTATAAATATTTAAGTTAGAATCCCCATATTATTTACTATGCTATCCATTAATATTTTTATTTAATGGACAGCATAGCAAAATATAATTTTATTTAGTTTATTTCTTTGTATAAGTTTCAAATTCTCTTATAACTCTTGGTAAAATCATTTGATGGAATGCACAAATTGATTTTGGATTTTGATATACTGCATTGGCAAATGCTTGTATATATCCTCTTAAATCATATAAAGGTACTATTTCATCAACCATACCTGTTTTTGCACAGTATGCTGGTCTTGATTTAGCTGTATATTCATTTATTAATTGATTCATTTTATCTATTGTAGGTTGTAAATCCTTTCCAGCTTTATGATCTTTTGCAAGTCTTCTTGAATACATTGCAGAAGCTGCTGTTTCTCCATTCATTACATATACTTCTGTTGCTGCTGTTCCTAATGAGAAAGCATTAGTATTATTACCTTGTGGTCCACCTAATACATAGTGAGCTGCTGCTGAACCTTTTCTAATAGTAATTTCTATTTGAGGTACATGTGAATTTTCTATTGAATAGATTAAAGATTGTCCTAATCCTAGTAATTCAGCTTCTTCAGCAGGATTACCTACATCTATACCACTTGTATCTTGTAACCAAACTATTGGTAATCTATCTCTTGAACAAAGAGTTACAAATTCACTCATTTTAATAAGTCCTTGACGATATAATTTACCACCAATACCTACTGATTTTTCTCTATATTCAGGATAGTTCATTAAAAGTCCTTGTGCATTTGCAACAACACCTACAAGTAATCCATCAACTTTTGCAATTCCTGTTACAACTTCTGGTCCGTATCCCTTTTTATATTCAGAGAATTCGCTATTATCAAATAGACGCCCAATTACATCATAGATATTATAAATTTTCTTTTGATTCATTGGAATTATTGAATATAAATCATTAGGATCAAGAACTGGTTCAGTTGGCTCATCAACTCTGAAAAATTCTAAATCATAAGCTGGTAGATAGTCCATATATTTTTTAATTCCATCTATAACTCCAATTTCATCATCATAAACTTCTCTGAAAAAACCAGTTTTATCATAATGAACATGGATAGTTCCTGGAACTTCAACTTTTTTGGCTGCCATTGTAGCTTCTGCTATTTGGATAGCTCCTTCCATATCAATATATCCTTTTGGATTCATTCCTCCAACAATTCCTGCTCCTCCAACTGCCATATTAGCATCTTTATGAGCTATTAATATTGTAGGACTGATACTATGATATCCTCCACCTGCTGGGTTAGTTCCATAGATTCCTACTATTACAGGTATACCTAATTGTTGTAATTCTGCATTACGGAAGAATGGAGTTCCTCCACCTCTTCTATTCGCATAAACTTTTTCTTGTTCATCAAGTTTAACACCACTACAATTTAGTACATAAACTAATGGTATTCCTAAGCATTTAGCTGTATCTGATGCTCTTAATAGGTTATCTGCTTGTCCTGGAACCCAAGCTCCAACTATTTTCTTATTATCAGAAGCAACAACTACTGCCCATTTTCCACCAATTCTTCCTAATCCTTTTACTATACCTGTTCCTGTTTCAAAATCTTCTGGATTATATAGAGTATTTAAAGGATACCAAGTTCCTTCATCTACTAGTTCTGCTACTCTCTCTAATGCAGTCATTTGACCTTTATCATGAATTTTTTCATCAGGAGTTCCTGAATCTTGCATTGCTTGAATACTTTGTGCAATTGCTTCTTCTACATCTCTTACTGCATTTTCATTAGCTTCATCAATATTAGCTAGTGCTTTTCCTACTTGAGGCATATTTTGAAAATATTTAGGCATTGAATAATTCATTTAATTTCTCCTCTCTTATTCTTCTACTGGAACTTTTATAAATGCTTGTCCTGGATCTATGTCTTCTCTTATCATTTTGATTATTTCTTCACTTGGAGCTTCTAGTTGTACAGCTCTTGAAGTATCAATTTCAAATCCAGTGTTTTCAACTATATCTTCTATTGTAACCCCTGGATAGTATCCAGCTAAGTACATTCTCTTAGTTACTTCATCAAATCTTAAAATTCCTTTATCTGTAACAACAGCAAGTGGTCCTCTGTTTCCAGGAAGTCCTAATTTTTCTCTTCCTCCTGGTCCTCCTGCCCAACCAACACTTGTCACATAGTCAATTTTATCTATAAATCTTCTTTTTTCATGTTGCATCATTATTACAGTATTTGAATAAGTAGCTATACCATTAGCTCCTCCACTACCAGTAAATCTTGTTTTTGGTTTTATATAATCATCACCAATGATAGTTGAGTTTAAATCTCCATAAGGATTAATTTGAGCTCCACCTATAAAAGCTATCATTCTGTCATTCCCATTTAAGTATTCATTAGTTTCAAATCCTATAAATCTTACATTTGGCCATTGAACAGCACAATGTCCCATAAGTCTTAAATCTCCAACACTTCTTGGAACTTCTATTGGGCTACAATCCATAAGTCCACTTTCAACTATTAGTTTACAATTAGGGGCAAATTTATTTTTAGCAACAGTTGCTCCTATTAAAGGTAATCCTGTTCCTACTATAACTATTTGTCCATCTTTTATTTCTTTAGCAATGGTAATAGCTTGCATTTCTTTATTTGTATAGTTTTTATAATTCTTTGCCATTATTATTCACCATCCTTAACTAATTTTGCAGCATATTGGAATCCTGGAACTACTTTTAATTTACATAGTCTTGGTGCTCCTAATTTATTTAGATATCCTTCATGATCCTTAACATCTATAACCCATTCTTGTATGAATTTTTCAAAGTCTTCATCTGTTTTAGTTACTTTATCATACATTTTATAGAAATCAGCATCATAGTCATAATAATTATATAATTGAGAAGGATGTGTTCCATAAGGAACATGAACCACTGCATCTACACAAAATTGTGGTATTGAATTTTTAGCTGGATCTCTTCTAATTTCTTCTTCACTAACAATTTCTTCTGCTATAACTATAACTTTTCTTGCAGCAATAGCTATATCTATATCATGGAATTCATCCCCTTCTATTGAACAAGTTCCATTAATAGATGCTTTTTGTACAGAAATTATAGCTGTATCCAATCTTGGAACTGGAACTGCTATTACTTCATCTCCTTCTTTAAAAGGATTAGGTATTCTTTCTAATTTCTTATCAGGCAATTTAGGAATTGTCTTTCTGATTTCTGCACTTATTCCCCATTTATATTCTAAGTCACTACCTTCCATTAATTTTACTGGTAAATATGGTAAACCTAATGAAGAAGCATGTAACATTAACATAATAACATCTTGAGAATAATCTTCTAATAATAAATTATGTTTCTTTTCTACTGCATCTCTGAATCTTCTACAAACATTAGTATATCCCGAGTTAGCTATATAACAGTTAATAAAAGCTTTAATTCTTCCACAGCCTATTAACATATCCCAATCTCCACCTGCTGGACCAGAATATCCTATAAAATCTGTTTGTCCTTGTCTAATAATTTCGTAAACAGCCGCATAAGGCTTTCTGTTTGTTGTGAATCCTCCAAAACATAAGCTATCTCCAGATTCAACATACTTTGCTATTGCATCATGTAAAGACATTACTTTGCTCACAAAAATCCCTCCTAAATTTTTTATAAATAGTATAAGATTGAGCCTCAACCCAACCTTATAACTATTCTTTATATATTTTTTTATATAATTTACTAACAAAATTTATTTTATTACATTGTTCCTTTAAATATCATCATAAAGAATCCTGCTGCAACTGCTGATCCTATTACTCCTGCAACATTTGGTCCCATTGCATGCATTAATAAGAAGTTTGTAGGATTTTCTTTTGCTCCAACTGTTTGAGAAACACGAGCTGCCATAGGAACTGCTGAAACTCCTGCTGAACCTATAAGTGGGTTTATTTTTCCACCAGTTATTATATAAAGAAGTTTTCCTAATAGAACTCCACCTGCTGTTGAGAAACAGAAAGCTGCAAGTCCCATAGCAATAATTTTCAATGTACTTACATCTAGGAAAGTTGCTCCATCTGCTTTTGCTCCAACACTTAATCCTAACATAATTGTTATTATATTAATCATAGCATTTTGAGCTGTGTCAGATAATCTTTGAACAACTCCTGATTCTCTAAATAGATTTCCTAACATCAATAATCCAAGTAATGGGGCAACTGATGGTAATAGTAGAGAAGTAAATAATACAACTGCTATTGGGAAAACTATTTTTTCAGTTTTAGAAACTTTTCTTAATTGCCCCATTTTTACTGCTCTTTCTTTTTTAGTAGTTAAAGCTTTCATAATAGGTGGTTGAATTAATGGTATCAATGCCATATATGAATAAGCTGCAACTGCTATTGGAGCTAGTAAATGTGGTGCTAAGTTATTTGCTATATATATAGATGTAGGTCCATCTGCTCCTCCAATGATTCCAATAGCTGCTGCTTCGGCTGGTGTAAATCCTATTTGAGTTGCAAATATAAATGCTACATATATACCTAATTGTGCTGCTGCTCCTAATATTAAACTAATAGGATTAGCTATCAATGGAGAAAAGTCTGTCATTGCCCCAACTCCCATAAATACTAAACAAGGGAATAGATTACTTTTTACTCCATAAGACATTATGTTTATAACTCCGCCTTCATCCATCAATCCTGCTAATGGTAAATTTACCAAGAACATACCAAAAGATATAGGTAGTAATAATAATGGTTCAAATTTTTTAACTATTGCTAGATAGAATAAAACAAATGATACTAGTATCATAGCAATATTCTGCCAAGTAAGAGCTGCAAAACCTGACGCCTCTAATAGTTCTGCTAATACACTAAAAAAACTCATCTAAAATCCTCTCCTTATTTCAACACTATTAAAACTGAGTCAGTTTCTACTGCATCTCCTTTTTTAACTTTTATTTCAGCAACTTCGCCATCAGCTGTTGCTGGAATATCATTTTCCATTTTCATTGCTTCTAGTATTGCAAGAGTTTGTCCAAATTTTACTTTATCTCCTACATTTACTTTAACATCTAAAATTGTTCCAGGCATTGGACTTGTTATTGTAGTTCCACCACTAGTAGTTGCTGTTGGAGCTGCTTCAACAGGTGTTGGAGCTACCTTAGTTTCTACAACTGGTTCTGCTTTAACTGCTTCTCTTCTTTCTGCTCTTTCAACAGGTTGACGAGATAATGATTTTCCTGCTCCTCCAACTTTTTCAACTTCAACCTCAAATTTTTTACCATTTACTGTTACTACGTATTTCATTTTTTCTCCTTTCCTTATTCCTCAATTTTTTTAATTTTTAAATTTCTGTTATACTAACAATAGTAAATCTTTCAACAGGTTCTCTCATTTCTTCACTAATAGCTGAGATAATAACTGCTAATCTTTCAACTTCTTCTTGGTTGTTCTTTTCTGCTTCTGCAAGCACTTTTGAACTACTTGTATCTGTTTTTACTACATTTGTAACTATTTTTTGTACTGGTACTTCATCTTTAACAAAAAGATTTATAACTTTTGATGATATAATTATAAACAGTGCTAATGAAATTAAACAAATAAACACTATTGAGAAACCTATCATAAAAGTCACTATACTTTCCCAAAAAGTCATAGTATTAGATGTCCACATAGCTTTCCCCCTTTTCTTAATTTTAGATGTTACTTATCAAATAATCATAGATATTTAATCTACTGTTATTAAAACTAAATTCATTATTTAGGAGAAATAATTTCACAAAATTATAAATAATTCCTCTGTATTTTTTTTCACAATTTGAATTTATTAATATAACTGTACTTATTTTTTTACTATTTATGTCTAGTTCTCTTTCATTTATTGCAATTAGTGTACTATCTTGACTATTTTTTGTATTTAATTTATGAAAAATTATTTCAATTTTTTCTTCTAAATAAGAGTAAAAATTATTATTTGATGCTCTATTTATAATATCATTAATATCACTTTTTTGCAAGAAAGATAAATTTAAAAACTTATTTAAAATCTCTTCAAATGAATTCAAATTTACTTTAAAAATATTTTCTTGTTTTAAAAAATCTCCTAATGAAAATTTATTTTTGTCTATATCATTATAGATTTTTTCTGGAAATGCTTCATCTAAGCTATTTATAAGTTTTTTTACATTTACATCAGATGAATTTTCTAATATCACTTTTAATAGAGCCGTCATCTTTATTTTTTTATTTTTTTTAAGTCCTGCATTTTCTAGTTTTTTTATATCCTTTTCTGTTAAAATAGGATTTAATTCTATAATTTTAGTATGTTTAATTTCCTTCACAAAATCGTTTTCCACGGAAAAAGTTGTTAAAATATAATCATAGTCATCTAAATCTTTTTCTATCTGCTCAAAACTCTTCAAAGTTAAAATTTTGTCTATATCTATCAAAAATTCTGTTTCTATATCTTCTTTTAAAAAGAGTGCTATATTTTCTTTATATGTAGTAACAAGTATCCCTTTCTTATTTAACTTGTTATTATTTTGTAAAGCCTTATGAAAAAAAGGTACTAAATATGCTATTTCCTCTTCTGAAACTTTTTCACTAATAACTTCTTCCAAATAATAAAAATTCTTTTTTAAAAAATTAAATATTGAAGGATAAAGTTTTTTAACATCTTTTAATATTGAATTTTTCAATTTTATTTTTCTTTTAGTTCTAAAAATCAAAGGTTTTATATAATAAAATATTTCATCAAGAAATACATCTATATTTTTTAAATCAACCTTACTCTCAATTTCAAATATTCTAACTATTTTAATTATTGCTATACTGATATCTAACCAATTTTTAAATTTTACAAAAACATCTTTTTCATCTCTTGTAATTCTAAATAAATAATCTGTGAAAAATAATAAATTAATATCTGTATAATCTGGGAAAAAATTTTTTAGTTGCAAATATTCCTGTCTTTTTTCTAAAATTTCAGTATTTTCAATATTTAAGTCAGAATTTTTTCTCTCTCTTTTATGTGAAACAACCATTAAAATAACTAAAATATTTAAAGTTTCGTCCATAAAATCCAGTTCAACTTTTTTTATTCTTTTAGAAACTGACTCTATTTCTGACATATATTCTTCTTTTATTTCTTTATAGATCACTTTTCTAAAATAACTTATATCATCAAAAAAGATTTTGTCATACTTCTTATCAAAACTTACATATTTATACAAATAAATTGCTATAAAATATCTATAATCTTCTTCTGAATAAGCAAAATAATATTTTAATTTATCATCTTGCAATAATTTAATATTATATTCTAATA
>ERZ773037.925-NODE-925-length-15444-cov-2.545649_pt1 | contig 15444 bp, 14 predicted proteins | sample MGYA00511466_ERZ773037 | MGnify/ENA primary metagenome ERZ773037 (study PRJEB29015, sample SAMEA2738146) | human oral metagenome | biome: human oral; feature: human-associated habitat; material: saliva | place: China | collected 2202 ... | reverse complement strand
GAGGTCCTCGAGGGGAAGCCCAAGAGACGAGATGTAGCGGCAGCCCAGCTCCTCACCCTCTGAGATTTCGCGGTAGATGGGGCACATGTACTCGACCAATCGTTCGAACAGGTGGATGCGAGAGACGAGTAGCGTGGATCCACCAAGTGCCACCGACGCGTCCCAGGCTTCAAGGAGCGCCAGATCGGGACACTCCTGCCTCAGAAGTCGGTTGCGTTGCTCGACCGAACGTACATAGGCCGAGAGTATCTTTGAGTAGGACCTGTTCGCCTGACGACCAAAGGCGTCGAGCTCATCGCGACGATACGCTGCCCCACGCTTCACGAACGACAGGTCGTCGGGACTGAAGAGGACCGACATCAGCGTAGACGGAAGGTCTTGGGCCTGACACCTCTTCCCGTTTCTCATGAAACGACGGCGTGTGGGGTCGATCTCACAGGACACGTCAACGACACGGCCATCGCCCTCGAGACGGGCCGCTATCAGGGCACAGCTCTGATCCTCGCGAACGAGTTGGGCGGGTTTGGAATGTCGAAACGAGAAGCCTGCGGTGAGCATCTGCAGAGCTTCGATGGCGTTTGTCTTGCCTGCGGCATTACGACCGTGGAGTACGGTCATGCCATCGGCGAGCGCTATGTTCCTCTCGTCAAAGTTGCGCCAGTTGCGCAGACCAAGACTTCTGACAAGCAGCCCCACACCTACATCCTGACGGGCATTAGCAGGTAGAGGTAGTTGATCTTGGCATAAGACTTGAATATGCCCGGTTGCATGGCACTCAACAGCTCAAGGGTTATCTCCTTCTCGTTTGCGGCGGCGTTCACGCAGTCGAACACGTAGTGGTAGTTGAGCGCTATCGACATGCTCTGCCCCTCGACGTCGACGGGAAGGAGTTCCGTCGACTCCCCCTGGTCAGGAGAGGACGCCGAGAGCTTCATGACCCCTCCGTCCGCGTCGACGCGGACGGAGGGGTTTGCCAAAGCGATGACCGAGACGCGCTTGAGCGCGGAGGCGAACTCCGAGACGTTGACCTTGACGGAGGTGTTGCAGTCGGCGGGAAGGAGCTGCTTGTAGTTGGGGAAGTTCCCCTCGATCTTGCGGGTGATGTAGGTGGTGTTGCCAAAGACGAACACCACCTGGCTGTCTGTGGTACCTATGAGGACCTTTTCCGTCATGGAGGGGAGGGTGAGGACGTCGTGGAAGGTCATGCCGGGAACGATTGTCTGGAACGCCTCATCCGCAGATGAGGTCTCGGCATTGGAATCGCAGACTGCCAGGCGGTAAGAGTCGGTCGCGACCAGGCGGATGGTGTTCTCCTCAACGGAAAGCAGCACGCCCGAGAGAATCGGTCGAGAGGTGTCCCTCGAGGTCACCTTGTAGACCTTATCGACCATCTCGGAGAGCAGGGATGACGGAAGCTCTATGGTGCGGCCGAGGGCGAACTGCGGGAACTCTGGAAAGTCCGACGGGTCGAGGGTGTTCAGACGGAATGTCGACTTGTCGCAGGAGATGGAGACGACACGCTCGCCCCCCTCGAAGGAGACCGCGGCATCAGGTAGCGTCTTGACGATGTTCATAAGGATCTTGCCCGAGACGACCGTCGACCCCGCCTTCTCGACCATGGCGGCGATGCGATGGCGGACGTTAATCGTGAGGTCGGTGGTCTGGAACGTCAGTGTGCCCTCGGCAGCTGTGATGAGGATGCCCGAGAGGATGGGCAGGGTCGAATTACTACCCATGCCCTTCGAGACGACTGCGAGCGCCTGGGACAGGGATGACTGGCTCACCGAGAACTTCATGGGTACCCTTCCGTTGCTATTGGTACTTATATATACGTAAAAGAGCAGTTCTAGTAATAGACGCTGTCAAAAAGGGGAAAACCTTGCGGACGTGCTGCTCGGAGCATCGCCTCACTCATTGTAGACGTCCACATTCCCTCTTCTCCCCCTCAACACGCGTACGTGTCGAAAACGGCTTTCGACAGAGGGGAAGGGCTTGTCAACGCGAGACGACAGGTTTTCATCACTGTCATCGACACCGTCAGCTACTGTCCGTGATGCTGTCGTGCAGGGTCTGCACACGGTCGTGAAAGATGCGGTCTTCTCTCTTGGCCTTGTCGACCCAGGCGATGCTGTGTTCTACGGTGGCGTGGCTCCGCCCACCAAACTTCTTGCCGATGTCTGCCAACGTGTGGTCGGTCAGCTTGCGCGTGAGCCAGATGGCTACGTGGCGTGGCTCCATGAGTTCCTTGTTGCGCTTGCCACCCACGAGGTCGTTGTGAGAGATGTCATAGTATCCCTCTATGGCCTTCTGGATCTGGTCCACGGTGATGATCTTTTGTCCGGTGGGCCACTTGGAGCTGGCGATGCGGATGATGTCCTCACGGGTGAAGGGGAGGTCGCGGGTCTTCTTGCGAGATGCATCCATGAGACAGGCGTGGACGAAGCCCTCGATGACACGGATGTTCGTACCCGACCTATCGGCCATGAGGCGGCGCATCTCCTCGGAGATGGTCCCATCCATGAGGGGTAGGTGCTCGTTTATGGCATCCTGCTTCATGCGCTCGTAGAAGTTGTTGATGAGATTGAGCTTGAGCTCGTAGTCGGGAACCTGGATGCCAACGGCCACACCCGAGTCCATACGGCTGGTCTCACGCTCGTCGAACTTGCTGTCACCCGTGCCCAGCTGCAATGGTGACCTGTCCGCCGCACATACGATCTGTTTGCCATGTGACACCAGCGCATTGAATGTCTCGAAGAAGAAGCGGATGGTGCCAGCGGCGGTCCGCATGTTCTGGATGTCATCGATGATCAGCACGTCGACGTTCTGGTAGCTCTTCGAGAGGACGCTCCGGGCAGATGTCTCGCTGTCGTTCCATGCAATGCGGTACTCCTCGATAAACTCTGCGGCCGTGCGATAGACGCAGAGGCGCGAGGGGTCGTTGTGAACGATGTAGTTCTGTATCGCCCTGAGCAGGTGGGTCTTGCCCAGCCCGCTCTTACCGTGGATGAACAGGGGGTTATAGCTCTTGTTCTCGCCGTTAGCGACCTGTTTGGCCGCCTCGTAGGCCAACATGTTCTCCTCGCCGGCGACGAAGCGGTCGAAGGTGAGTTTGGAGTCGACGACTTCGACGGCCTCGCTCTCGAAGTGATTGTATGCCTCGGTCGTGGTCATTCCCTCGACTCGACCCGCGCCCCCCCGTCTCCGTTGAGGAACCTCTCCCAGCTGGTCTGGTGTGATGGTGGTTTCGACCGCTATCACGGGTTTTCTTGTTGGCTTGGGAGCTGTGCCTTGCACCGGGCCACGAGTTTGGTGCTCCTCGCCCACGTGGCCCGCCCCGCGTGCCGCTTCGTTCAGATGTAAGTGTGTGCCCATAGTGTCCCTTGCCAGATCGACACAGAGCATGACTGGTTGGAACGCGGCCTGCTCGAGGCATCCCTCGATCATGGTGCCATGCTGCATGATCTTGCGCTGGGCAAAGGTCATGGAGGTCTCTATGTGGAGGCTCTCGCCGTCAAACGAACGTGCGGAGCAGCTCTTGAGCATAGCCAGCAGCGATGGTTGGATGCCCTGCGCCTCGAGGAGCATCAGGACGTCATGCCAAAGGATGTCGGCATCGGAATCTTGTAGTGGGTCCATGGTTCACCAAACGTGTTCGAATGTTGAAAAGTGCGGTCCATTATATGATGAAAACCACGCTTGGGTTGAAAGAAGACTACATCCCCTGTTGGAGCAGGTATGCCCTTCCCACTGCGGTGAGGACGCGCTTCTGCTCGCCTTTCTTCTTGTGCACAAGACCCGCTGCCTCCAGGGCCTTGAGCTCGCGCGACCAGGTGGGTTGTGATGAGCCGTAGGTGCGCATGAGTTCGGTCGGTCCGACGACGTCGTGTTGTGCGAGGAACGAAAGGACCATCATTCCGCGTGGTGAGACCGTGATGCCCAGGGGAACCGACTGCCCTGCTGCCCCCTGCACGTGGCCCTGGTTTGGAGCACCGGGGACGGGCGCCACCATCTGATGGCTTGGGACTGGCATCTGCATCGGTGGGACGTGTTGCACGACATAGCCACCAGACTGCTGGTAGGGCATGGCAACCATTGGGGTGCCTGCTTGTCCGTAGGGATAGGGGTACTGCGCTCCGGCAACGGAAGAGCCGCCCATAGGCTGTTGATACTGATACGTCCCAGCGATTTGGGCGCAGGGGGCCGCTTGGTATGCGTAGCGTTCGTCATCCGTAACTGCCTCCTCGTCTGCGACGCTTGATATCGTGACGATGGTCCCACCCGTGATGTTGTCTTCTATGGTGAGCGACCCACCTCGGTCCATCATATATTGCTGCGCATAGGGAAGGCCCGATCCGACGCCACGTATGAACTGCTTCATGTCCTCCGTCGCGGAGGTAGTGCCATACTCCAGCGCCCGTTCCTTCTCTCTGATGCCTGGCCCCTGGTCCGAGAAGCGTATGGTGTCTCCCCCGTCGAGGATGCTGATGGTCGGTTCGATGAAATATGCGTGTATGTAGTTCTCGACCACCTCGCGGATGACCATGAAGGGGATGTCGCCGCCCTGCTCCTTGCAGAGTCGCACCACCGTCGCAGTTATCTCCTCAAGATACGAGCGCACATCCTGCGTCTCGACGACCACTACGCGCGGCGCGGCCGCCGCATCGTCATACACGGCTATGCGCGCCGGGTAGCGTACCTCGAGGGGGGGCGTGCGCCCCCCTGCCGCCAGGTCGCCCCCCTCGTCGCTGTCGCTTGTCGTGTTGTCGACGAACGGATAAAACGCCCGTGCCACGCCCGCAGTCCCTCCCCTGTTCTCCTTATCAACAACCATTCATCAAATGAAGAAAAACATTCGATATGAATGAAACCAAAAACAAAGTTTTCTACAAACTAAGAAACAATGTCTATAACTCTTAGAAGAAAGAAAACATAGCGTGAAAATAATATCATTAGATGGGAATAAAACACCAGTTAAAACTAATTGAAGCAAGATTCTATTCGCTATCCATTCTCTATGTGTAGGAATTCTCCCGGTTCTCATAGAGCCAACCATAGGGCCAACCGTTGCCCACACCGGCTTCCAGGAGAAGCGCACAATGGGTGAATTGTGGCAACTAGCTGAGGATTAATTGACAAGCGTAATTGTCGACCTCTACAATCTTATGGCTTGATGCCATTGGTTCGATATTTCTAATTCATGGAGGATTCAGACATGAAGCGTACATACCAGCCCAATAAGAGGAAGCGTGCTAAGACCCACGGTTTCCGAGCCCGCATGGCAACCAAGGGCGGTCGTGCCGTTCTCTCTCGTCGTCGCGCTAAGGGTCGTAAGCAGCTCACCGTCTAGGAACGTCATGGAGACCATCAAATCCAAAAGGGAATTTGAGAAGGTCTTCTCTGGCGGGAAGAGGGTCAACCACAGGCTCGTGCGTGCGTGCGTGCTCAGGACTGACGAAGGCGGCTTTGGCAAGGTCGCCTTCGTTGCCCCTAAGCGTCTTGGGAATGCCGTCTATCGCAACAGGTGTAAGAGGGTGCTGAGGGAAGCCGCCCGTCTGAGTGGTTTTCCGCTTGAGGGTGCGGATGTCATCCTCCTTGCGACGAGGCAGACTCACGAAAGCCACCCCTCGGAGGTGGGAAGGGCCATAGCTTCCCTTATCGAGAGGGTTGGTGTCTGATATGGTTGACGTGGGCGCAGATCACGCTTCCACGCTGCAGAGGGCATCCCTTTGTCTTATCAAGGGATATAGGAAGTACGCATCTCCCCTGCTGGCGCCCCGCTGCATTTACTCCCCCACCTGTTCCGAATACGCGCTCGAAGCAATAGAGCGCTACGGTGCTGCGCGTGGCATGATGCTTGCGGTAAAGAGGATTCTCAGATGCCACCCATTCCATAAGGGCGGATATGATCCCGTTCCCTAGGCAATTCAATTCTCGGAGGAACCATGTGGGATTGGTTTATTAGCTTTCTCATGCATGTGCTTGAAAGCCTTGCAGGCTGGGCAGGTGACTGGGGTATCGCCGTCATCATCCTGACATTCATCATGCGTCTCATCGTCATGCCGCTCATGACACGCTCCACAGCCTCGAGCGCGCGTATGCAGGCTTTGCAGCCCAAGATGAAGGAAATTCAGAATCGCTATGCCGACGATCCCGAGCGCATGAACGAGGAGATGCGCAAGTTCTACTCGGAACACAAGTTCAACCCCCTCGGTGGATGCCTACCTGTGCTCGTTCAAATGCCGGTGTTCTTTGCGCTGTTCACTGTCGCAAAGAACGTTCCTGCCGACGCGCACTTCCTGAGCATCATGCCTTCGCTCTCCCAATCTGCCGCAGGGGCGCTCGCGTCCGGTGGAGTCGCAGGTGCACTCGTCTACATCCTCTTCGATGTGGCCTTTGGCGTTTTGACCCTCGTTCCCATGATCATGAACCTACAGAACACCTCCGATGAGCAGCGTCAGCAGACGCTCATCATGGGTGTCGTCATGGCTGTGATGATGCTTTGGTTCGGCTGGTCGGTACCCGGGGCGGTTCTCCTCTACTATGACACGTCCGCCATCTGGCAGGTTGCCCAGCAGAAGATCGTGACTCAACGCGTCATGCAGAAGGTCAAGGAAGAGACCGAAGCCAAGTTGGCAAGTCAGCCCGTGCAGGTAGACGTTGTGCGCAAGGAGCGCAAGCCGCGACCTCACAAGAAGGGCTAGGTTGATCGGGACCGAGGTGTGGGATACGTCGCGCGCCGCGTGGACACTTTGGAGGTAGACATGGAGGACGAGAGGGATCTTTCTCCCAAGCAAATGGAGGGCACGCTCAGCACGCCTGAACCCAGAGAGGATGGCGAGCTCGAGTCCTTACGCCTGCGCTATGAAGCAGGTGAGTCACTATCCGATGAGGAAGTCGACCGAATTGCCGACATAGCGGTAACTTATGTCAAGGCTCTCCTCTCCTACTTCGGTGAAACGCAGGTCGCCATAGATGAGTATGACGGCGATGAGGGGGAGCTCATCCTCGATGTGAGTGGAGGAAACCTCGCCGTTCTCATTGGTCGGCACGGGCGCACACTCGAGGCACTTCAGATGATTGTTTCATCTTTTATGTCTAATAAGTTGCACTTCCATTATCCGGTTAGTATCGATATTGAAGGATATAAGAGCAGACGCAAGGAGAAAGTTAAGTCACTTGCCCGTTCAGCCGCCAATAGGGCAATACGACAACAGGGCCAGGTTGTCCTTGCACCCATGAATGCCTATGAGAGAAGGCTTGTCCACCTTACCCTTTTGGAGAATGAAGAGGTCAGTACTCATTCCGAGGGAGAGGACCCAGACAGGAGAGTGATCATTACCTTCGTTCGTTAAAAGGACGGGTACATATACTCTATGGGGTATCATGGGGAGAGTCTCTGCTCTCCCCTTTTCTTATGACAAAAATCTACGATACGCTATTATTTGGCAGGGTATATGAATGAGCTGATGTTATCCTCCTATAGTGCAGGTTTAGATTCCCATCTCAAGGGATATGGAATCTTTCTCTCAGACGCACAGCGCATGGCCCTCCTTGAACATCTCATGCTTGTCTTTGATAAGAATAGGGAGATGAACCTTACTAGAATTGACACCATGGAGCATGGTCTCATACTCCATATCCTTGATTCTCTTTTACTTCTTCCTTGTCTTGATCACCTTGGTTACAAACATGAGAACTACTTTGTCGATTTGGGGACAGGGGCTGGCTTTCCTGGCATCCCTCTTGCAATAGCTACTGGCATGTCAGGTCTCCTGATTGATTCGGTGGGAAAGAAAGCACATGCTGTGGAAGGATTCATTCATACCCTTTCCTTATCTGGACAGCTGTCTGCCAAAGGCATTCGTGCCGAAGACCTGGCTCGAAGGAAGGCAGGGGCCTTTGATTATGTGAGTGCTCGTGCGGTTGCGGAGTTACCGGTACTAGTTGAGTACGCCTCTCCCCTATTGAGAAAGTCAGGCTGTTTAGTCAGCGCCAAAGCGAACATCCAAGATAACGAACTTGAAGCTGCAGATAAAACGGCATATCTATGTGGAATGAAACGTGTTTCACGTGAAACTTTTGAATTGCCAGATGGTTTGGGTCACAGAGAAGTAATTGCATATAGAAAGACAGCTAGAGCTTGCGTAAAACTACCGCGTAAGAACGGCATGGCAAAGCATAGGCCCTTATTTCTAGGGGCTCGACGAGGAGACTAGGGTAATTCGTTGCAAATGGATACAGATTAGATGTTTCACGTGAAACAAAAGCATGTATCATTTTAATAGCTTTTGCGACAGAATTCTAACGCGGCCACTGGAGGATGTGTGAGCTATCAGGACGTGAAGAAAGCCTTTCCAGACAAACAGGGGAAAGTGATTTCGATAATCAATCAGAAGGGCGGCGTAGGGAAATCGACCACCGCTGTGAATCTTTCCGCATGCCTTGGAGAGTCTAAGAAGAAGGTGCTCGTAATCGACCTTGATCCACAAGGGAATACTTCCTCTGGTTATGGCATAGAGAAAGAAGGGTTGGAGCACGACATCTATGATGCCCTTCTGAACGATGTGCAGCTTGCTGACGTGATAGCTCCGACACTCGAGCCACACGTGTTTATCGTCCCTGCAACGATTCAATTGGCAGGTGCCGAAATAGAACTTGTCTCCGTTATGTCTCGTGAGAGCGTTCTGAAGGGGATACTTACTGGAATACGCGACGAATTTGACTATGTTTTCATCGATTGTCCACCCTCGTTAGGCCTTTTGACCATAAACGCACTTGTTGCTTCAGATGCGCTTCTCATACCTATTCAATGTGAGTTTTACGCGCTTGAGGGGGTCACAAAGCTCCTTGAGTCGATGAAGATGGTGAAATCGAGGCTCAATCCAGAACTTGACATCTTTGGTGTCGTTATGACTATGTATGATGCTCGGACGACCTTGTCAAAGCAGGTTGTCGAGGAAGTAAGTACTTACTTTGGCAAAAAGGTCTTCAAGAGTATCATTCCACGCTCTGTAAAGCTCTCTGAGGCCCCAAGCCATGGACTACCAATCAGCAAGTACGCCCGAATGAGCAAAGGTGCTCTTGCCTATTCACGCCTAGCAAGGGAAGTGGTACGTCGTGGCTAGAAAAAGTGGTCTCGGAAAGGGATTGGAGTCGCTCATGGGCGGCGCCGATGGAGAAATCGGCACCGTCGCTCCTGACTTATCGCTTTCCATTTCACGAATAAAGGCAAACAGGAACCAACCTCGTAAGAACTTTGATCCTGACGCCCTTGAGGAACTGGCAGACTCGATACGACAGAACGGAATCCTGCAGCCCATCCTTGTCCGAAAGAAGGGGCAAGACTATGAGATCGTCGCAGGAGAACGTCGTTATCAGGCCGCGAAGAAGGCAGGACTAAAGGAAGTTCCCGTTGTAATACGTGACATCGAAGACGAGGAGGTGTTTAAGCTCGCGCTGATAGAGAACCTTCAGCGCTCGGATCTCGATCCCATCGAAGAGGCCTTGGGATATCAGCGCCTAATCAAAGACAATGGCTTCACCCAGGAGGAGCTTGGAAGGGCGCTCTCGAAGTCTCGATCGGCCATCGCCAATACGCTTCGACTTCTCGATCTTCCTAAAGAGGTGCAAGAGATGATGGCAGCAGGAAAGCTGACTGCTGGTCATGCCCGTGCCATACTTGCGGTAGGAAGCGAGGACGGCAGGCTGAAACTCGCTCACAAGGTCGTAGGGGAGAATCTGACCGTGCGTCAGACAGAAAGTCTTGCTCCGCTCTTTTCTGGCATGAAGGGCGATAGGCCAAAAAGGCAAGCACAGCCCCAGTACTTCAAGCGAGCCGCACGCCAACTGAGACTGGCGTTGGATACGAACGTGAAGGTGAAGACGGTACGCAACAGGAACAGGATAGAGATCGAGTTCAAAGACGAAGATGATCTTGTTCGTCTGGTGAATGTACTGAGTCCGGTCGAGCCTCTGGCAGGGGAGTGAGATGTCACGACTCCGACTTACGGCAGTCACTGTGACAGCTGTTACATGCGCGGTGATGGTTGGCTACAAGTTCCTTTTATCCGAGGAAGCAAGAGAGGCACTCCGTAGGACGTATAGCGTCACTGCCAAAATGACCTCGGCTGTGAAAGACAAGATTAATGACCTGGCAGGTATCGATGTGACGGAGGATGACGTGGAGCAGAACAGACGGAGCGTGCTGTCGCAATGGGAGTCCCTCGGATACTAGGGCTTCTGTGTGGTCCTCCACATAAAGGGATCAAGCGGATGGGAACACATGTTCCCATCCGCTTGATCATATCCTGGAAACGAGGGACATTCCCAAGGCAGCACGAAGCCGCTCAGCGAGAGAGACGCTCCATCTCTTGGCGAAGCTGCCCACAGGCGGCGTCGATGTCGGAGCCACGCGAGTTCCTGATGGTAGCATCGACTCCTACGGCACCCAGCCTGCGAACGAATTCCTCGGCCCTCCTATCGGAGGAGGGTTGGAAGGGGGAGTCCTTTACGTCGTTAAGTCTAATGAGATTCACGTGGGCAAGGTTGCCACGACAGAAGTCGCACAGCGCCCCCATCTCGTCCTCGCTGTCATTGACGCCCTTGATGAGCGCATACTCGTAGGTGGGTCGCCTGCCCGTCTTGTCGACGTATTCCTCCATGATCTCGTACAGATGCAGTAGGGAGTATTTCCGAACGCCCGGCATGAGCATGTCGCGTGTGCGTTGTACGGCCGAATGTAGCGAGACCGCAAGCGTGAATTGCTCCGGCTCGCCCGCGAATCGCTTGATCATGGGGATGATGCCGCAGGTGGAAACCGTGAGGTGCCGTGCGCCGATCCCGGCTCCCTCGGGGGAGTTGAGCCTACGTAGGGCCCCAAGCGTTGCGTCGTAGTTCATGAACGGCTCACCTTGCCCCATGAGGACGACGCTCGTCACCCGTGCGTTGAAGTCATCGCGCGCATGCATGACCTGTTCGTAGATCTCTCCTGCCGTGAGGGAGCGCGTGAGTCCGGCAGCCCCCGTGGCACAGAAGGAGCAGCTCATGGCGCATCCCGCCTGTGTCGACGCACATACTGCCAGCTTGTTGCGCGTCGGCATGCCGACGCATTCGACGGAGACGCCATCCTCGTAGCGTAGGAGGTATTTCCGGCTGCCGTCAGAAGACTGCTGGCGACCCACCTCTCTTGGGCCCCCCAGGGAGCAGGTCTGAGAGAGGTGGGCGCGCAAGGATTTTGGAAGGTTGGACATATCATCAAAAGATGAAACGTTTTTCTCCCACACCCATTCCTCTATCTGTTTTGCGCGGAACCCCGGCTGTCCAAGATCCCCCAGCAGCTCAAGCAGCTGCCCATGTGACATGGCACGGAGGTCGCGCCTCTGTTTCCTCTTTTTTGCCGTGGGCTTGCCGCTATTCGCATCTTGCATGGTTTCGGGACCCCGTCTGTGCCTCAAAGTTCGTGTGGAGTATCCTCATCAGGACAGCTCACCCTACGACCTGAGTCTAGCGCAGTGCCCCTGCGCCCAAAGGAGTGCGTCAATGGAGAAGACCGACGTTACACAATGCGCAGTCGCCGTGCTCTCAGGTGGGTGGTCTGACGAGCGCGACATTTCACTGCAGTCGGGCATGGCGTGCATGGGTGCCCTGCGCGAGGCGGGGTTTGTGCGCGTCGAGCTCCTGGACATCGCCGCGCCCGACTTCGCGGCCAGGCTGCTTGACGGACATTTTGACGTCGCCTTCGTGGCGTTGCACGGACGCTATGGCGAGGATGGCTGCATACAGGGCTTGCTGGAGGTCCTGCATATACCCTACACCTTCTCGGGCGTACTGGCCTCTGCCGTAGGCACCGAGAAGGCCGTCGCCAAGGCGCTCTATCGTGAGGCAGGCATTCCCGTTCCTGAGGGAGTCGACCTTCCAGAGGGTACCAGGCTCACTTCCGACCAGGCAGACAGGCTGGTGCGGAGGCTGGGGCTCCCGCTGTTTGTCAAGCCCGCCGCCAACGGGTCGAGCTTCGGCGTGACGCGTGTCACGGAGACGGCCCAGCTTGCGGACGCGGTGGCACGTGCCGCCTCCGAGGGCGACCGCGTCCTCGTCGAGACCTGCGTCGAAGGTACGGAGATAACGGTCCCCGTCATCGGCAACGACGACCCCGTGGCGCTTCCCATCGTCGAGATCGCCTTCGACTCCGAGTTCTACGACGCCAAGGTCAAGTACGAGCCCGCCGCACTCCACCATGTCATCCCAGCTCGGCTTGACCAGACGACCTATGAGCGTGCCTCCGAGTTCGCGGTGCGTGCCCATAGGGCGCTCGGTTGCCGCGGCGTATCGCGTAGCGACTTCATTGTGACTGCCGAGGGGGCGCCCGTCATCTTGGAGACGAACACCATTCCCGGCATGACCGAGACCAGCCTTCCCGATTCCCCCCGCCATGCGGGCATCGGGTTTCCCGACCTCTGCCGCCGCTTTGTCGAGCTTGCGCTCGAGGGACGCGGCGTGACGGGTGGCACCAGCGGTGGGGGAGAGGCGTAGATGTCGGGGGAGACCCCCCCTTCGGAGGGGCGCCAGCCCTCTGGGCCCGGGACCACGCCATCGGTTGACGTCCTCCTCCTTCCCGGGACCCCGCCCTCCGTGGCCACTCGCTATCGCTCTCTCGCCGAGTGTGCTAAGCACGCTGAACTGGGGCTACTTGGAGAGGACTTCGTCGTTCTCGACACCGAGACGACGGGGCTCTCCTTCAGGGACTGCGAGCTCATCGAGATAGCGGCGGCCCGCATCCGTGGGGGAGTGGTGGAGGAGCGCTTCCAGACCTTCGTCCACCCCATGGGCCCCATCCCTCCCGAGATCTCTGCGCTCACCCACATCAGCGACCTTGACGTCACGGATGCGCCGTCCGCCGTGGACGCGGTGGCCGCGCTCTCGGAATTTGTCGCAGGCGATCCCGTCCTTGCACACAATGCGACGTTCGATCGCACCTTCGTCGAGTCGGTTCCCGGTGGCAGGGACGTGAGCGACAACTGGATCGACACGCTGGCGCTCTCGCGCATCGCGCTCCCCCGGCTCTCGTCACATCGCCTTGCCGACATGGCGCGCGCCTTCGGCTGCGATTCCGCGACGCATCGTGCCACGGCGGACGTGGAGGCCCTGGCGGGGATGTGGCGCATCATGCTCGTCGCGCTCATGGACCTTCCCTCGGGCCTGCTTGACCTTCTGTCGACCATGCATGAGGAGGTCGACTGGCAGCTCAGGCCCATACTCTCCTATCTCGCCCACGAAGCGGCGGACGAAGGGGCAAGTGAAAGAGGAGCCGAGGTGGCGCCCTTCTCGCTCAAGCTCGCCCGTCGCGGCCTCGTAAGCGAGGGCCAGGGGCACGTGCGCGATGACGCGGCCGAGAAGGATGAGCCCCTCTCGGCCCCTACGCGCCTGGAGGTCGAGGAAGCCTTCTCGGCCGATGGGATTGTCGGAAGTCTCTATGCCCACTTCGAGGTACGTCCCGATCAGGTGCAGATGGCCCGCGAGGTCCGCGACGCGCTTGCGAGTTCGACCCATCGTTCGATCGAGGCGGGCACCGGTGTGGGAAAGTCCATGGCGTACCTCCTCCCCGAAGTCCTCTTTGCCCAGCGCAACGACCTGACGGTCGGCATAGCGACGAAGACCAACGCCCTTACGGACCAGCTGGTGACCCACGAGCTTCCCATACTGGACAGCGCCCTGCCACAGGGCCTTCGCTTCACGAGCCTCAAGGGATACGAGCACTACCCCTGCCTCCACCGTCTCGAGCGGGCGGCTTTGGGCGAGCTTCCGACGGTGTTGGTGGAGGGGGAGTCGCGCTCGCTTGCTGCGATGGAGGCGGACATGCTCACCGCCATCGCCGTGACCTACGCATTCTGCTGCCAATCGCCCGAGGGAGACCTTGACGCGCTGGGCATCAGGTGGCGCTACGTTCCACGCATGATGCTGACGACGACCCCTGCGGAGTGCCTGCGCGGGAGCTGCCCCTATTATCCCAACGAATGCCTGGTTCATGGCGCCCGTCGCCGTGCGGCCTGCAGCGACGTGGTGGTGACCAACCATTCCCTCCTGCTCAGAGACGTCGAGATGGATGGGAGGATCCTCCCGCCCGTCAGGCATTGGGTCGTGGACGAGGCCCATGCCTTCGAGGCCGAGGCACGGCGACAGTGGGCCGTCGAGGTGTCCGGTGACGAGGCCCGCCAGGCCTTTGAGCTTCTCGGCGGCACGAAGTCAGGTGCACTGCACAACCTCATGGTGCAGACAGCCGGGCTCGAGGGAGCGGCCCTCATCCAGCGCCTCCTCACGAAGGCCGCCGCCGCCGTGGCACGCGCCGCCGCTTCGACGAGCGACCTCTTCCTCGCCCTTCACAGCCTGGGCTGCCTTGCGAGTGGTGGGGGAGGCTACGAGAGCACCACCCTCTGGATCGATGGGGGTGTGCGCCTGACTCCAGAATGGGACGCGCTGTCCGAGGTCGCCCACGTTGCCCTCGCCCGACTCGAGGTAGATGGCGTCCTTCGAAGGCTTCAGGCCGTTCTCCAGAGCGTAGTTCCCGTTGATGATCGCGATGTCGACGTCCGGGAGGATCTTCGGAATCGACGGAGCGCCGGCCGGCTTGAAGGTGATGTTCTTCGGGTTCTTCTCGACGTTGTAGATAGTCGCTTTCTTGTCCTTGGGAAGCGTTATGATACCGTTCTTGGCGAGAAGCTCGAGCGCGCGAGCCTGATTCGAAGGATCATCGGTTATCGCGACTTGCGCATTCTTGGGTAGTTTCTTGAGATCTTTGATCTTTTTCGAATATATACCGTACGGTTCGATGTGCACTCCAGTTCCGTGATTGAATTTGTAACCTTTGGAGGAGGAGGCTTCCTTCAGGTAGGGAAGATGCTGGAAGAAGTTCGCATCGATGTCGCCGTCCTTCAGGGCGGAGTTGGGGACGTTGTAGTCCTGGTATTCCTTGATCTCGATCTCGATGCCCGCCTTCTTGGCGAGGTTCTCCTTGACGTATTTCAAGATTTGTGCGTGGGGCACGGGGGACGCCCCGACGACGACCGCCGCCGAATCGCTGGCCCCGCAGGCCGACAGGGCCAGGGTTGCGGCGGCGAGGAGCGAGGTGAATGCCTTGATTGTCTTCATCGGTTTTTCCTTAGCGAAGTGTGGGCTACTGCGTGGAGGGCGATGGCCTGGATGCGAGGCGGTGCTGCGGTCCAAGGCGTCGGACTGCCGCGGGGAGGCGGGGGATCCGACCCTCATCGCCCGGCGCGAGGAAACGCACTCGGAGTTCGATGGGTTTCGCGAACGGGTGCGCGGGCTCCGACTGGCAGTTCCTCAGCGGTGGTCTACCAGCCGGCTGAGCATGTCGCCGATGAGTTGGACGATCTGGACGATGACGACGATGACGACCACGATGATGATGAGGACGGACCACACGCTCTGGTT
>ERZ773037.923-NODE-923-length-15468-cov-33.175826_pt1 | contig 15468 bp, 9 predicted proteins | sample MGYA00511466_ERZ773037 | MGnify/ENA primary metagenome ERZ773037 (study PRJEB29015, sample SAMEA2738146) | human oral metagenome | biome: human oral; feature: human-associated habitat; material: saliva | place: China | collected 2202 ... | reverse complement strand
TGGTCCTTCACGAGACAGAAGTCCAGCAGAAATGCCTCGAGGAGCTACGCGAGCGCCATATTAAAACGCACAACCCCATTCCGTGGGATCAAATTGTTGATGACATTACTTCAATCCGCAGGTCAGTAGGCTATTACGGACCTATTGCAAATATTGCTGCAACAACAAACCACCGCTCGCGTATTACCGTTGCTCTTCACGAGCTTAAGCTGGCAGCGCAACGCATCATCGACGGCGAAATCAGGCACCTTGAGGACGCAGACCAGTCCTACTACCAAGCGTGTTTATACGCGCTTGAGATGGAATACGCTGAGCTTGATGACCTGGAACGCATTGCTAATGGTGACGATGAGGAGCTGGCGGTCATCGCATCTAATCTGATGATCGACCACGAGTCAGCAATTGAGTCCATCTGGGGCCGTATCAACATCAATGATGAGCATGACTCCAGCACCACCCAAGTCTCCTACCTGCTGCCTTACAACCTGAGCTCACACAAGATGTCGCCTCACTTTAGGCAGCAGATTGCGGACGCCCGAAAGTACGCCGACGACGTGGCAGAAAACGCCCTGCGCATTGAGTTGGACCAGATTTCGCGCCTGCAGTTTGAGGGTGTCATCGACCGCGAGGTTGCTGCTCACCTGCGCGAAAACGTCTACTACCTGCAAATGACGTTGAGTGAGTAGCATGAGCGCTACGCCAGATACGCACCCCACCGCCGACACGGCTACGCGCCCCATCGCCTCGCACCCCGCCAACCCCGTGGCGAGAAAAACGATCATCTCCGGACTTTCCATCCACACGCAGATGTCCTCTGTAGCTGGAGCTCCTATTGTCTACCTCCTAGGTGACGTGGCCGACAACTCCCCCGTTCAGGTACCTGAGGGCGTCAGCCTAGTGAACGTTGGCGCTGACCTGTGGGAAGAAAACTTCTCGCCCTGGTGCGCCCCGCGCGTTTTTGCCAAGGGACCCAACTTTGGCGACGGCGCCCAGAAAACGCTCGATACCCTTATCAACCAGGTCATCCCCTGGGCGGAGTCGGATCTTACTGAGCCACCGGCATATAGGGTGCTTGTGGGATATTCGCTCGCGGGTCTGTTCAGCCTCTGGGCCGGCGTGTCGCAGCAGGTCGCACGCGTCTGCCAGCCCGACGACGTCTCGTCGCAGCCCGGCGCGCCGTACGTCGACGCCCCCGCCGCTACCTTCCAGCGCATCGGAGCTGTCTCGGGATCGTTCTGGTTCCCAGGGCTTTTGGACTACGTAGATCAGCAGCTCAACGGAGGAGCGGTCGGCCTCACACACGCCTATCTTTCGCTAGGTGACCGAGAAGAACGAACCCCCAATCCGCAAATAATGCACGTGCGAGAAAACGCAGAACTTCTCGCCAGCAAGCTAGAGAGTGCGGGAATAACCTCGACATTTGAGCTGAACCGTGGAAATCACTTCCAAAACGTTGAAGGAAGAATACAGAAAGCCCTGGACTGGCTGGTCAAATAGGGTAAGATTCTTCAGAACGCACGTGTCCAGAGAGGTTTTATGCCCAACCCAAAGCAATTTGACAGCAAAACTGAATCACCCGGTACATCCTCTGGCAAGCAGTCTGACTACTTATTTGCGCTCATTCTTTCCCTGGTATTTGGCATTTTTGGTATTCCGCAGTTGTATCTTAAAGGCTGGAAATCGGGACTTACCAGGCTTGCTATAAACGCAGCGCTGATTGTTGGCGCATTTGCCCTGACGCAAACCCTTGCCTCGCCGTCGATGCTTTCTTACCTTCTACCAGCAATTTTTTCGCTTCCGGTTATCGAGAGTGCTCTGAACCTTATCTACGAGGATGCCAGTGCTCCCAAAAAGCTCATAAAAGGCAAGATCAAGCCCCATAAACGATATGCCGGAAAACAGAAAGCTGGAATCGCACTAGCCACGCTGACGGTAGCACTCTACTTTAGCGCCGCTCTGACGCAACCGCTTCCAACTGTCGTGTTACCTGCGGATTCGCCGCAGCAAGGCTCCGGCGCACCGTCCCAACCAGACTCCGGCACGTCATCCCAACCAAACACCGGCGCACCATCCACCACCACGCAGACCAGCGCAAACGTAACCATCAAGTTTATCGACGTTGGCCAGGGAGAAGCCATTCTCATCGCACTTCCCGAGAAAACCGTACTTATCGACGCAGGGCCCACAGGATCTGCCCCAAAAATTGCCCAGGTCCTCCAAGAACTTGGTCGAGACAAGATTGATTACCTGGTGGCTACCCATCCCGACGAAGACCACATCGGCGGCATGGCAGACGTCATTTCCAGCACCCAAATCGGGACCATTTACGCACCAAATAAAACAAACAACACGGCAACGTACAGAAAGTTTCTGACCGCCATCCAGAACAATAACCTGCAGATAACCCTTGCCGAAGCGGGCACCATCATCGACCAAACCGACAGCTACAAGCTAGAGATTCTCTGGCCCAAAAAAGACGCAAATTTCCCCGACACCAACGATTACTCGATAATCATCAAGCTGACCGTTGGCAAAAAAACCTTCCTCTTCACGGGAGACGCGCCCACAAGCGCCATCCTGGACTCCAATCCTGGCCATATAGACGTGCTCAAACTCTCGCATCACGGCTCCCGAACAGGCACAAATGAGCAGCTGGTTCGCAGGCTCTCACCTACCTACGCCGTCCTTTCGTACGCCTTAGACAACTCCTACGGCCATCCCATGCAGTCGGTCCTGAACGCCCTCCATAAACATTCCGTTGAGATTTGGGGAACGGGCGCCAACGGAACCATTACCATTACCTGCGATGGTACAAACATTGATATATCGGGCGAGAAACCCAGCACAGTGGTAGCTCCAACCTCACAAGATAAATCTGGCACGTCGTCGACATCGAGGTCCAAGTAATGAAAGCAATCATTGATCGATTTGAAGACAACAATCTTGCCGTGCTTGAACTAGACGATCAACCAGGCAATATGTTTACCATTTCTGTTGATGAGCTGCCAAGCAATGCATGCCAGGGTGATGTTCTCTACTACCAAGACGGCTCGTGGGCCATTGCTGAGGAAGAGACAGCCCGGCGTCAAAACGATATCAACGAGCTCTTCAACTCCCTGGTTGTACATGACGATGACGCGTCAACCGAATAATCCCAGATAAAAATAAAAATATGCGATTTTAGAATATTTATAAAACTGCACGTCAACCTATAAATATGCGATTTTCGCATATTTTGTAAGACATCTATCTACCTGCATAAATAAAAAAAGACGCCTTGTCGAGAAAGACGTCTATATACGATACTTTTATTCAAGAAAAAATATGATATATTACGTATGCTGATGGCGCGCAGCCTCGCTCTGCATAGAGGGAGGGCACGCCATCCGCTTTATAGGGCCATGATAGCCGCAGCCATTCTCTTCTCATCTTCAGCCAGAAGTACTCTCATCACTCAACCCTATCGAATCCAGCCACTTTTGCACTTCACTAAAAGTATACGTGCCTTTTGCCGCTAACCCTGGTATCACACGAGAAGCACCACATTCTTTCTGATACTCCTCAATCATATTGCCAAATCCTCCGCCGCCGTGCGTGCAGAATGGAATGATTGTCTTGTCACTCAAATCCGTTGCCCGTAAGAACGAAAGCACCGGAGGAGCAAATGTTTTAAGCCAGTTGGGCGATCCTATAAAGACAGTATCAAAGTCAGCAACGTTTATATCGAATTGCATAAGCGCAGGACAAACGCCCTTTTCTATCTGAGCCCTAACCTCTTTTACCGCCGTGTTATACGAGAAAGAATACGGTTCTTGAGGCTTAAGCTCCAGCAACTCGCCATCAGTAATCAGCGCAATATCCTCCGCAAGCCTCCTTGTGATGCCGGAATACGAATAGTACACAATCAAAGACTTCATGTAAGAATCTCCACCATCAGTCGAGAAGAACGTGTCATTGAGACATTACGCCAATTTATTTGCCACAAGTATAGTTGATGAGATTGCACGGCCGAATGACTTCTCACAGCAAGCATGTGCTACAGTAAAGTAGAAGCACCCTCGCTATCACAACTTGTGGGATGACCGGGGTGCTTTTTGCTGGCATGTTTCTGCATTACTCGCGACCAACAGACTAAAGCCTTAAAAGCGGTTGCTCCGGACCTTTGTCCTCAGGGCAGAGCGGCCGCACACAAAACTTAAGATTTTTGCTTGGCAATGCTACATGAAAACCATAATCAGGCAATAATGTCCTGAATAGACTTTGGCGTAAAGGTTGCAATGCCTTTCAGCGTTGCAAAGCAGGAGAGATAACCGTTTTTTAATTCTCCTCTGCTATTGATGCGGTTTGAAGTCGTCAAGAAGACTACAGACCGCCTTGCTCTGGTTACGGCGACGTAGAACAAACAAAGTTCATCTTTGTAACTTTGGGGAACAACACCACCTACACGATAGCAACAGTTACCTGAAATTATGTTGGCTATCGGCTCGTTACTGCAACTCTTACAAGTCTTCCAAAGAGGGACAACCCACTGCATCAGCTCAGGAATCAGCACGTAGTCCCATTGCAAGCCCTTTGATGTGTGCATAGTCATCAGAACAATGTCCACTTCGATATAGTCAACCACGTGCCGAAGCGACCTGTTCTCAAATACGCTGCGAACATATTGATATTTTTCTCCCGGCGAGGCTCCCCTGTACTCAGTGCTGACTTGATTCAAAAGCCCTTCAAGAAGCTGTTGATATGAGTTGCCATAAACAAATTTCTTACTCGCGATAATCTGTTCTGCGCTTTGAACAAAGTGTTTGAGAGAAGAAAAATTGATTTCACAACTAGTTCCCGTCAATCGATCAAATTCCGAGAGGCAATCCCTGTTGAAATCTATGTATTCTCTGTCTTCGTCCCTAAAAAGACCGTTAAAACATGACAGACCGTTCGCTTTCATCTTTTGCATTAAGTAATCAGAGTAAGCGCTTCTCGAACGCACAAGAATTGCTACTTTTGAATCAATTTGCCCCTCGAGAATGCCGCTTACCAATCTGCATGAACACTCCGCCTCTTGTTCGACCGAGGACAAGTAGAAAAGCGGAACGCTGGCATCACTCTGAATAGCTGGTGAAAGAGGGTTACGTATATTTTCGCGTATATTTTTATCCAAAAGCTGCATCGAGGATCCAGAAAGAAACCTGTGGTTCGTTGAGAGCTCCATTGCCTTCAAGCCAAGATCAATTTTAGCCTTATTGACAAAGTTGGGAATTGCACCAATGAACCCATAGATTCGCTGAAGCGAATCTCCGAACATACATACTCTTGTATTACTTCCTATTAAATTCATTAGCAGTCTATAGCCAAGAATATTGGTATCCTGAGCTTCGTCGACCATTAGATAAGGATACAGAAGTCTATAGAAATCCCTAATGCCATGGCTGTCCTCAAGAAGCTCAATCGCAAGTGCAAGAATTGCGTTGTACGTAATGCAGCCATTTGGCATTAAGCGAGTACGGACAAGATCACAGTACGGTTTGATTAACTTATCTGCTTTCTTACTATTGGCCCTTTTAACCGCTGCGGAAAAAGAAATCAATGTATCATTTTCAAATTCCGACCATTGGAGATTCTGCTCCTGAAAATATGGTCGTACACTAGACTCATCCAGCTGAAGCAACGCATTAACATCAACACTAGAACCGAAGATAACAGCTCCATGCCTTAAAAGCATGCGCCTAGAAAGCGCGTGGTAGTTCAAAACATCGACTCTGCTCTTATATGCTACAACCTGCTGGTTTTTTCCATCGAGCGCCTGCTGAATGTCGTTTTTCATTTTTCGAGCTGCATTTACGCTAAACGTCAAAGCTAATGCACGCTTGGGATAAGGAATCACCCCGGATATTAAATCCGATACCAGCTTTTCGACCATAACGGTCGTTTTCCCACACCCCGCAGGTGCTTCGACAAAGAGACGGCGTTCCGGACTGTTTACAACATCTCGCTGAGACTCATCCAACAGACTCATTAGATGATCACGGCCTTGATTAAGCTCGAATAGCACTGTGGAATAGCATTTACCGGAAGAAGCTGTCCGAGAAGTCTTCCGAAGAGAACACCTTTTTGATTTGACATCCAACTATACATCATCAACCTAGTAAGCGGCTCATCTGCAAACTTACCGTCGAAACGGCTACCTGTGAAGTCCATATCCACAAACTTATTACTTGCAAACTGATTTGAAAGATAATCTTTAGCACTCTTTGTTAATTGGTCCGCTTGTAGTAGTTTGTTTCGTCCGTAAGATTCACATTGTTCGAGGACCTTAATGAATAGGTCTTGACATGAGCTGTTGAATACTGCCTCGATCACCTCAGCTTCAAAGTCTTGCTCATTGGTTGTCCGATCGTTTCCTGATGCAATTGCTGGCTCTTTGTCTCTATCAACGATTGAATAGACTGGCAGACCGAACTCCCTCAACAAACTACAAACGCCCGGTAAGCTAGTTTTGCCATGGGAATTTACTACAACAATTCCCTTAGCATCGAGATCAAATCCGAGTTTCTCCGCAAACCCCGGAAGCGACATCTGTTCTGACTCACCCTCTACTACAATTACAGATCTCGAAAAAAGCGCCTCTTTAACCGTGTCAAACAATGCAACAAGACGCGTCTCTTCACGGGATTGCACTTGCATCTGGGTTCCTACTTTGACAGATAGGCCAGATTGCTTGTCAAATGAAAATCTAACTATCTTCTTGTAGTCCTGAGGCACAATACTTGGGGAATGAGTAACCACAATTAACTGAGCTTTTATTGAATCAATGTCAAAGTACTCTTTTAACAATGAATTGAACTGGTCATCCGAACCAGATACAATTCCTTCAAGATACTTTGTAAGAGTCCGCTGCATGTATGGATGCAGGTGAACCTCTGGCTCATCAAATGCCAAAATGACTGAAAGCACCTTGTTACCTGTCACATCTGTGAAAACACTCTGCTCCAGTCTTCGCTTCGGCAACTTCATAATCGATTCCAAGATTTGCATAACAGCAAGCGCTACGTACTGAACGCCACTACTTGCATATCTGAAATGCAAGTTATTTGAATCTGTAAGCGTGACGATTGAGCCCAATGCACCAGATTCGCTTTCGTCTACCCCTGCATGAACGCCGTAATCGGACAGAATTGTTAGCTTCTGTAACGTGGAATCAAGGTAAGTGACAAGCCCTTGTAACCTACTTGCATCAAAGAAATCGAGGGTGCTCAAACCACAATCTTCCTGATACTTCGTTAAACCTCTTGTTAATACCCTACCAACGCCTCTGTCTTTGCTGTAATCAAGCATCCGACTATCTGCGTTAAATGATTCGAGAAGGAAGTAACAGACTCGCCTGACAAGAGGACCACTAATCTCTTCTCCGGTCTCTTTATGCATGAATTTAAATTCAGATTCTGGATCCTCAACAACGCCTTCAATAGTTATCTGATGTGGGTCTGCTGAGTCGGCGTAATCGTTAAAGAAACCAATCTCATTATCCGCCAAAACCAGCTCAATTGTCACTGTAAGCTCTAGTGTCGAGTCGGTAAAGTCCTCTTCGCGAAGCGTACTTCGATTGAAAATTGCGTTAAAGAGTTGGAGCAGATTCGTTTTGCCCAGACCGTTCTCACCAACTATATATGTTGCTGGCCAGGCGAAATCGATCGAGCACCCACCGATGTTCCTATAATTATCAACGTCGATATGCTTTACGTACATGCAATTGTCTCCATTTCGCTCAATGAGCGGAGTTGATGGTAATAAAGAGCAGAGCTACTAAAGATGTGTTTAAGGAGCTGCTGAAGTACTACCGAAACAACATCTTTAGCTCAATATCAGGACTCTTCTTCCAGCTGTAGCTGGGGTTCTGATAGCCCATTCTCTCCACGGGCGACCGCGAGCGACCTTCGCTGTGCTTCCTCAAGCGTCATATCGCTCACATCGTGCTCCATAATGAAGTTGCCGGCAATGATACCGTACTCAATGTTAGAGGCATCAGCTATCTCACGTGCTGCCGCAGCCTTAGCGCGTACGGTTGCATCATCGATTTTGTTGTCACCCTTTACCTCAATGAGCTCGATTTTGTCGTCATTACGCTTGACGAAGAAATCTGGATAGTAATTCCTTACGACATGTGACACTGGGTCGACATACTGAATAGCAAGGCCAGACTGTCCGCCCGTAAACATGCCCGTAAAGTAGACTTCGCTAATCCCACTATCAGAAAAAACGAGCTGATCGAAGAGCTCTTTCTCTGGCTTTGAGTCGAAGCAATATGTATCGGCATGAAAGCTCTCAACTGGCAAATCGTCATACTCAACATCGCGCTGCTGAACAACGAGATTCGGAGATGCAGTGAAGTTATACCACTCGGAATCCTTAGGCTCCTTCAATAAGCTCACCTCAACAGGGATTGTCTCTGTCGAGACATTCACCTCGTAGAGATGATTGAAGATTGCTGGAACAATGACGTCCTCAATAATCTGGTTATAACCATTCACATACTCAAGAACCTCGTCGGTTCCCTCTTCTGACTCTTCAAGTAGTCGTTCGACAGTCAGACAAGATACGTCTGGGCCAAGAAGGCGTGCCGCTTCACCCACGAGCGTCATCTTGGAGTATTGCATCTGCCCGGTATCAATCTCTACCTCCACTTCTTTGACACTTGTATCACGTGCAAGAGCGGATTTTTTTCTTACATGGGAGATGTATCGCTCGATATCCAAGGTATCAAGCCCGAAGTTAATCGCGTATGCGCTTTTGCGGTCTACAAGCGTGAAGCTGTGACGAACCTTCGAGAGCTTGACGGTACGCTCGGGCGGAACCATCCTCACGTGCCAAACTCTTTTCTCGTCTTTAGGTCCTTTAAGCCCCTCAATGCTCATGTGATAATTCTTATTCAACTCAGAATCGAGTGTACTAAAATTGCCTTGGGAAAGATAAACCGTAGCGGTTTGTTGCGTGGTATCAATCTGTCGCAGGCACCTCATAGTTGCTTGAAGCACAAAGATTTTCGACTTAGGCTCACGATCAAGCGCAACACCGAAGAGCGAGCGACAGTTCCAGCCTTCTCTACCTTTTCCAACCAGGATGATGAATTGTTTGTCGTTTCCCCCAGCATCAGGATTGTCCAGATTGTTGAAGATATGAATATCCTCCGGCTTAGTCTGCTTGGGGTCACCGGTATTGACAAGAATTTTTCTAGTGTCAATGTCCAAGTCTGAGAGAATTCGTTCAACAGCAGGAAGAATCTCGCTCTCTACCTCTTCGATGCGACTTGCAAAGATAGCAAGTTTCGGGAGCAGACCCTCGTGTTGTTCCTCTCCATACGTGTTCCAGAAATTGGTAATTGCCTGCCGTAGGAACTCTTCGCTTCGCACATTTTCATATCCAAAAACACGTGCTTGTTTAAGATATCCCCTGTTTATCGCCTTATGAAGGCCATACGCATAGAGAACGTCTGGGAGCACTTTATTTTGTACGTAGGGAGTGCCTGTGTAGTTGAAACATGCTACGACATGGGAGCCCTTCTTAGAGAGAGACTCGTCAAGCATATTAATGGTACGTCTCAGGCTATTCTCGTTACTCTTATCAGAAAGCGCTTTCTTAAGCGCGTTTCCAAAGAGGTGATGTGCCTCGTCCACGTAGACGCCCATCTGGCTCAATCTACAAAGCTTTGCAAAGCGCTGGTTGAACATAAGATCAACTTCGTCTTGAGCCTCCTCCTCACCATAAACGGTAGAGAGTAGTCCTGAGGGCATAGCAAACAGCTGCTCCGCCGCTGTTTCTTCCTTATGCTTTTTCTTTACTAGGATTTTCTGATCATTAGCAATAATGAGGTTGAAGTCAGAATCATCAAGCGTATGCAGTGTCACACCCGTGTCCTCAAGGAAATGAACACGCAAGTTTTGATCAATTACGCTTACATACTCAGGCGGGACGACGAGTGACTTATCAAACGTGGGAATCTCTTTAAGCGACTGAAGAACTGTTTTATCTGGCGCAAAGACGAGCGCGTTATGGCAGAAACGTTCATCATTCGGGAACTTATTAGCCAGGAGAAACTCGTAGAAGATACAAGTGCCCATGAGAATAGTCTTTCCAAGCCCCATCGTTAGAGCAAAAATGTAGTTAGGATAGCTCTCTGATGTATCACGCATCTGCCGGAAAAGCGCTTCAGTCTGCTTTTCGCTAACAGTATCAAAAAGTGTGGACTGACCACGTGCGTATCGCGTCTCTCCAGCGAAGACTCCCTGGCGCTTTCGCCAATCGTTGAAGATTTCAAACATTGGCTTATTGCCGAAGAACTCCTTCACGAACACATACATCTCAAAAGCTTCAAACTGAGGCGGCCTCAAGAAAGCCTCAGGCCTTACAGAGCGGTCATTGTAATCAAGCAATTTTAGCGTCATACGCTTGTACTTGCTACGAATTGCACCTCTATGTGCCAGGTAATAGCTCCGTAACTGTGTATAGAAGGCCCACTGTTCTTCGTATTGTTGGGTCATGACTATGCACCAACTTCAAGTTCAAGAGACTCAGAGAGTACGTCCGTAATCTTCACCTTAATATGGCCAGCGCCATTGGGAATCTCATAACTACCGCTCACAAGACCATCAGATTCAGGAATGTCAATTACAGTGGGCTCCATCACCGCACCGTCATAATTCCAGTCAATCATGACCGAATCTACGAGCTCACGCCAGTCGTCAACCGTCTCCTTTTGCATACTGAGCTTTTGGAGGAGATTCATGGGGTAGAAAGACTGTATAACGAGCATCCCATCTTGGAACTCAATGCGGGCCTCTGCTTCACGCTTGAATTCGAGCTCTCGCTTATCCTGTAACACATCTACAACTTGAACATCAATGTTATATTCGTTCAGCTCAGATTCAAAACAAGCCTTTAGATCAGGCTCGTGGCCCATACACACAAGAGTTATGTGATCAACGGGAACAGAGGGGGTCTCCGCACGCCTGGCATCATATTCGTCATAGGGCAGTTCAGCCACAAGCCCCTTAAGGTCCGCTCGCGTAGCAATGCGATTGGTAGGAAGAATTTTTACCATTCGTCCATCAAGCTCACCATCGAAACAAACACCTGCAGACAGAGGCTGAATATCAAGCGCTTGGATTAACAGGTCTTTCGCCTCAACTGGATTGCGGAAAAACTCGTAATTGTTGACGTTGAAAACCTCGAAACCCAAGTACTTATCATTGCTACTAATTTGTTGTGTCAAATCCCTAGCAACGTTCAAGAGGCGCTTAGTAGTGGTTTGAATAGCGCCCAGATTAATGTCTGCTCCGATAAATCTTCTTGAATTTTGCAGCGCAACCATTTGTGTAACACCACTACCTGCAAATGGATCAAAGACTATATCACCCGGATTAGATGAACCAAGAATTATGCGTTCAAGCAGCTTATATGGCTTTTCAGTTGGATATCCAACTCGCTTAACGCCGTCGTTGGGATAACGACCGGCTATTGCAAACTCCCACCAATCTTCGGGAATCTTTCCATCTGCCAGTTCATACGTTTCTGCGACGAATCCAGATCCCTTCAGTCCTACCCGGAAGTTACCGCTGGTTTTCTCATCATGCGGCACTCGCACGGCATCACTGTTGAACGTCCAGCTTCCGGCTTTGCAATACCAAAAAATCGTATCGTGCTTCCTGTTGTACTGTCGCATCCCTGGCGATCCTGGCCCAAAGTAGCACCAAGAAATTTCGTTAATGAAGTTTGAAGGTCCAAATACCTCATCAAGCAGCATTCGCAAATGGTGGCTTCTGTGCCAGTCGCAATGCAGAAATATTGATCCTTTTGACGACAGAAGCTCTCTCATCAAAATAAGGCGCTCATACATGAATTGCAGATATTCGTCGCTGGACCAAATATCACCATACTGCTTCTCTTCAAATACAGACGAATCGTTAGCGATTGACTTACCCTTGAGTTTAATCTTCTTTTTGTAATCAGCCTTTGAGTCGAAAGGTGGATCAATGTAGATAAGGTCAATCTTTCCCCGAAATTCTTTGAGCATGTAACTCATGACTTGTAGGTTGTCGCCCCAGTAGATCTTGTTCATCCAAGGCTTTCCATCGGGACCATCTACCGGGTCTCCGTAGCTCTCACGCAGCTGCGCCGGATAGTACTGTGTCGACCGATAGGGACGCTTTCCGGTCCAGCGAAGCTCGGGATAGCCTTTAATAACAGGATTGGTATCAAAGATAAATTCCTGGCCTCTATCGTATTTTGAATCTGTCATTTCTGATTGCCCTTCGGTTACTTCTTGCAGTAAAAGCGGAAGTCGCAGTTTCGGCAAAGATGGCCATTTACGGTGCGTGTTCCGTACTCTTTTCGCATAATTTTGTGCGCTACAATGTCGAACTCCTTTACCACCGACTCGATAGATTGTCTATCATGCGAGAAAGTGATTTCAGGATTTCCAGATTCTTCTCCCGTATAGTAGAGGCGCATTTTCCCTACCTTACGGCCAGTCTTCTCTTCAATAAGATGAGCATAGAGCATTAGTTGCTTGTGATAGGCTCTAAGCTCCTCGTGGTCACGATTCACATCTGGTTTTCTCTCACTTTTGAAATCCACTATATCGACGGTGTCGCCATCTCCCTCTACAAGATCAACGGTACCGTGAATAATGTAGTCAGACTCAGCCAGTCCAATCTCAACCTCTGCTTCAACAATGTCTTCCCATTTGCCTTGCCTTCTCTCAACATAGCGTTGCACCTGGCGTTCTGCAGCTGTAATAACTGCATCGGTTAAATACGAGTGCAGCGATTTTGAAAGCGTGTTGTAATTTGCTGAAAGCCATGACGATGTATTCTCCGGAGTAATCGTATCCGCTTCACCCCGTAAAGCCGCCCTATGTACGTCTTCAATCGTCTGGTGCACAAGTTGACCGAAGAGAGTAGCTGCTGTTCGTACGGGAGAAAATTCAAGATCACGAAAGAATTTGTACTGCAAGGAACATCCCTCGTAGAGAGACACGTCTGTCGTAAACGAGAACGATGGCTTGAGATCGCTTTCTTTTACCAGCTGGAACTTGAAAGCCTCGTATGGAAAGGTACCGGCATTTACATTCGGTAGGCTACTGTACAGCTGGTCAAATGCCTTTCCGATGTGCCGTGAGGTCTCAGGGTGCGTCAATAAAAGAAGATCCTGCGCGCGTGAGAAAGCCGTGTAGTAGAGACGCCAGAAGTCAAACCACTTGACGTCTTCTTCGGGTTCGTAGGAAACTCGGCTGCCGTAGTTATCGCGAAGAGCCTGGAGTGCATCATTTGAAGATTTCGTAGGCGTCGCATAGAGCGAATCGACAACGACAACAGGAAATTCCATGCCTTTTGATTGATGGATGGTCAGAAATGGCACGCAGCCGCTAGGCACATATTCCACTTCATCCTCATACTCAGAAATTCCGTCCGCCCGAAGAAACTTGAGGTAGGTATTAAAGAAACGTTCAACAATGCCATCAATGCGCTTTATTGAGAGAACGTTAACGCGCTGAAGATATTCGAACTTTCCGATGACGCCAACAAGCTTAGAAAGGTTGCGCACCGCCCTTTGATCATAAACTCCAGTGTCAAGCGGAGTATCGAGTATGGAGCTAAAAGGCTCAAATTCAAACAACTGATAGACGAGACCAGAGAGGTTGTAGTCGGTGTTCTCGGTCAAGTAATAGTGAGTTTGACCGAGCGAAGCAATCCAGTGCCGTAAATCTTCATTTGCATCTTCTTTGAGCAGATTGTTAGCCATCATGATACAAGACACGTAGTACTGTTCCGTGTCTTCACCGAGAAACACAAAGTCATTTGTCTGAAGTCTCTCTACATACTTCGGGAAAAGTAGCAAAAGAATTCCCAGTACAAGCCTAATTTCATCCCGGCCAAAGAACTCATCGGAACGTGGCGAATAGACGTTTACGCCACGTTCCTCGAAGCGGTCGGCAAGAATGAGAGCATTTTTATGCTTGACGGACTTAAAGAGAAACGCAATTTGGTTGTAGTCCTCTATGCAGCCGTGCTTTTTCAAGCCAATAACGAGGTCGCAAAGAGTATCCGCCCAGTCATCTACATCTGCAACTACCCTTAAAACTGTGCTTGCCTGCGTATTCGCTAGACGCTGCGCGGCAATTGTCTTTTTGAAGCGATATGGGCCCCAATCGAACCTAAACTTTGGTCCAGCAGTATGCTCCATCCACTCATTATAAAAAGCAACGATTGCCGGATCAGAGCGATAGTTCTCTGTAAGATCGATGCGCTCACAGGTCCCGTCAAAGTGGTTAGGAAATTCTAAGATGTTACGTACTGTTGCTCCACGAAAGCGATAGAGAGCTTGGTCGTCATCTCCCACTACACAAACATTTTTGCTTTCTTCAGAGAGAAGAAGCGTCAGGCGTTCCTGAATATAATTTGTGTCCTGATACTCGTCAATCATCACATAACGAATCTGCTGTTGTACCTCAGCCAGTACGTCTGGATGTCCTTCAAGTAACTGTAGCGCTTCAAGTTGAATATGCGCAAAATCTAACCAGTTGTACTCAGTCAACAGGTTGTTATATTCCTCAATGACTTCTCTGCACGAAACATTACCTATGTCTGAACTGGCAAGCATCGCCTCTACGTCAAGCAGCTCCTCAGTCGCGGTGTTGCAAACAGTACAAATCTTCTCGCATAGATCCCATGAGCGTTTCGAGGAGAGAGGAAAATCCTCAAAATGCGGGAGCTTCATAAACCTGCTCCACAGATTTTGATAGACAAGGTATTGCTGATCAAATGAGTCTGCGACACGATAATTCTTGCGCACGTTAGAGTGTTCGACATGCTCTTTAATCAGTCTCAAGCAGATAGAGTGAAAAGTGCCCACATACATCTCTGATACGTCAAAGCTCATCCCACGTTGCTCAAGCTCGTTAGAGATACGTGTAACGAGCTCTTTTGCAGCCTTCTCAGTAAATGTTGCAACGAGAATCTGAGAAGGATCAACTTTCTTTTCTTGGATGAGATAGGCCACCCTCTTAACAAGGGTAAAGGTCTTACCGGTGCCAGGACCAGCGGTGATTAGTAACGGCCCTTCAGTCGTTGTAATTGCACGACGTTGCTTGTCGTTGGAGCTTCCGAAGTCGAAATTTTGACTCATAAGGCACACCTAGACTTAAATTGTGAAAATAAATAAGAGATTAATAAATTCTATCACTTCGGGATGAATTCTCTCTTGACGCCTAGTTGGGCGGAAGCTTCTACATCTCTTGTTCCGCTTTAAACAAGTGCCAAGAATCAGTCAAAAGCCTATACCCCAAAGACAAAAGATCATGCTCTAGGTGTTTGTAATTTTCTTTAGACGTTGGATGACAGCGAAGAAACGTTGGCATGTCATGTTTTGGAGCTTTATCACAAATAAGTTCTTCGCCATTAAGATATGCCTCGTAATTAA
>ERZ773037.922-NODE-922-length-15481-cov-3.876118_pt1 | contig 15481 bp, 12 predicted proteins | sample MGYA00511466_ERZ773037 | MGnify/ENA primary metagenome ERZ773037 (study PRJEB29015, sample SAMEA2738146) | human oral metagenome | biome: human oral; feature: human-associated habitat; material: saliva | place: China | collected 2202 ... | reverse complement strand
CTTCTGTTGAGAATCCTGCTCAATATAATGATGAGGTTATTTTCCCTGATAAAGTTAAGTTAAACCTCTATTATTTAAAGAATTATTCTTTTATAAAAGATATTCAGATGATAGTTTGCACAGTTCTTGGTAGAAAAATGAACTATGCAGGAGAAACAATATAACATAAAATATGGAAAGAAAATATCTATGTCTCGCCCACATGAGTGGTAACGAGCAAAAATATGTTCAGGAAGCATTTGATACAAATTGGGTTGTACCATTGGGACCCAATGTGAATGCTTTTGAAGAAGAATTAGCAAAGTTTTTTAAATCAAAGCCAAATAATACAGACTTTTCTGCTGAAACCTATCCTAAAAATATTCAGGCACACCATAATAATCCAGACGAATTGTGGAGTGATGAATATGAAGATTTAAGAAATAAGCAAGTGGTTGCACTTTGTTCTGGCACGGCAGCTGTTCATTTGGCTTTGATTAACTTAGGAGTTAAGACTGGTGATGAAGTTATTTGTCAAAGTTTTACCTTTTGTGCTAGTTCTCACCCTGTTGCTTATTTAGGTGCGACACCTGTTTTTGTTGATTCAGAAGACACAACATGGAATATGTCTCCTGAATTACTTGAAGATGCTATTAAAGATAGAATAGAAAAAACAGGTAAGAAACCAAAAGCTATTATTGTTGTTTATCTTTATGGAATGCCAGCTAAGATAAAAGAGATATTAGAAATAGCTAATCGTTACAATATTCCTTTGGTTGAAGATGCAGCAGAAGGACTTGGCAGTAGATATAATGGGAGAGCAGTAGGTACGTTTGGCGAATATGGTGTAATGAGTTTTAATGGTAATAAGATGATTACGACTTCTGGTGGTGGTGCACTTATTTGTTCAGATAAAGAAGCAAAAGAGCGTATTATGTTTTTTGCAACGCAGGCACGCGAGGCTTTTCCATATTATCAGCACGAAGAGATTGGCTATAATTATCGTCTTAGTAACGTTTGTGCAGGCATAGGTCGTGGTCAAATGACAGTGCTTGATGAACATATTGCGCATCATAGACACATTGCTAAATTGTATAAAGAAGGATTTAAAGATATAGAAGGAATTACTTTCCACGATAATCCAAACGAGCTGTCTGACTCTAATTTTTGGCTTAATACCATTATTATTAGAGAGGATATTAAGGTTATCGACCAGGATAAAGCCTACAATAAGGCCGTTGCAGGGGCAGTTGGCGGCGCAGCAGGCGTGGTTCATTCAACAGGAGTAGTTCATACCAATTGCGAACCAAACTCGAATGTTGAAGCGATGCGAATAGCATTAGATAAATTAGGTATAGAAAGTCGTCCTCTTTGGAAACCAATGCATTTACAACCAGTTTATAAAAAATCTCCAGCCTATGTTAATGGTGTAAGCGAAGAACTTTTCAAAAAGGGACTCTGTCTTCCATCTGGTCCGATGATTAGCGATGAAGATGCAAAGTTTATCATTGAATCAATTAAAAAATCGATAGTAGAATAAAATTCTATACTTTCATAAAAGTCTTATGGATGCTTATAAGCTTCTACAAGAATTAATAAGAAATGAGCTATGGGACGAACAGCTTAGCTTTTCGTCTTTAGATAAGAAGGATTTTACTTTCTTACAGAAAATTGCAAAACGCAAACTGTAAGTGGTTTAGTTTTTTCTTCTCTCATTAACAACAATATAAAACTTCCTCAACAGGAAGCTTTAGCAGCTTTTGGGGGATTAGAAAATATAAAGAAGTCAAATCAACTCCTTAACAGAAACTTAATTTTTCTTACAGAGTTATTAGAAAAGCATGATATAAAGTTTTTTGTTGTAAAAGGACAAACAGTTGCAAACTTATACCCTCACCCACTCCATCGAATAGGTGGAGATATTGACTTTTACTGTTTCTCAAAAGATTTAGAAAGACTTATTAGCATTCTACATAAGGAATTAAATATAGAATTAGAAAAGGACGAATCTGAACAGCATTATAGTTTTCAATTCAATAAGACTTTATTCGAACTACACTTTACACTATTTAAGTTTGTAAATTCTGAAAACCAACAATACTTTGATAACTTAATAAATACAGAACCCCTAAGTTATACTCTAATTGATAATAAGAAAGTTCCGATTTTATGTCCAACGTTAAATCTTGCTTATACTTTTTTACATCTTTATCACCATCTTATAGAATTAGGTGTGGGACTAAGACAGTTTTGCGATATAGCAATTTTATGTTATACTGCTGCAATGGCTGAGCAAAACCAGAGAAAAGTATTGATAAAGAAAAACTTACCAATATATTAACACATTTAGATTTTCTTAGTGCTTTCAAAACCATTGGAACTATCCTTATAGAGGAACTTGGATTATCGAAAAATTATTTTCCATATCAACTAATAAAGCAGGACTATGAAAGAAAAAAATATATTCTTAGCATTGTATATAAAAGAGGAAACTTTGGGAAATACGGTCGCACAACGGAAGTTAGGTCTGGAAATATTATATTGAGCAAACAACAATAAAACTATCACATTATTATCACCTCTTTAACCTTAGTAAAAAGGAGAATGTAGCCCTTATTGCTAAAGAAATACCGAAGAAGATAATTCAGGCAATAAAAAGGTAATATGTGTAAAAGTAATTTCAAAAAGAGGGTGTGTCTATTATAGACATACTCTCTTTTAATTTGTACTCATTGCTATTTTAAAATTCTGGATAATTCTTTATTTGACGAGCACTTTCTTCCCATCAATAATATAAACTCCAGGGAGCAATTCTCCTTTTTCATTAGCATCTTTTACCTTCATACCATTGATAGAATATACTATTCCTGTTTCTTCTTTAGGAGATTCTATTTCTGTAATACCAGTAATTGTTTTTTTATCTATCAGTCTAACATCTCTTAAATAAAAGCCTTCTCCTGATATTTGCAGGCCATTCTTATTTAAAGTTTTAGCGCTCTCCGCATCTAACTCAATAACATATTGCTTTTCATCACGTGCAGCAGAAAGATTTATACAATTCTTCTTGTTGCTTAACTGCGGAAGAATTATCTTACCTTTCGATGAAACATCACGAACAGTAAATTCCAGTATTTGGCTTCTATTTACTCTATCAAACATCTCTTTCGGAATGATTACCTTATCTCTTTCTATTTCTTTAAAACCATTCCAAATACTGCTTTCCTTTTTTTCACATGCTAAAGAGAATATACGGATATTCTCACCTTCAACATAGCAGCCTTCTTTTTTTAATTCATCTAGCATTTGTTTATCCGTAACAAAGAATGTTACCTGCGCATCATTTCTTGCTACTTGAGGTTTTAGCGTTGTTATACTCTTACCATACTTATCGTAAATATCAATAGAGGATTGTCCATAACTACGTTTATTATTTGCAGAAAGTGTGTCTATATCCAATACTAGTTTATCTCCGATTTTAAGATTACCCAATCGTTTTGTAGGAATTTGTAGTTTAGCCTTTGTTTGTTTCATATCACTCGGGAATGGTTGAGACCCAATCCAGATAAGTTTATTTGCTCGCTTATAAACACGCAACCAATCAATATCCATTACATAGTTTTTCGGAACTTTATTTATATCTCCACCATACTGTGGATCTTCTTCTGGATATAGAATACCTCCACCTTTTCCGTCATGTTTTCCTCCAATTTGTCCAGTAATAGCAACATCCCACACACGATCAATACCATTCTTGAAATTCTCTTTTTTCAAAAGATCATTATAACGATATGGATACTTATCTTTCATTAGTTTCATATCAGTAGAATCAACAGCTACACCTTCTGTTTTGTAGAATGATGTAAGGAAAACCGATCTTACTCTACCATCCAATAGGAAAGATACTGCTAAATTGCGTGAAGAATCACCTGGTTCTGGGTCTATCTGTGCTCCATAAACATGAAAATCTTCTGAAGGATCAAACATTATTTCTTTTATTCTATCGCCATAATCATTATGGTTATATCCATTTTTTAACACATACTTCTTCTTCTCTTTATCATATTTTGTACCTAAATTATAATCTATTCCATGTATAGATTGGTGAACATAACGTCTTTTTCTTTCCTTATTATCTTTTGCAAAGGTTCTTGCATCATCGTGTACGAAGAATTCTTGTAAATCAATTTCAAATGTACTAGACCCATTACAATGACGGAGCCATAAAGCCATCCAAGTTCCAATAGAATAAGGTATCTTCGCTTTTATTTCTATACGTGAATAAAGAGGATAATACTTGCCATTTCCTTCTGCATCCCTGCTGGAAAGAGCTCCAGACCACCAACCATATTTTGTATAACCATGTTTGGGCTTAATAGGATTTCGCATCTTTTCACTATAATCAGTATTTACAGGATCGTCTTCATACTTACGAAGTCCTGTAAAAATAGGTTCACGTGTAGCACGTATAGACACTAAACCATTATTTACCGTAACCATTTTGTCACGATAAGTCTGTGCATTGCCTTGTTTCTTGTTATTTCCATATAGCTCATAACTATAGCGTTTTGTTTTATCGCCATATATTCCCCAAAGGCTTTTATCTATACTTGTTCCATTAAATTCATCACCTCCATAATAACTCCAACCCACTAATGAAGGGATTACTCCTTGTTCTTCCTGTGCTGATAGTCCAAGATGCGCTAAGCTTAAAGCACAAATTGTAAATATGGCTTTTTTCATATGTTTTGATTTTTATATGTGAAGAGTAGTTGTATACTACTCGAATTAAGAAAAAATTAAAAGGGTGGTCTTTCTAAAATATTAAACTATTACGTTTTTTATAATCTGACATAATAATGTAAATATTGAAGGAGAATAACCTTTGCTTGCAAATTTACAATATTACCAATAAATACTGGGCATAGAAGTGCTTGCAAGAGTGTAAAATAAGCGTAATTTACCGAAAAGTTTTTTACATTTTGTTGATGAATATGAAAAATACTCTCTTTATTGTTTATTATTCTTTATATCTGTAATGTAATATGAAATAGAAATGGTCCACCCTTAAAAGCCTAATATTCCGCTGATCATAGTATATTATATGTAAATTATTTGCAAATATCTGCAAGCTCCTGCACCTTTACACTATAATTCTCGCAGATATTTAGTCATTCCTTAAAAACTATATAGTCGGGTCTAAAACTATATATTATTGCTCAACAGCTTATAATAACACATAATTTTAAACATACAGAAAAAGAAATTCATACTATCCATCAGAAGAAATATCTTTTAAGTCTTATAATCTGAAACCATAAATATTGCAGTTAGGTTATGATATCTAATCTAAAGATAGTAGATATCAAAAAGGAGAGTGATAGATATCTAAAACGAGTGTGATAGATATCTAAGACGAATGTGATAGATATCTGAAATAAGAGTAACTTATTTCTGGGTGGTTTTTATAACACCTCCGAGAAATCCATTTGATTTGTGAATACTCGTAGACTCTGTTTATAATTTTCTCTACTTATCTTCTATAGGAGTACAATAAGAATATAACTAACAAGAATTATTGATTATTAGATATAAGATTCTATCGTTCTATATTTTAAATGAACTTAAAATATGATTAATAAGCGTTGTTTTCTCTTGTAAATTATAGTCGTTTAGAAAAGCTATGAGTAGTAAGATGCAATATCAGTTTTGGTATATGCACGTGTAAAAGAATACTAAAAATATAAGGAAACGATTAATAAAAAGATGTACTATTTCTACATATCAATTATAAATAGTAACTTTGCAACTATGAGCAAAAAGATATATATATTTGTTGTTTTATGGATGTTTTCGCTTTTAGGGATAAAGGCACAATATAACATACAATGTGAAGATACGTGCGATCATGTCCACGGTTTAGATATGAGTCATTATCAAGGAGATGTATGGTGGGAGACTGTAGCAACGAATAGTAATCACAAATTGAATTATGTATATTTGAAGGCGACAGAAGGCAGCTCGTTAATAGATCAACGGTATTATGAAAATATACAAGCTGCCAAACGTAATGGAATGAATGTTGGATCTTATCATTTCTACCGTCCACAAGTGTCGCAAATGGAACAGCTACAAAACTTTCGTGCACAGTGTAGACCCCAAGATCAGGATTTAATACCAATGGTGGATATCGAGACTACTGGTGGATTGAGTGATTATGCTTTACAAGATAGTCTACTGAAGTTCTTAGATTTAATGACAAAAGAATATGGTGTTCGCCCATTGGTTTATACTTATACAAATTTCTATAATCGCCATCTTATGGGTTCATTAACCGGATATAAACTGTTTATTGCGCAGTATACTTCTCGTGAGCCTGTATTGAATGACGGTCGTGATATTTTTGCATGGCAATATACTGGTAAGGGGTATATTAATGGAGTTCGAGGCTATGTTGATAAAAGTAGGTTAATGGGGCGACATAGTATGCGTGAAATTAGATTTCCACGGCGTAAGACGAATATACATTATTATTAGTAAATGGATAAATCGGCAAAAATAATGTTCGATTACTATCAAAGTCATAACTTTAAAATTAAAAAGTAGCAATGATAATAAAATGTCCAGAATGTGGACATCAAGTCAGCGATAAAGCTCCAATATGTCCAAGTTGTGGAGTAGAGATTGCAGGACATCTTATAAAATGTTCCTACTGTGGAGAAATTTACTTAAAGGAAGATGCAGTTTGTCCCAATTGTCATCACTCGGCGTCTACAGACAACAGTGTAAACGAAGATGATGTAAAGACGGAACCTGTAAAGGACGACTCTCAGAATAATGGAGATTATTCTGAGGCAGAAACATCGTCAGTTGAGTTAGTAGTGTCTGCTGAATCAATCGAAGAAGAACCTCGTTTAGATGGCACACCTACGCAAGATACTTTAACTATAGAATCTCCATCTAGTGATGCCGAAGTATCTACCGATGATATGATTGTAAAACCAGAATCAAAGAATAATAATCATACTCCACTTTTTGTATCTTTACTAATAGCGCTTGTTATATGTGCAGTGCTCTTGTTTTTCTATAAGCGAGGTAATGACAATCATGAAGCTGAGGAATATAAAATAGCATTAAAAAGTAACAATCGTCAGGTGATGGAACAATATTTGGAAGATTATCCAAATGCTCCGCTAATACATATTAATAGTATTAATAATTTATTGAAACAAACTCAACAAAATAATGATGAGTGGGGACGTGTAATCCAACAGAATACAATTGCATCATATAAAGCATATCTTGAAACTCACCCTAATACGCCCTATAAAAATGAAATTTTAAAGCGGGTAGAAGAGTTGTATTGGAATGAAGTTGTAAACCAGAATACCGAAGCTGCTTATTTGGGCTATAGAGAGAAGTATCCGAAAGGAATTCATGTGAAGGAGGCAGATGAGAAGTTGAAGATAATGCTCGATAATACATCAACTCCCAGTGAAGAAAAAGTTGCAGTATCTGCTGTACGTCAGTTTCTGCAGGGACTTAATAGCAAAAGCACCTCGAAAATAGAAGGAGTAACAGCAAGCTCATTTAATTTTCTTGGTGCTGGCGGGGCAACAATAGCCGATGTATCGAAATATATGCGTGAAAAGCTTTATCAAGCAGACGTAAAGGAAATAACATGGCAATTAGGCACGGTTTTAAATGCTACGACTGATAAGTCTGACGATGGAACAACAGTGCAGAAGATAACAATCCCTGCTCGTTTAGAAATAGTACGTGAAGGAGGTAAGGGCTCTAACAAATATACGATTAAAGCACAAATAGAGAATGGAAAAATAACTGCCATCAACTGGATATTACAAAGATAATATTAAGCTGCAGGAATAGACTGAGAAATAAGAAATAAAATAAATAGACTGTGAAAGAATAATATAATAGCTTGATAGTTTGTATACTTAAAAAGAAAGCTGTAAATTTGCAGTCGCTATTACGAGATAATAGCATAAAATTCAAACCTAATTATAAAATTAAAGAATTATGGCAACAAAAATCAGATTGCAACGCGGAGGTCGTAAAGGCTATGCCGTTTACAGAATTGTAATTGCAGACGTTCGCGCACCACGTGATGGTAAATTTACTGAAAAGATTGGAACTTACAACCCAAATACCAATCCAGCCACAGTAGATTTGAATTTCGAACGCGCACTGTATTGGGTAGAAACAGGTGCACAACCTACCGATACTGTTCGTAACTTGCTGAAATCAGAAGGCGTTTATATGATGAAACATCTTCGTGGCGGTGTAAAGAAAGGTGCATTTGACGAGACCGTATGTCAACAGAAGTTTGATGCTTGGAAGAAAGTTAAAGATACTTCGAAGGAAGCATTAGAAAAGAAGACTGCTGATGAGAAGAAGGCAAGTGCTGCAAAGAATCTCGAAGATGAGAAAAAGGCTAATGAAGCTATTGCAAAGAAGGTAGCAGAGAAGAAAGCTGCAGCAAAGGCAGCTGAAGATGCTGCGAAAGCTGCAGAAGCAGAAGCAACTCATCCTGAGGCAACAGAGACTCCTGCAGAAGCTTAATCTTTGTTCACAACTAAAAGACTGTAAATCTCATATAAGAATTTACAGTCTTTTTTTGTATCTAGTCGATAAGTGTTATCAAACAGATATAGCCTTAATTTATAGAACTATAGTTGTATAACAATATAGGAAAATGAGAGTTGTTCATCTCTTTTGCCTATATTGTTCAAGTTTTATCTAACTTTTCATTATATAATTCCGCGCAAACGATCATCAAACGCTGATAATGCTGCTTTCGCACCTTCGCCCATTGCAATTATTATTTGCTTATATGGCACAGTAGAAACATCTCCCGCTGCATAGATACCCGGAATATTAGTGCGACAAGATTCATCAACCTTAATTTCGTTACGTGATGTCAGTTCTAACTCGTTTTTGAAAAGTTCACTATTTGGAGCAAGACCAATTTGCACGAAGACGCCATCAAATTCGTAATCTTTCTCTTCTTCTGTCAATCTATTTTTAACTGTTAGTGCAGTTAATTTTATACCATCGCCTTTTACATTGGTTGTCTGTGCATTCGTAAAGATACTTATATTTTTTAGTTGCTTAGCCTTTTCTTGTAACACAGTATCGGCACGAAGAATATCGCTGAACTCAAACACTGTAACTTTATTGCAAATACCAGCAAGATCTATAGCCGCTTCCAAACCAGAGTTTCCACCTCCAATCACTGCAATATTTTTTCCTTTATAGAAAGGTCCATCGCAGTGTTGGCAGAAATGAATACCATGCCCTATATATTTTGCTTCGTCTCCAACATTTAGTCTACGCCAATTTGCCCCCGTTGCAATAATTACAGCTGGAGCTTTGAATATTTCTCCACCTTTCACATAGATTCTTTTTATCTTCCCATTTAAATTTACTTTTGTTATCTTTCGATGTTCGAAGAGCTCTATAGGATAGTTTTTGAGATGCACTTTTAAGTCGGTAGCTAGTTTTGTCCCATTTGTATTAGGTACTGAAATAAGATTCTGAATGTCTGTGGTATCATTTACTTGTCCGCCAATACGTTCTGCAACCAATCCAACTTTTAATCCTTTTCGTGCAGAATATATAGCTGCCGATGTACCGGCAGGGCCACCACCTATAACAATTACATCGTATTCGTACTCTATAGTTTCTTCGTTTTCTGTAACTTCGCTACCTACTATATCCTCCAACTCTTGTAAGAGTATACTGAGATCACCTCTTCCTATGTGTAATGCCTCATCATTACAATACACTGCGGGAACTCCTTGTATGTTTAAGTTGTTTATTTCTTGTTGATAAATGCCACCATCAACCATTTCATGTGTAATATTCGGATTGATAAGTGCCATAAGGTTGAGTGCTTGAACCACGTCAGGACAGTTAGTGCAAGTGAGTGATACGTATGTTTTCAGTGTTATTTTTCCCTTTAATAACTTTATTCTGCGTTGTATTATTTCGTCAGGGAAGTTTTTGCCTTGTCCATCTGTGTTGAGAATAGCTAGAAGAAACGAAGAAAATTCGTGTCCATTTGGTAAACCACGGAAAGAAATCCCAGTATCGTTACCATCTTTTAATAGTCTAAAATAAAGTTGTGTATTGTCTTTTTCAGTGAAACTAACAGATAACTTTTCTGATGTTGAAGCTATATTGTTGAGAAAATCCAGTTGTTCATCTTTCTTTTCATCATTCTTATTACCTATAACTTCAAATGTGATTTGCGATTTTAGCGATGCAAATATACTTTTTACTTGGTTTAATATATTATTATCTAACATAGTTCTATTTCTTATGAATTCGTTTTGTTTCGTATAGATCTGCAATCTTTAATTATTATTGGACCCTAAGAGTCATCTTATCTTTTTATATACTATTACTCTCTATTGCTTCCTGTCTTCCTATTGACATTTTATTAACCTCTAATCCTGTAACTTACTATATTCTTGTTATATAATGAAATAATTTGTCCAACTATAAAAGTGTACAGAAAGAATTAATGAGAGATTTTGTAAAAGTTTTATAGGTAGCTAAAAAATAGTCTCTTACTTTCCTATCTTACCTTTTATTAAAAAGAGGTTTGATAGGAGAGTGAGAGACAAATCATAATGTTATGTATAGTGAAAAAGGCTTTTACTGTGGTGTTACTTATATTTTACCTACAAGATCGATACTTGGTTTTAGGGTCTCAGAACCTTCTTTCCATTTTGCAGGGCAAACTTCACCAGGGTGAGAGGCTACAAATTGTGCTGCTTTTACTTTACGAACAAGTTCGTCAGCATTACGATAGAGTTATCTTGAATCTCAGCCAATTTAATTTTACCTTCTGGATTTACGAGGAATGTACCACGATATGCTAAGCCTTCATCTTCCTTATAAACACCGAACCCTTTTGCTAGCACTGCGAGTGGGTCTGCAAGCATAGTGTATTTAATCTTTTTGATACTGTCAGAAGCATCTGCCCATGCTTTGTGTACAAAGTGAGTATCGCAACTTACTGAGAAAACCTCAACACCCATTTTTTTTAATTCTTCGTATTTATCTGCAAGGTCTACAAGTTCGGTAGGACACACGAATGTGAAGTCTGCTGGATAGAAGAAGAAAATAGCCCACTTGCCTTTAATATCTTCGTTTGATACTGTTTTGAATTCTCCATTTTGGAAAGCCTGAACTTTAAATTCAGGAGCCATTGCATTGATAATTGTCTCCATATTTTTATTATTCTGTTTTAGGTTCCTCTGATTTATATCGTTGGATACCGATTAATATTATTATTAATTTGTTTACGCTGCAAAGTTAGTATTAAACAATAAAGTAACCAACAGAAAATATCTATCATACAATTGAGAATATCAATAAACTAATTTAAGTTATTAGTAATCAGGATTTTATTTTCGAGAAGGAAATTTTTATGTATTGTTTTTCTTTCTAATGTACAGTGTTTTTTATATTTTTCATTAGTATATCCTTCCCAATCTATCAAAAGAAACTTTAATTATTCTGATATTTCCTTACTTCTATATAACAGAAATAAGGAGACAGAACAAGCAGGCTGTCTCCTTATTTTTATAATGAAAAAAGAATTTACTTGATTTTCTTGTAACCGTAACGTGCAGTGCAATCGAGCTCTTCGTCAATGCGGATAAGTTGATTGTACTTAGCCATACGATCAGTACGAGACATTGAACCTGTCTTAATCTGTCCAGAGTTTGTAGCAACAGCGATATCAGCAATAGTTGTATCTTCAGTTTCGCCAGAGCGGTGAGAAGTTACTGTTGTATAACCAGCACGATGAGCCATCTCTATAGCTTCGAGAGTTTCTGTTAAAGAACCAATTTGGTTTACTTTGATAAGAATAGAGTTTGCTGCCCCCATCTTGATACCCTTTTCTAGGAACTTAACATTGGTGACAAACAAGTCATCGCCTACTAATTGGCAACGGTCGCCAATTTTTTTAGTAAGTTTAACCCAATTATCCCAGTCATTTTCATCGAGACCATCTTCGATAGAGTCGATAGGATATTCTGTAATAAGTTCTTCCAAGTATGCAATTTGTTCGTCCGCAGTAAGTTTCTTGCCGTTAGGATCTTTAGGCATACCATTCTTAAGTTTGCTGTAATCGTAGTACCACTTACCATCTTCCAATGTAGCAAATTCAGAAGCAGCACAGTCCATAGCAATCTTTACGTCTTTGCCAGGTTCGTAGCCAGCATCTTTTATTGCTTGCATAATAGAATCAAGTGCATCTTTAATACCTTCGAACTTAGGTGCGAACCCACCTTCATCACCAACAGCTGTTGAAAGACCACGTTTCTTTAAGTTTTTCTGCAATGTATGGAAGATTTCGGCACCCATACGCAAAGCTTCACGAATATTATCTGCGCCAACTGGGCGAATCATAAACTCTTGGAATGCTATAGGAGCATCAGAGTGTGCACCACCATTGATAATGTTCATCATAGGGACAGGTAGAACGTAAGCGTTAGCACCACCGATATAACGATACAAAGGTAATCCTAATGCTTTGGCTGCAGTGTGAGCTACTGCTAAAGAAACACCTAAAATAGCATTTGCACCAAGGTTGCTCTTAGTTGGAGTTCCGTCAAGAGCCAACATAGCATAGTCAATTGCGCGTTGGTCTGTGACGCGGAAACCTTTCAATTTAGGAGCAATCTTATCGTTTACATTTTCTACTGCTTTCAGAACACCTTTACCACCGAAACGTTTTTTGTCATCATCGCGAAGTTCCAATGCTTCATTTTCACCAGTAGATGCACCTGATGGTACACTAGCGCGACCTTTTATACCATTCTCGAGTGTTACTTCAACTTCAACTGTGGGATTGCCACGTGAGTCTATAATCTCACGAGCGTGTACTTTTTCAATCTTCATAATTTTACCTTTGTAAATGTATTGTTAAAAATATTCTTTACTTTTATTTTCTATTGTTAGAAGGGTATTAAGCTTGCTTTATATAGCGTGCAGTTTGTTATCCTTCTTTAGAGTAATGTTATCTTTTCGACTTCAAAAGTATAAAAAAGAAATGACAGGGACAAACATTTTACACAAAATAACACGTGTGCAATGTTTCTATTTCGTTAATGTGCTTTATTACTGCTTTTACAGCGTATTTTAGAGTTTTTTTATGCAACTTTCTAATGACATTTGATATATCTTGTGAAGTTTATAATGCTTGTTGAGTTTTATTGATTTGTTGCATCTCTGCTGGAACAGAAGCACGGATTTTGTCAATAATAAGTTGTTTTATCGAGTTTCGTATAAAGCTTTTTTGTGTTAGCAGTACGATGTTGCGAGTTGGAATAGGGTGGGCGAAAGTACGTACTAAATCTTTCTGTTCGTCTGTAAGTTGTTTTATTGCAAGTTCAGGAATAAAGGTTACGCCTTTGCCACTTTCTACAATACGCATAAAGGTTTCTATGCTTCCAAGATTATATGCTTTTTTGCTTTTTGCTGCCGACTTTAAGTGACAGAATTTCACAAGCTGTTCGCGGAAGCAATGTCCTTCATCGAGTAGCCAAAGAAACTCACCAGTAAGTTCAGATGTACGTATTGCTTTATTCTTAAATAATGGGTCGCCTTTTGAAACATAAACAAAGAACTTCTCGTAGTATAAATGTTGTCTGTTAAAATCGTCTTGACCTTCGACTTCTGCCACAATGCCTGCATCTATATCGCCATGTTTAAGAGCTCTATGTATATCTTCTGTCTTCATTTCGCTAACCCTAATATCTAACTGTGGATAGTCGTTCATTAGTTGTGGAAGAAAACGTGGAATAAGATAAGGTGCTATGGTAGGTAGTACAGCAATGTGGAAGGTACCTGAAAGAGTTTGTCGTTCTTCTTCAATAACTTCCTTCAGTTGCTTTGCTCGCACGAGAATATTCCAAGCTCGTTCTATGATGAGCATTCCTTCAACAGTAGGCTTAATGGGTTGTTTACGTCTGTCGAATATCTTTACGCCTAACTCTTCTTCTAACTTCTGAATCATCGAACTTAGAGTGGGTTGGGTAACATTGCAATAGTCGGCTGCTTTCGCAAAGTGTTTACAACGATAAACTGCCATTACGTATTCTAATTGTTGAAGTGTCATATATGTTTATGTTTTGTGAGCTTAATATTGTTAGTGTTACAAAGGTACTATATTTTTTTGACGACCTTTAGCGTAAATAGCAAATATAGAATGTTTTTCATATTTTATTTAGTAATTTTGCCGAATGATAGAAAAAGATAAGATAAAACTGCTTGCTTTTGATGCTGATGACACTCTGTGGGATTGTCAATCGCATTTTGATGCTGTGGAAAAGGAATACCAAAGTATATTAAGCGATTATGGAACGGCTACTGAAATTTCATCGAGATTATTTGAAACAGAGACAGCTAATATGCCTTTGTTAGGTTATGGCTGTAAAGCCTTTGTACTTTCGCTTATAGAGAATGCAATTTCGATTAGTAATGGAGAATTGCCAGCCGATAAAATTGGTCAGATTTTAAATTGTGGAAAAAAACTTTTGAATATGCCTGCAACTCCATTGCAGGGTGTCCGCTGCGTGCTTGATACATTAAACAATGTGCAACGTAAATATAAGATGGTAGTTTTTACTAAAGGTGAACTATTGGATCAAGAAAATAAACTGCGACGTTCTGGATTGCAATCTTTTTTTGATGCAACTATTATAGTATCCGATAAGACTTCCGATGAATATGAATACCTTTGTAAGCGTTTCAATTGTTCTGTAAATGAACTTGTAATGGTAGGAAATTCATTCCGTTCTGATATTGCTCCAGTGTTAGAATTAGGTGGAAATGCCATTTATGTACCATCTAAAACATTGTGGCAACACGAATATATTGATGAATACGACCACACGAATTTAGTTACAGTTAGTGAGATAAGCGATATTCTGCAGTATCTTTAAAAGTTTTTATTCTTACTTGTGTATATTTCTGTAATCACGCTATAATATTCTTGTTTTCAAATTATGTAATTTCTTCCATCTCCCATTTTCTTTCTGCAAAAACTTATAAATCATTTCCTGGAATCCTGAGGTTCCAGCGAAAATTATTTTATATTCCACAATCTAATGATAATATCTTTGTCAATTCCTTCTACCTTTCTTTCAATATCGTCAGGAAGATTACAGAAGAAATCTATATTCGTGAGTTCTTCAAGTTGTTTTATATTTACAACATAAGGTTTGAGCGATGCAGCTTGATTGTTTTCGTGTTTAAACCAGAATCCAATAGCCTTATATTCCCATTTCTTTTGTGTTTTGCTATAATATTTTAACAGAGCTGCAGAAAAGAAATACCCTGGTACAATAAAACCATTGCGAAGAAAGGCTTTTACTTGTGAAGTTTGATCAATGGTACCACCTCTACATATATACATTGTATCAATTGATTCCATCTTAAATGAATCTCGTATTTTATTTTC
>ERZ773037.920-NODE-920-length-15496-cov-8.060683_pt1 | contig 15496 bp, 16 predicted proteins | sample MGYA00511466_ERZ773037 | MGnify/ENA primary metagenome ERZ773037 (study PRJEB29015, sample SAMEA2738146) | human oral metagenome | biome: human oral; feature: human-associated habitat; material: saliva | place: China | collected 2202 ... | reverse complement strand
TTTCTCACGATTGAAGGTCGTGGTTTGCTTCAACGATTGAAGGTCGTTTTGAGCATTATCAATTGTAACACGCTTTATGGTAGAAAACAAGCATCTTGCCATCCTTCTTATTGGCTATTGTATCTATATGTTTACAAGTATGTAAATCAAAAAAGAGTCCAATTTCTGAACTCTTTCATCTACTTTAATACCAGCCATTGGCTAACCAGAAGTTTTTAGCCTCCGACCATGATCCATATCGGTTGACAACATATTGATTGGCTACTTTTTCCTGGTTTTCTGTTGACAAGTCACCGTTTAAATAAGAAAGCGACAACTGATAACGACCATAATATTGGCCATTTTGTGCTGTGTAACTGCCACTTGATTCTTTCTGGGCAATCCATTCTTTAGCCGCTGCATCTTCGGCACTCAAGCCATCTGAAGCAGATACCGTAGTGGTTGCTTGTGTAGTTGTTGCTTGCTCTGTAGTATTAGTTGTTGCCTTGTCATCTTCAATCTCTAAAACTTGACCAACTGTAATGAGGTTGACATTGCTAATCTTATTTTTCTTAGCAATCGCATCAACCGTTGTATTCTTCTCTTTAGCAATAGCTGATAAGGTATCACCTGACTTTACAGTGTAAGATTCTGCACTGGCAAAGACGGGAATAAACATTCCTGATAATAAGCTCAGTCTGATAACACGTTTTACAAAGATTTTTTTATTCATGGTTTTACACTCCTTTTCTGTATGTTCTTTATCTTACAGAAGAAATGTTTCAAAAACTTTATGGAATCACGTCAAATGTTTCAATAATATGTTAGCAAGAATAAAAAACACCTCAAATAAACCAGTTTTAAGTATCTTTTAAGGTTAAAACAAAATTTCCCTCTTAAATAGAAGAAAACATGCCCTAGATTTGTTATAATGAAAGAAAAGAAACCCTAAGGAGCTGACTGATGAATTCGCTTAAATTCCAATCCGTATTTGATATTATTGGACCGGTTATGATTGGACCTTCTAGTAGCCACACTGCTGGAGCTGTTCGTATTGGAAAAATTGTCTCTTCTATTTTTGGAGAGGATCCGACAGAAGTTGAATTTCAGTTGTTTAATTCCTTTGCCAAAACCTATCGCGGCCATGGGACAGATTTGGCCCTTGTAGCTGGTATTTTAGGTATGGACACAGATGATCCAAGAATCCCCAATAGTCTTGAAATTGCTCATGAAAGAGGAATTCGAATCGTCTGGTCTATTCAAAAGGAGAGCAATGCTCCTCATCCAAATACGACGACCATCACGGTGAAAAATGAGCACAAAACCATCTCCGTCACAGGAATTTCCATTGGTGGGGGAAACATACAAGTTACCGAGTTAAATGGCTTTGCAATTTCTCTAAACATGAACACCCCAACTATTATTATTGTTCACCAAGACGTTCCTGGGATGATTGCCCATGTAACAGAAGCCCTTTCCCGCTATGATATCAATATCGCCCAAATGAATGTAACCCGCGAAAAAGCCGGCGAAAAGGCTATTATGATTATTGAAGTGGATTCTCGAAATTGTGACGAAGCGATTGAGTTAATCCGTCAAATTCCTCATTTACACAATGTGAATTTCTTTCAATAAGGAGACCCCATGTTTTATTCCATTACCGAACTAGTTGAACAAGCGACCCTCCACTATGAAGGAAATGTCGCAGAATTAATGATTGCAACTGAGTTTGAACTAACTGGTCGCGAGCGCGAAGAAGTTCTGACTCTTATGACTCGAAACCTCGAAGTCATGAAAGAATCCGTTCATCTTGGACTCAATGACCAACTTTCTCGAAGTGGCTTGACTGGAGGAGATGCTGCAAAACTAGATCGCTATATTCGATCTGGAAAAGCCCTCTCTGACTATACTGTCCTAACCGCTGCCAAAAATGCTATTGCTGTCAACGAACACAATGCAAAAATGGGCTTGGTCTGTGCTACTCCAACAGCCGGATCGGCCGGTTGTTTACCCGCTGTTCTCACTTCAGCGATTGAGAAACTCCATTTAGATGAACACCAACAATTGGAATTCTTATTAGCGGCTGGAGCCTTTGGTCTGGTTATTGCCAACAATGCATCGATTTCTGGAGCCGAGGGAGGTTGTCAAGCAGAGGTTGGGTCAGCATCTGCTATGAGCGCAGCAGCTTTAACGCTAGCAGCAGGAGGAAGCCCCTACCAAGCCAGCCAAGCCATTTGTTTCGTCATTAAAAATATGTTGGGACTGATTTGTGATCCTGTTGCAGGACTAGTTGAGGTTCCTTGTGTCAAACGAAACGCTATGGGGGCAAGTTATGCATATATTGCGGCAGATATGGCCCTGGCAGGAATCGAATCCAAAATCCCTGTTGATGAAGTCATCGATGCTATGTATCAGGTCGGATCAAGCCTACCAACTGCCTTTAGAGAAACTGCTGAAGGTGGTCTGGCAACTACTCCAACTGGGAAACGACTACAACAAGAAATTTTCGGAGAATAATCTATGAAGTATATATTTTTCGACTTGGATGGGACCTTAGTCGATAGTTCCGAAGGTATCGAGACCACCTTTCTACATACTTTTAACCTGCTTGGGGTTCCTGCACCTGATAAAGAGACTATTCGAACCTTTATGGGCCCTCCACTCGAGGTTACATTTACAAACCATGTTCCAAAAGAACTTGTCACAAAAGCTGTAGAAATCTATCGTACTTATTACAAAGAAACTGGCCAACAACAAACCTATCTCTACCCATCTATCAAAGAACTCCTTCATCAATTGAAGGGATTGGGTTATCACTTATTCATTACCACCTCTAAGAATCAGGAAGTGAGTCTCGAAATAGCCCATTCACTAGGAATTAGTGATTACTTTGAGGGGATTTATGGTTCTATCCCAGGATCTATGCACAAAGCTGATATCATTCATCGTGTACTTTTGGACCATCAAATCCCAAAAGAGGAAGCTTGCATCGTTGGGGATACTAAATTTGATATCATTGGAGGAAAATCCATTGGCATTCACACAATTGCAGTCAGTTGGGGATTTGCACCTCTAGATCAATTAAAAGAGGAGACTCCTGACATCATCATAGACTCTCCCCTAGATTTACTCAGTCATTTAAGTTAATAAAATCACGCTTGGGTAAGACTACACATCGGTCATCAAGGTTGACGAATACTATCGTACCTCTTTACAACTCTTTCCCGCACTTGTCAAGATAAGAAACAAAATAAAAAGAGGGTTCCCCCTCTTTTTTAGTATCCCCAAGCTGAAAGTCCTTGGTTTGAATAGGCATTATAAGCTGCTTGGATTTGATCATCAACTGTAGCAGTTGAACCCCAACCTGGCATTGTTTGGAAAAGACCACTAGCCCCAGATGGGTTTGCTGCGTTCACTTGACCATTTGATTCGCGGGCAATAATTGCTTCCCAAGTTGATGCAGGAACCCCTGTCATTTCAGCCATTCGAGCTGCTGCATAAGATCCAGTTTCTCCAGCAGTATTTCCATTTGCAAGTACAATCCCATTTCCAGAATTCGTAACAACTGGTGCCGCATTATAAGTAGCAGTAGTTGTTGTTTCTGCTGCAACTTGATTTGTAGAAGCTCCAGCTACTGGTTCCTGACTGGCTGTAACAGTATTTACTTTGTTGATCAATGAGTTTGAACGTTCACCCAACTCAATAATTTGACCAGCATGGATCAAATCTTGATTGCTGATTTGATTCAATTCAACAAGCTTTTCGATAGTAGTGTTATTCTTAATCGCAATTTCTGATAAAGTATCACCATTTTTCACTTCGTATGTTTCAGCATTCACTACCACACCAGTAACAAAAAGTGAAAGAGCTGAGATAATAGAAGTTAATGTCCATTGGACTTTTTTTGTGTTCATCAATACATTCTCCTTTCGAACATAATACTATCATACACATTAAATGTTACATTTAGTTATATTTTATGTTACAAAGGTTACAAAATCATGTATTTTTCATGCAAAAAACGCTATAAATAGCGTTTTTCTTCATTTTTTTAGAAAAAATCCCCTATATGTAGTGGTGGTATTCTAATATTTCAACCAAAAAATGATAGCACCAACTGCCATAATAGACAGAATAGCTATACTATCTAAGACTTTCCATTTTAACTGCCGATATCGGCTTCTTCCCTCTCCACTTTTATAACCTCTTGCCTCCATGGCAATTGCAAGAGCATCTGCACGTTTAAAACTTGATGCAAACAAGGGAATTAAAATCGGTATAAAAGAGCGAATCTTCTGAAGGAGATTCCCTTCTCCAAAATCAACCCCTCGGGCTCTCTGTGCATTCATAATGCGAATCGTATCATCCATCAAAGTTGGAACAAAACGGAGGCTCATAGACAACATGAGTCCAATTTCATGGGCAGGAACTTTGATAATTTTAAATGGAGTTAACAACTTTTCTACGGCATCTGCTAAGCTTAAGGGCGTTGTTGTCAGTGTTAAAATCGTTGAAAATACAACAATGAGAATAAAACGACAAAAGATCACACCAGCTTGCGCAAGACCTTTATCCGTTACAGTCAAAAAATAAAATTGAAATAAGGTCTTACCGCCAGTCGTCGCAAACAACTGAAAAAGTGTGGTGAAAGCAATGATAAAGACCATTGATTTTAAGCCATTAATAAAAAAGCGGAAGGGAATTTTGGCACTTAAAATCAAAGCAAAGGCCAATAAAAATAACAGAGAATTCGTCATCACATTATTGGCCCAAAACAAAATAACAATTAATAAGAAAAGTCCCAGTAACTTTGCTCTTGGATCCATACGATGGAGAATGGAATTACCCGGTACATATCGTCCTAAAATCATACTATTCATGTCCAATTAACTCCTTAAACTCCTGTAAAGTGATTGGTAAAGTTAGCAAAGATAGTCCTTTTTGGCGCAAGCGCCAAGCAAATTTCGTCACTTTAGGTACGCCTAATTGTATGTTTTCTAATCCTTCTACATCCTGAAATACCTCTCTTGGATGCCCAGACCTCACAATTCGTCCTTTTTCCAAAACATAAACAAGATTTGCGTATTCTGCCACATCTTCCATAGAATGACTAACAAGAACGATGGTCATGCCAGCTTGATGAAGTGACGCAAATAGCTTCATTAATTCCCGTCTGCCTGAGGGATCCAAGCCAGCTGTCGGCTCATCCAGTACCAAAATTTCAGGTTCCATCGCTAAAATGCCTGCAATCGCAACCCGTCTCATTTGTCCTCCAGATAATTCAAAGGGACTCCGTTCAAATAACTCTTCAGAAAGACCAACTAAACTCAATTTCTCCTTGGCAATTCTTTCAGCTGACTCTTGGTCTACTCCAAAATTTTGAGGACCAAAAGCGACATCTTTTACCACAGTCTCAGCAAAGAGTTGACTTTCTGGAAATTGAAAGACAAGACCAACTTTCCTCCGAAGGTTCTTTAACTCTTTTTGAGAGGACTCAGAATCAATGTGTAAATCATTCATTTGCACTTCCCCTCGACTAGGTAAAAGCAGACCATTTAATAATTGGAGAATGGTTGATTTTCCACTTCCAGTATGCCCAATTAGAGCTGTATAAGAACCGCTTGGGATTTCCATATTCACATCAAAAAGAGCCGCTCCTTCAAATGGAGTTCCTTCTTGATAGGTATAACTAAGCTGTTTTAAAGCAATTCCCATAATAGTTTTTCTAGCTCTCCTTCAGTCTGATAGGTTTCTCCGACTGGAAAACCTTTTTGATGTAACATGCTTCGCAATCGATTCGCGAAAGGTTCTTCTAGTCCAATTTCATCTAAATCATGTCGAGAAAAGAGTTCTCTTGGAGTCAGATCCAAGGTCGCTTTCCCTTTTTCAAAGAGAATAACCCGATCACTTAAGGAGACTTCCTCTAAATCATGGGTAATAGAAATAACCGTTAAACCGTATCGTTCTTTAACTTCTCGAACCGTACGAATCAGTTCCAAGCGCCCTTCAGGATCCAACATGCTGGTCGCTTCATCTAAAATAATGATTTTAGGTCGTAAAGCAATAATTCCGGCAATGGCCACCCGTTGCTTTTGTCCACCGGATAATCTAGCTGGTTCTCTATCCTTAAACTCATCCATGCGAACCATCTTCAAAGCTTCATCTACTCGTCGAACCATCTCATCTCTTGGAATCCCTTGATTTTCCAATCCAAACGCCACATCATCTTCTACTGTAGCTCCAACAAATTGGTTATCTGGATTCTGAAAAACCATACCAATCTCACTACGTTTTTCCCAAACGTTTTCAGGAGTTAGCAAATCTCCAGAGATATAGATTTCACCCGATTCGGGTTCCAACAAACCATCAATCAAACGGACCACTGTTGATTTACCACTTCCGTTATGTCCGATAATGGATAACCATTCACCATGTTTCACGTGAAACGAAATATCATTTAACTGATGGTGCTCATCTGTTTTTTGGTATTTAAATATAAGATTTCGAACTTCTATATTATTATTCATTTATCTAAAGGTATCTTTAAAGAGGTAGGCACTGCCTTTAAAGTATTCATATCCAGAGTAGACTGTAAAGATTAGCGCAACATAAAGCGTTAGTTGGCCCAATAAATCCCAATGAAAGAGAAGGAAAATAATGGCAAACATTTGTGAGAAGGTTTTAATTTTCCCAGGCATAGCTGCTGGCAAAACAACTCCTCCTGTTTCAACCAATAACAGACGGAGGCCAGTAACAGCTAATTCACGGCAAATAATAACTGCAGTAATCCAAGCCGGAACCATCTTTAATTCAATCATCATAATAAAGGCAGACATGACAAGAAGCTTATCAGCCATAGGATCTGCAAATTTCCCAAAGTTACTAACAACTTTCCATTTACGAGCCAGATAGCCGTCTAAATAATCGGTGATACTTGCAACCGCAAATACGATAGCTGCTGCCACATGCCAGCCATAACTTTTGCCAAATATTAGCATCAAAATAAAAATGGGAATAAACACAATTCGAATCAGTGTTAAGGCATTAGGAATATTTTCTTTTTTCATTCTAGTCTCCTTACTAGTTTACATAATAGTTTACATCTAGTTGACAAAATCGACCTCGATTTAATTCGACAAAATCATTATTCCATTCTATATCCCCATTACTTAGGGAAAATGATAAAGTCCGTCATATCACAAGCGTTGACAAAATCTCGACCAACCTTTACAACGTCTTGTAAAGAAATACTTTGTAAAACTTTTGGAAGGTCAAATAGATTTTCACCCGTCTCAATTGGATGAAATTGAGTAGCAATATAATCCAAGGAATTCAAACCATGTAAAAAATCACCAAACATTTCGCTTTTAATCGTATCCAAATGCTCTTGAGTTACATCGGGATCTTTCTCAAAATTCTTTATGGCAGTTCTGAACTGATGGGATATACTGACAGGTTCAGAAGTATCCATCGTTAACATCACAAAGTGAAACGAAGATTCTACTTCAATTTCGAGTGTCAAGGAGTTGTCAAGTTTACCAACTTCATAAAGCGACTGAAATCGTTTGGATGTCCACCCAAACATCATTGCAAACAATAATTTGAGGATAATCTTGTAGCGATACTGGTACATAGGAGGAATTTGATTTCTTCCACGAATTCCAATTGCTAATTTCGGTGAAGCAACTTCCATCCGACTGGTCTCATTTTGAACAACTGGATTCAAGTCCACCGGTGAAATATGAGGAAGAGGACTTGAAGAAGTCTTCATCTCAAATTCAGAAACAAGGTTAACAAGACTGTCAAGATCAAAATTTCCGACGACCACCAGATGCATATTGGATGGTTGGTAGAAATAATCAAAATTATCCTGTAAACTTTCTTCATCAATTTGAGAGAGAGAAGATACAGTACCTGCAATATCTTGGGCTAAAGGTGTTTCTGGATAGAGATTCGCCAGCGCCCTAAAGAATAATTGATAGTCAGGACTATCTTGGTACATTTCGATTTCTTGTTGAATAATCGATTGTTCCTTCTTTAGAGAATCCTTTGAGAGATGAAGAGATTGTGTCATCTCCAGTAACAATTTCAGACTTTCATTGACATACGAGGTAGTCGAAAAGAGATAACTGGTCTGTGTAAAGCTAGTAAAAGCATTACTTTCAGCTCCCAGCCGTACAAAATGTTGTAAATAATCTTGACCGTCTTGATCTTCAAATAATTTATGTTCAAGAAAATGTGCAATCCCTGCTGGAAATTCTTTTACACCTTCTACTCCATCCATTGTAAATCTTGTGTCAACTGAACCGAATTTAGTAGAAATGATTGCATAGCTTTCATTAAAATCCGTTTTTGGAATTAAATATAACCTCAATCCATTTTGGAGAGTTGTCTGATAAACGCATTCTCCAACAGCTGGATACTCTATTTTCTCCAAATCTTTCTTTATCATTCTCTTCCTTCCATAAAATAGACCGCTTGTAATTTGAGTGATTTGGCAACAGCCATAATTTCATCTTTCGTCACCAATTGAATGGCTTGAATCCAATCATCAATTGACAAGAACTGTTTTCCTAAAGTGGATTTTAGATAAGCTCTTTCAATCAAGGTGCCAGGTCGATCCTGTGACAATTTTGCAGCATTTATTATCATTTCTTTTGTCAAGCGAAGCTCTTCACTGGTAAACTTACCTCTCTTCAAGTCACTCACTTGACGACTCATCAAAGTCATGGTCCGGGTTCTATTTTTTCTATCAATCCCTGCATAGATACGCATAAAATGAGAAAAAATATCAAAATGGCTAGAGACAGTATAAGCCAATCCTTCTTTTTCTCGTATGACTGTAAACAATTTTGAGTGAGAGAAAGCGCCCAGTAAACCATTTAAAACAATCAAAGCAAAATGCTCTTTTTCTCCATACTGAACAGGAAAGTGATAACCTAATTCTAAAATAGATTGATGAGTCTCTCGCTGCTCCATTCCTTCTCTGACAACATTCGAGAAAGATTGTGTGTAAAAAAGGTTGACATTAGATTTACGAGGTTGTAAACCAAAGTTACTGATCTTTTCAATGACCGCTAGTTCATTGAAATCACCCATAAAGAAAAAGTCAATCAGATTTGTTTGAAGCATTTCTTGAAATGCTTGATAAGCTGACTCTTCATCCTCATTCTGAATCTGCTGGACACTTCCATACTTACTTAGTTTCATGTCAGCTTGGTCATAAAACAATCGATTCAATTGTTGGTGAGCATAATAAAAATGATTTTCAATTTCTGCTTCTAGTTCTGTGATAAGATTTTTTTTCTCTACTAAAAAAGTTTCTGAATGAAAGCATCCATTTTCTGCAAGAGGAGCATTAAGAGATACCTTTAATAAATCCAACATCTGATCTGTCAAGACATTTTTCTTGCTCAAAAAAGCATCACGGACATAGGATAAATTAATATCAACGTAGTGTGTTTGGCCGCGTTTTGAAACAGAAGTAGAAAAATTGGCTCCATACAAGTTCGCCAACTGTTCTCTAAATTGCTGAGAAGTTGGGTAAAGTTGATTAGCTGTTTCGATCATGCGTGAGGCTAAAACCCGTCCTGCTATTGTTTCTTCAGAAAGGGGGGCCGAGAATCGCACTTTTATCTCATTGGTCTTAAATTTTTCTGATTTCATAAAATGGATTCGAACACCAGTAACTAATTCCATCGTCATCCTCGTTCTAACAAATATTACTCTTCATTATATCATGAAATCCCAGTAAAATCTTTCCCAGACAGATTAAAAAACGTTTACACTGACTCGCCCTATTTTAGGTTTTTCATCCTTTTGTGGTATAATAACAATCATTGAGGTGAACTATGAACTATAAACTTTTTGATGAATTTATCACATTACAAGCTCTATTTAAAGAACTGGGAATCATCCAAAGCGGTGGAGCTATCAAAGCCTTTTTACTTGAAAATCAAGTAGAGGTCAATGGAGAAGTGGAAACCAGAAGAGGACGTAAATTACGAGTAGGAGATACAATCGAAGTGATTGGTGATAAGGAAATCGTAACGATTACGCAACCTAGTCCAGAAGAAATGGAAGACTACCAAGCGGACAAGCTAGAAAAAGAACGCGTTGCTCAATTAGTGAAGAAATTAAACAAAGAACTGAAACAAAAAAAAGACACAAAACCAAAAAAAGAGGAGAACAAACGGAAACCCGTTCGTTTCCCAGGGACATAATATGTGGCTTAAATCCATACATATTCAAAAATTTCGAAATTATAAAGAAGTAGAACTCCAATTCCACTCTGGTTTGAATATTTTCTTAGGCCAAAATGCTCAAGGAAAAACCAATCTCCTTGAGTCCATCTACTTTTTAGCCTTGACCCGCAGCCATCGGACTCGTTCCGATAAAGATTTAATTCATTTTCAAGAGGAACAATTTACCGTTTCAGGAGTGGTAGAAAAAAAGACCGGCTCTATCCCTCTAGAAATTTCCTTATCCTCAAAAGGAAGAGTCACTAAAGTGAACCACTTAAAACAAAGTAAGTTATCAACATATATCGGTAACATGAATGTGGTTCTCTTTGCTCCAGAGGATTTACAACTCATTAAAGGATCACCCTCTCTTCGTCGCAAGTTTATTGATATTGATTTAGGACAGATGAAACCCGTTTATCTATCGGATTTAACAGCCTATCATCATGTTTTAAAGCAGCGAAACAGTTACTTAAAGACGGCGAACACAGTAGATTCGACCTTTTTAGATGTTTTAGATGAACAATTAGCAGATTATGGTAGCCGAGTCTGCATCCATCGGAAAGATTTTCTTAAAAAATTGGAAAACTTTGGCCAGGAAAAACATTTTGAAATTTCCAATCAAGCTGAAAAACTCACCATTCGGTATGACTCATCTGTTCCTTTTCAAGATGAAGAAACACTTCGCCCAACTTTTATCAAATTACTTCGAGAAAATCGGTCGAAGGATCTCATAAAAAAAACAACCAGTGTTGGTCCTCACCGAGATGACATTAGCTTTTACATCAATGACATGAATGCGACTTTTGGTAGCCAAGGTCAGCACCGCAGTGTTGTTCTTTCATTAAAACTGGCAGAGATTTCATTGATTGAATCCTTGACGAATGAAAAACCTATTTTACTCTTAGACGATGTAATGAGCGAACTTGACAACAATCGTCAACTACATTTACTAGAAGTTATCTCTCGTGACATCCAAACATTTATTACAACTACAACTCTAGATCACCTAAAAGACTTGCCTGAAGACTTAAAAATCTTCAATATTCACTCAGGTCAAATTGACGAATAATTAACAGTGTTGTCAATTTAAATTTACACCTTTTTGACACAATAAAAGTGTGAAATCATAGAATTTCACACTTTTTCTTTTTTATTGAACGGAGTAGTTTGGTGCTTCGTTGGTAATTTGAACATCATGTGGATGGCTTTCTTTTAAACCTGCCCCGGACATTTCAACAAATTGCGCATTTTCATGCAATTCTTGAAGGTTGGCAGCTCCAACATAGCCCATACCCGAACGAATACCTCCAATCATTTGGAAGACGATATCGGCTGCTGATCCTTTATAAGCAACCCGACCTTCGATTCCTTCTGGAACCAATTTGTTGGCTTCATTAACAGAACCTTGGAAGTAGCGGTCACTAGATCCCTTCTTCATAGCTGCAATGGATCCCATTCCACGGTAGGTCTTAAATTTACGTCCTTGGAAAATTTCAGTTTCACCAGGAGCTTCATCTGTTCCCGCAAACATGGAACCAAGCATAACTGCATGACCACCCGCCGCTAAAGCTTTTACAATATCTCCAGAATACTTGATTCCACCGTCAGCAATGATTGTTTTTCCATATTCACGTGCAACAGCAGCTGCATCATAAATCGCTGTAACTTGAGGAACCCCAACACCAGCAATTACACGAGTTGTACAGATTGAACCAGGTCCAATCCCAACCTTAACGACGTCAACACCTGCATCATAGAGAGCACGCGCCCCCTCAGCTGTAGCGATATTACCTGCAATCAAAGTGCGATCTGGGAAATGAGCCCGAATTTCAGCAATCTTACGAAGAACCCCTGCAGAATGACCATGGGCCGTATCGATCACAATCGCATCTGCACCAGCTTCAAACAATGCTTCTGCACGCTCAAATGTGTCAGAAGTAACACCCACCGCACCTGCTACTAAAAGACGACCAAATTCATCTTTAGCTGCATTTGGAAACTCAATGACTTTTTCAATATCCTTAATGGTAATCAAACCAGACAAACGACCATTCTCGTCTACCAACGGCAATTTTTCAATTCGGTGTTCTTGGAGAATCCGTTCAGCGGTCTCTAAATCAGTACCGACTGGTGCAGTTACTAGATTCTCGCTCGTCATATGATTTGAAATTGGTTGATCATAATCAGAAATAAAACGTAGGTCACGGTTGGTCAAAATCCCAACTAGTTTACGATTTTCCATGGTTTCAACCACAGGAACACCACTGATACGGTAACGTCCCATAAGTTCATCTGCCTCAGCAATGGTATGTTCAGGTGTTAGGAAAAATGGGTCAATGATAACGCCGTTTTCAGAGCGTTTTACTTTACGAACTTCATCTGCTTGTTGGGCAATGGACATATTTTTGTGAATAACCCCAAGTCCTCCAGCACGGGCAATGGCAATAGCCATTTGGCTTTCAGTGACTGTATCCATCGCAGCTGTGATGATTGGGATATTCAACACAAGGTTATCCGCCAATTTTGTACGAAGATCTGCATCGTTTGGTAATACATGACTTTCAGCTGGAATGAGCAATACATCATCGAAGGTATAACCTTTTTTCAAAAATTTAGTGTCCCAATTTGACATTCCCATTTTCCTCTTTTCTTTCTTTTTGAGCCAAGCTCGTCTTTTTTGATTGATAATATCATACCATTCTAAGATAATTTGTCAATCATTTGTACAATATTTCAAAAAGAGGTGTTAGAACCTCTTTTGAATCATTTATTTTATTAGATTATCTTACCATCAAGAGCTTATTTGAAATAGTTTAAGCCCATAGCAGACTTGACTTGATCAAGCGTTTCTGCTGCAACCGAACGGGCCACTTCACTACCCTTTTGAAGCATATCATAGACTTGTCCCATATCTTTAGCAAATTCAATTCGGCGTTCGCGAATAGGTCCCAACTCTCTCTCTAAAATCTCTAGAAGATAACGTTTGGTTTTAACATCTCCTAAACCACCCCGTTGGTAATGGTCTTTCATGTCTTGAATAGTCGCCTGATCTTCTTCTTTGCCAAAAACATCCAAATAATGGAAAACCATATTTCCTTCAATTTTTCCTGGATCTTCGATACGAATATGCTCAGGATCTGTATACATACTCATCACCTTTTTCTTCAAGGTGTCCATATCATCCGCTAAATAGATACCATTGCCAAGAGATTTGGACATTTTGGCATTCCCATCCAGACCAGGCAAACGACCCGCGGCCTCATTTTCTGGGAAAATTCCTTCCGGTTCAACCAAGACATCGCAATGATACGCATGATTAAAGGAACGAACAATTTCACGAGTTTGCTCAATCATGGGCTTTTGGTCAGTTCCAACAGGCACAAGATTGGCTTTGAAAGCGGTAATATCTGCAGCTTGGGAAACAGGATAAACCAAGAAACCGGATGGAATAGACTCACCGAACCCTTTTTGGGAAATTTCTGTCTTAACGGTTGGGTTTCGTTCCAAACGTGAAACAGAAACCAAATTCATGTAATACATGGTCAATTCAGCTAGCTCAGGGATTTGACTTTGAATAAAAATAGTTGATTTCTTTGGATCTAAGCCAGCTGCTAAATAGTCTAGAGCAACGTTTCCTATGGATTCCACAATGGTTTGTGGGTCTTTAGCATGATCCGTTAAGGCTTGCTGGTCTGCTAAAAAGACAAACATCTGATACTTGTCTTCGTTTTGCATAAGAACTCGATTCTTCAATGAACCGACATAGTGTCCAATATGGAGTTTCCCAGTCGGGCGATCTCCAGTTAAAATAATCGGCTTGGTCATTTTTCTTCCTCCATGAAGTACAAAATAAAAGCCCACGCATAGCAAAAACTATGCGAGGGCGTCTGAGACACGGTGCCACCTCACTTAGAACAGCATATGCTGTTCTCTCTGACTCATCACAAATGAGTTGCACATAAGGCCTGCTAGCCGAATCTCTATTGGTTCAGATTCTATTTGAACATCAGTCCATTTCATTCTGTTTCGTTGCTTATTTTCAGCGACCATAAGCTCTCTAAAAAACGAATACAGATTACTCTTCTGATTGCTTTTCATTATATAATGACATTAAGGGAAAGTCAAGTTCTTCTCTCTTTTATCATCCATACTCATCTCCCCCAAATGCTTAAGGGTATTCATTGAAAAATCAAGCGTTTTCTAGTAAAATAGGCTTATATAGACAGAAAAAGAGGAAAAATATACGTGCTAACAGTTACAGACGTCTCACTACGTTTTAGTGATCGTAAACTTTTTGATGATGTTAACATCAAATTTACAGAAGGAAACACCTATGGTTTGATTGGGGCCAATGGTGCTGGAAAATCAACCTTTTTAAAAATCTTAGCTGGGGATATTGAACCGACAACTGGTCATATTTCTCTTGGACCAGACGAACGTCTTTCTGTTCTTCGTCAAAATCATTTTGACTACGAAGATGAACGGGCTATTGATGTCGTTATCATGGGAAATGAAAAACTTTATAGCATCATGAAGGAAAAAGATGCTATCTATATGAAGGAAGATTTTTCAGATGAAGACGGTGTCCGCGCAGCAGAACTGGAAGGAGAATTCGCTGAACTAGGTGGTTGGGAAGCAGAAAGTGAAGCTTCACAACTCCTCCAAAATCTGAATATTCCAGAAGACCTCCACTACCAAAATATGAGTGAACTAACAAATGGGGATAAAGTAAAAGTCCTCCTAGCAAAAGCTCTCTTTGGTAAACCAGATGTTCTTCTTTTGGACGAGCCGACCAACGGTCTTGATATTCAATCCATTACCTGGTTAGAAGATTTCTTGATTGATTTTGAGAATACCGTTATCGTTGTATCCCACGACCGTCACTTCTTGAATAAAGTTTGTACCCACATGGCTGACCTGGACTTTGGTAAAATCAAACTCTATGTCGGAAACTACGACTTCTGGAAGGAGTCATCTGAGCTTGCTGCGAAATTACTAGCAGACCGTAATGCTAAGGCAGAAGAAAAGATCAAACAATTGCAAGAATTTGTGGCTCGTTTCTCTGCCAATGCTTCAAAATCTAAACAGGCAACTTCGCGTAAAAAGATGCTTGACAAGATTCAGTTAGAAGAAATTGTCCCATCTAGCCGGAAATACCCATTTATCAGCTTTAAAGCTGAACGAGAAATCGGAAATGATTTGTTGACAGTAGAGAACTTATCTGTAAAGATTGACGGTGAAACTATTCTTGACAACATCAGCTTCATCTTGCG
>ERZ773037.918-NODE-918-length-15497-cov-6.666170_pt1 | contig 15497 bp, 14 predicted proteins | sample MGYA00511466_ERZ773037 | MGnify/ENA primary metagenome ERZ773037 (study PRJEB29015, sample SAMEA2738146) | human oral metagenome | biome: human oral; feature: human-associated habitat; material: saliva | place: China | collected 2202 ... | reverse complement strand
TCATCGAAAAAGTAAATTTCATTTAAACAAGCCTCACTTTTATCAATTGCAATTTCAAAAATCTCTTTTGAAGGTTTCGAAAAACCAACCTCGCCCGAGAGCACCAAGAAATCAAAGAGCTCCTCCTGCTCCTCTTTCGAAAAAAGCTGATTAAATTGATATTGTGCGACATTAGATAAAACGCCAATTTTTAAACCTTTAACTTTATTTTTTCGAATAAAATTCAACAAATTTTGATTCTTTTGCCAAATATACTCAAAAAGATGCTCCGAAGAAGGCTGGCGAGAAACCAGCACCCCGAAGCAATCAAAAATCAAAACTTTAGCGTTTAATTTCATTTATCCCAAGATCGCGAACTATTTGCTCATGTCCAGGAACTTGCGCAATGAACAAATTTTGCAGTTGTCTTGTATTTGCAATAAGTGAACCTTTTGAGCCTGAGCAAGTTGAAGTCCAGAGGTGTTTTTCAGTTTTATCATCTTTTAGCATCGAGAAATCATAAAGATGGCCAGTAGCACAAACGCCAGCTAAATCATCTGCCTCACCGCTAAAAGGAGTTCCTTTCATCATATTCGCTTTATTTAAAGCATTCACGAATTGCGTATAAGATTCGGCATTATTATCAAGCTTAACCTCTTTAATTACTTCGCCAAGATAACCCTTGTAAGTTGTGAGTTTTCGAAATTTTGGTGAAACCTCAACCGTGTAAGAACGAAAATTCTCTTGTGCAACAATAGGCCCACGGACCACCATTTTAACGCTGCGATTCTGGTCAGCACTTAACAATTCTTTACTTGAAGGCGAATTATCTTCTTTCGAAGTTTCATTGTTTGCCTGTTGGGCTTGATCTGAGCCATTTCCACCATTCATAAATGCATTAACAATTGTTACAACTGTAATAATTGAAAGAATTGCAATCGCAATAATCAATAAAATTGGTGCAATTCGTATAATTTTTTCTTTCATCTTAACCTTTCCCCACCATGTTTAGTCCAAATATTCATGAAGCTTTTTCGAATCTTTATGCTTTTTAAGCTTCATTAAAGCTTTAGCTTCAATCTGGCGAATTCGCTCGCGAGTCACTGCGAATTCAAGACCAACTTCTTCAAGCGTATGACTTTTTGTGCCATTTAAACCAAAACGCATTTCAAGAATTTTCCGCTCACGATCAGAAAGTGTTGAAAGAATTTCACGAACTTGTTCTTTTAAAAGCTGAACCGTTGCAGATTCTTCTGGGCTAGCAGTATCTTCATCTTCGATAAAATCACCAAGTGTTGACTCTTCGCCTTCCTCGCCATCACGACCAATTCCAGCATCTAAAGAAGTAATATCTTGCTTAATTTTTTGGATGTATTCAATTTTTTCAACATCCATATCCATTTCTTTAGCGAGTTCTTGGTTTGTTGGCTCACGGTTTAGCTCTTGCGTTAATCGGCGAGAGGTTCGCATAAGTTTATTAATCGTTTCAACCATATGAACAGGAATTCGAATAGTCCGAGCTTGGTCGGCAATTGCGCGTGTAATTGCCTGCCGAATCCACCAAGTTGCATAAGTTGAGAATTTAAAACCTTTACTTGGGTCGAATTTATCGACCGCACGAAGAAGCCCCGTGTTCCCTTCTTGAATTAAGTCAAGTAGCTCCAAACCACGGCCAGAATATCTTTTCGCAATTGAAACAACCAAACGCATGTTTGCTTCAGCCATTTTATCTTTTGCACGTTGATCGCCCTGCATTGCCTTTTCAGCAAGCTCGGTCTCTTTTTCAAGTGAAAGAAGTGGAATCTTACCAATTTCACGAAGATACATTCGAACGCTATCATCTGTTATATCATCATTATAAGCACCATTCAATAAATCTTCTTCAGTGATATCTTCTTCATCTTCAACCACAAGGTCGTCAAAATCTGGTTCGAAATCATCAAGCGAAAGAGTCGCATCCACAATGCCGTCTTCATTTAGAATTTCTTCTGGTAGTTCTTTTTTACTCTTACCTTTTACCACTATTCAGCTCCTTATTTAATTGCATAATTTCCATCAAAATCTTCATTTTCAAATTTTCATCACCTTGAATTTCAGCCTCTTCGAGTTGCTCTTGAAGATTTATTTTTCGTTCTTGTAAATTTTGGGTTTTAATTTTATGAATCAAACGCTTCATTTCGTCGGTGGCACTGCCTTTTATATTTCCGAGTCGTTCGTCAGCCTTTAATAGAAGTATTTTAACATAATCATCGAAGTTTTTCAAGAGATCGAGATTATTTGATTTCAAAATTTGCAGAATTTGATTTCGCTGTTTATCATGCAAAATATTATCTTGCAACTCACTCAACATTTCGGCGAGCTTCTGTTCTTTAATCGCAAGAGCTAGCAAATCATCTTCATAAATGTACTCATCAACAAACTTCTCATTAGTTTTTTCAATTTTTATTCGCCTTTTCGGCTTAACCGGCCTAGGCTTTTCGTCAAATTTTCCAAGTAATGTTGTTTTCGAAATGTCAATTCTTTTCGAAATTTGTTCAATATAAAAATCTTTTTCCACAGGGTCATTTAAGTTTTCCACAAGTTTTAATGCTATTGTAGAAAACTCCTTTTTTCCTACGGCGGTTGTAATATTTAGTCGTTTTTCATATTGGTCAAAAATCCATTCTATCGCCGGTTGTGGTTTCGAAATTGAACCCTTCCAAAGCTCCAAATCTTTTTGAATTAATTCATCTGGATCTTTAGCTTCACCTGCCGATTGGTCTAAGGTGATAATTGAAAGCTCCACACCAGCTTGCTGGCCCAATGAAATTGCTCGCTCAGTAGCGCTAATTCCAGCCTGATCACTGTCAAAACATAGGCGAACATCATTCGAAAATCGACTAAGAGCCTTCAAATGATGAACTGTCATCGCCGTGCCAGCCGTTGCAACTACATTTTTCACACCAGCTTGATGGCTCGAAATTACATCCATATTTCCTTCAACCACAACCACAAAACCAGCTTTTCGAATTTCATTTTTTGCTTGCGAAAGGCCAAAAATATTTGAGGATTTGTCATAAAGCAAAGTTTGAGGCGTGTTTAAATATTTTGGCGCATTTGGCTCATCTTTAATAATTCGGCCGGTAAAACCAACTGGCGATCCACCAGAATCTTGCAAAGCAATCACCATTCGATTTCGAAAAATATCGCCGCCAAATCGGTTTAACAACCCAGCATCACGAATATCGCTCATCGCAAAACCTTTTTTTAGCAAAAAATTCGTGAGCATTTTTTGAGTATTTGGAGCAAAACCAATTTTGAACTCTTGCACAATTTCTTTCGAAAGTTTGCGATTTTTAAAAACATAATTCAAGGCTTCTTTATTACGAACCAACATATGCTGATAAAAATTTGCACTAATTTGCAAAATTTTTCGAAGTCGTTCTTTTTTTTCAGAAATTTCTCTTGAACGCTTTGAATCAAAAGTTTCAATTTCAACGCCAGCTTTTCGCGCCAGAAATTCTAAGGCCTCGCGGAAATTCATTCCTTCAACTTCCATAATAAAACCAAAGATGTCACCGCCTTTTCCAGATGAAAAATCGTGCCAAATTTGTTTATCGGGGCTAATTATAAAACTTGGAGTTCGTTCATTTGTCCAGGGGCTAAGTGCTTTAAAATTACGCCCAGTTCGCTTGAGCTCAAGATATTCGCCAGCCAAATCTTCAATGCTTATTCTTGCTTTAATTTCGTCTCTGGCATCATTCATGTCTATATTTTAACATAAAAAGCAGCCCTCATCAATTAAAAAATTGGGCTGCGTTTCAGAAAATTATTTTGCTTTGTGGTAGTTTTCAAGCTGTTTTGAAGATTCTGCAAGATTTTTTTCAATTTTTTCATACACTGATCTTTGCGAAGAAGGCGAAGCTTTTTTACGTCGTGTAATTAAATCTTTTACACGAATTAACTGATACGCCATTTCACGGGAATAAACTTCATCAATCGTAGCGTTCAAGAAAGCGTCATCGAGCGTCGCAATAAACTTATCAAAAATTGCATCAGTTTGTTTTATCGCTTGCGAATTCTTTTTTGAATCTCCACGAGGAACTTCGATCTTTCGGCTCTTCATAAATTCTTTCAAATCCTGTTCATTCGAAGTGAGTGAAGTGTTAATTCCTGCGTTCACGGCCGCTAAATCTGAACTTTTAATCTTATTTTGAAAAGATTTTGCAGTTTCCTTTAATTTCGAAATATTATAATAAGCACGAACTACCGCCTGAGTATTATCATCGCCCTTATTGCTAGTTACAATAATAAAAATCGAGAAAAATAACGAGATCAATAATGCTGAAGCACCTAAAATTTTACCCTTAGTCCAAAACGGAGCGGCTTTTTTAGGTGCAATCTTATTGAGATACTCAACCGTATAAGGGTTCTCAGTTGCAGTATCTTGCGAATAATTTTGATCTGGCATTAAATTTGGAGCAGCTTGCAGATTTTGAACAGTTTGATTCGTCTGAGCTGGAAATTGTTGATGATTTTGATAATTATTTGGATATTGCGGAAAATTCTGTTGTGTGCCAAAATTTTGATTTTGGCCGCCAAATTGTTGCTGTGGATTTTGTCCATTCAAAAATTGTTCATTTGGGAATTGATTACTTTGGAATTGACCATTTTGAGCAAAGTTATTCGAAAAACCGCCGTAATTTTGTTGTGGCGGATAAGGATTTTGAGGATAATTATTTGGTGCACCAAAATTTTGATTTTGGCCGACCTGATTCCAATCTTCATTCGGTTTCATATTACTTATGATTATATCACAAAAAAGTTTTTTTCGCAAAGAAAAGCCCCGCTTTTTGCAAGGTTATTTTCTACTTAAAAGAGAAACTACAAAATATATTTACTCACAAACCAAGCGATAGCTCAGGCGAAACAGATCTCGCAATTCTTCGGCCGAAACTTGTCCTTGGCCAATAATTAAATTCCACTCACGCTCACTCATTAACTTTGAAGGAACGACGCTCTCCTTTTCACGCAAAATTCGAGCAAGCTGCGCGCCTGTTTTCATTTCAACTTTTAAAGGTTTTGAGCCATCGTGAATAATTGCAAAAATTGTTTTTAGCTCTTCACTTTCTGCAATTTTCGAAAGAATCTTTTCACCAGTTTCACGCTCAAAATCACCAAGCTCACCAGCCATTTTTTCTCGCCAAATTTTTTCTAATTTATCAAAATTAACTTCGAAAATTTCAAGTTTATTTTCTTCGTCTTTTCGAACTTCTGCTGCATCAAAACTCAGCAAAAAATCTTTAATTTCACTTTGATTCACTACTTTTTCACCTTTTTTAAATAAAATTTTAGTTCTTCAATCGAGCCACGAATATCATCTAACGCACGGTGATTTTCTGGCTTAGCAAAAACCCGTTTAAATTTAGCACTCATCACAACCTTCCACGCCGAAACATCCAGCATTCGATAATGCAACATTTTTTCAAGTTTTTTCCATTCTTCACGAATAAATCGGCGATCTTGGTGAATTGAATTTCCGCCCAAAAGAATTTTCTCGCCTTTCAAAATTTCTTCGGCAAAATTTTCTTCTATAAATTTAATTAAGTCCGCTTCAACTTCTTGTGAATTTTTTGTGGCACGAGAATTTTGTAATTTTAAAGCATCGCGCGTTTCGCTAAAAGTATCCCAAAAATCGCCAACCATTCGGCTTTCGAGAATTTCATTTTCAACTTTTACGGCACTTTCGAAAGTGGCGATTTCATTAAAATCCCAATCTGTTGCAATCGCGGCAACTTCTAAAATTCGGTCTTTTTTAGGTTCAAGACCAGTCATTTCTAAATCAATCCAAAGAATTTTTGCGTTTTTCATTATTTAAATTATATCATTTTTTGGCAGGATAAGCAAAAAACTAATCTAAAATTCCAAAATCTTCAAGCTTTTTAGCTTTCGAAATGTTGAAATCAGCAATTTTTGTGCGCCGAAGTTGTGAACAAAACGCACCACAACCCAAATTCTTACCTAAATCTTCTGCCAGCGAACGAATGTAAGTTCCACTTGAAACATGTGTGCGAACTTTTAGTTTTGGAAAATCATAACTTAAAATTTCGAAATTAAAAACTTTAACCGTGCGTTTAGGAATTTCAAAATCCTCGCCCTTTCGCGCTAAATCATAAGCACGCTTGCCCTCAATTTTTATCGCACTAAAAGCTGGCGGAGTTTGTTCAATTTTGCCTAAAAAGTTAGTTTTAATTTCTTTTTCGATCTGTTCAAAAGTTGGAATTTCAAAATTCTCACATTTCGAAATCTCGCCTTCAGGATCGCCCGTACTTGAAATTTGCCCAAGTGTAAATTCCGCCTCATAAACTTTATCAAGCTTAGTAAGGCTCATTGCATTTTTAGTTTCCTTGCCATAAAGTAAAACCAAAAGCCCAGTCGCAAAAGGATCGAGCGTGCCAGTGTGGCCAACCTTAACTTTTTTACCAAATTCATCTTTAAGAACGCGGCGTATTCTAGCGACCACGCCAAAGCTGGTAATTCCAGCGGGCTTATCAATTAAGATTCGCCCGCTTTCATTTTTGAAAAATGCCATTTTACATTCCTGGAATTCTGAATTGTGAAGGATCATTAGGGTAAATTTGGTCGGTCATCACTTTATTTTTGCTACTTTCAGTGCCCATTGCAGGCTGTTCCGCTGGATTTGGAATAAAATCAAAAGCTGGAACTTCTGGCGGCATTGGCATCGAGCTAAAATCTGGCATAGCTGGTGGTAATGGCATTGCAAAATCATTCGAATTTTGTGCAGGATTTTCAGTCGAGTAAGTTTGCTGATTTTCAAAATTATTTTGCGGTAAAGTCTGCGCATATTGTTCATTCGAAATCGGATTACTTGATTCAAAATTTGAAAGCGGCTGGATTGGTGTAGCTTGAGCATAAGGCTGAGTTTCAGGGATAAAATTCTCATTCGCCTGCGGCTCTTCATAAACCGCATTTTGAACTTTACCATGGCTTAAAACATAATCATTATTTTGTGGATTTGAAGTTGCTACAGAGTTTTCTTCACGAGAAATTCCACTTGGCCCATAAGGCTGAGCACCCATCAAACCACTTGCAATTTGAGCATTTTCGGTTGGGTGATAATATTCATCGCCCTGATTTTTCACTGGCTGAATATTTTGAGTTTGAATCTCTTGAGTAGCAGAAGTTTCAGCTGAATTTTGTTGTTCGAAAACTGGCGCAACTTCTGGCTGAGCAATTTGAGGTTCAATAGTTTCGAAAGTTTGTGGCTGAGTGTTTTCAGGAGCTGGGATTGAAATATCAACTTGGCGAGCTGGCTCAAAAACTTGCTCCTGAACTGGAGTTTCCGCAATAAATGCATTTGGATTTTCAAAAGGCACGCTTGGTGCTGGAATTTCTGGCGCATAATTTTGAACTGGCGCTTCAACCAAGCCTTGCATATTTTCAGGCTGATTAAATTCTGAAGAGGTAGGAGTTTCAGCTGAATTTTGCTGTTCGAAAACTGGCGCAACTTCTGGTTGAGCAGTTTGAGGTTCAATAGTTTCGAAAGTTTGTGGCTGAGTGTTTTCAGGAGTTGGGATTGAAATATTTTGTTCAGCCAAAGCTTCTTGGCTTTCCGATATATTTTGTGCCGAATTTTCTTCAACTAAATTTTCATTTTGAGCTTGTGTATTTTCAAGATTTTTGCTTGGATTTTCGAAAATATCTTCGTTCGAATTTTCTTGCACAAGTTCTTGATTTTGCTCAGGAGCTTCAACTTCTTCAAGCTCAGCAAAGGCATTTTCTGGTTTATTAATATTTTTTAGTTTATTTAAAGATTCTTCAAGTTCGTCTTCGGCTTGATTTTGTGAATTTTCAAGATTAGCTTTTTCTGCTTCTTTTTTAGCTTCTTCATGTGCAATCACAAATGCACCGTTACGCTTTTGCTCTTTCTTTGAAGAAGATTTTTCACTCAATTTTTCTTTTTCGTTCGAAATTTCTTCTAAAGCTTCTTCCATTTTGGCATTTTTTTGCACAGCAAATTCACCCGCTTTTTCTTCAGCTTCACGGATTTTTGAAACCACAAGTTGCTGGTCGGCGCCAGATGAAATAAGTTTTGCTGCAAGGCTCATAACTTCAGCCGTAGCTTTTGCATTTGAAAAGCGATCAGTTTCAGCAACAATTCCAGTCAAAAGAGCAGTTGCGACTGGTTGAGTAAGATTTTTCTTTCCAAGGGATTCAATAATTTGAACAGAAATTTCGCTCAAAGAACTGGCGTTTTCGGCATGCCAGTGGATTCCGTTAAGATTCGTTTGGTTTTCACCAATGGTTAAAATTGCAACTGAAGCATCATGAAAAATTCGCCCGTGCGCCGCTAAAGCGCCATCGAGTCGATCTTGACTTTCAACATTTAAAGCTAGCACAAAATCAATGTTAAAATCACCCTGTTCAAATTCGAGGTCTTTTTCAGAAATAATTGAGCGATATGGCGTAATGAAAATTTTCACATGATCACCAACAAGTTTATAACGAAGATGATCGGCTTTTTCTTTATTTAAAGCAATAATAAAATCACGCAAAGAATCTACAGAATTTTCGAAAGTTTTTTCTGGGCGCAAAAAAGCTAGCGCGTCGGGCATTTTACCGCTTGAAACCGCCGTCGCATGCTTGCCAGAATTATTAATTGCGAGAGTTAAAGCCAATGCTGAAGAAAGCTCATCAACACTTGGGTTATCATTTACCGCAATCAAAATACTCTCTGATTCTTTCAATTTTGCGATAATCTGCTCTTGAGCATTATTTTTTGACATTTATTGAATCCTATTGTTTATTTTTATAATTTATAGCTCTATATTAGCATAATCGCAATGAAATGTCAACAGTTTATTTGAAATACTTGCTTTTTATTTCGAAATAATATATAATTGATGTTGAATTGTAAATAACAACCTAAAAGAAGGAATTAAATGCCAATTATTAAATCTGCTGTAAAGCGAATGCGACAAACCGCAAAACGACGCGAACGCAACGTTGGAATTAAAAAAGATATCAAAGGTGCAGTTAAAGCTTTTGTTGCTGAACCAAGCGCAAAAAGCCTTTCAAAAGCACAAAGCGAACTAGACAAAGCTGTTAAAAAAGGTCTTATCAAGAAAAATACAGCTGCTCGCCGAAAAGCTTCTCTTGCCGCTGCTGCAAAAAAAGCTGGCGTAAAACTTGCTTAATTTGATACATTTTTCAAAAATCGCTCAAAATTGGGCGGTTTTTTATTTTTCTTTTTCAAAAACTTGACAATTCTACTCAAAAATGCTATAATTTAAAAGATTTACCTTTTGGTAAAAATAGAACATTTGGAGGACTTAGTTATGACATCTTTAAAAGAACGACTAGCTGCAGAAAAAGAAGCTGCTTTAACCTATGAAAATATTGCTAAGCAAGTTGAAGGCATCCTTGTCGAGGCCGCCAAGGATGGTAGATCAAGCGTGCTCATCTACCTTGACAATGAGAATGATCACAAAACCAAAGCCGTAAGTTATTTCCTAGCTCAGGAAGGAATCAGCTTCAAAAGGGAGTACGACTCATATCAAACAACTCAATTTCCGTATATCGATACGCACATGGGTGGTTATGAGGGTGTCGACCCTAATAAACCAGTCCCTGTGACAAAATATCGATTTAAAGGTGTTCGTGTGTTTCTTTAGAAAGGTCATCAAAAAAACAAAACCCGCAGAAATTTGCGGGTTATTTTATTTCTAACATTTTTTGAAAATTATTTACCAATTTGAGTCACTCATCGAAAGCGACGGCTTAACTTCAAGCTCAAGCGGATTTTGCGATTCACTCAGTACAGATTGAAAAGCGCCCAAAGTCGCCACCATTGCGGCGTTATCGGTGCAAAGTTCTGGCGGAGTGAAAATTATAGGGTTTGGCAGTTTTTTCGAAACTCTCTTGATCAATTCCTCTCTTAAAGCTGAATTCGCTGCTACACCGCCCGCAATCACAACAGTTGTTGGCGAAAAATCTTCAACCGCAAGCTCAAGCTTATCAACCAGAGTTTCGACCGCTGTTTTTTGAAAACTTGCAGCGAAATCATTTTTCTGTTGTTCGTTTAATTTTGCTGCCAACTCAAAAGATGGAAAGTTAAAATCTACACCAACCTCTTTTTGAACTGCACGCAAAACTGCTGTTTTTAATCCCGAAAAACTAAAATCATACTTCCCTTTTAAGCGAGCTTTTGGCAATTTATATTTTGAAGAATTGCCACTTAACGCTGCTTTTGAAATTGCAGGTCCACCAGGATACGGTAAGCCAATAATTTTTGCAACTTTATCAAACGCCTCGCCAACCGCATCATCTTGCGTTTCACCCAGAATTTCATAATTTCCGTGCGATTTAAAAAGAACGATTTGTGAATGTCCACCTGAAACCACTAACGCTAAAAATGGAAATTTTGGTGGCTCCTCGTTTAGAAAATTCGCATAAACATGAGCCTCAACATGATGAATCGGATAAAATGGTTTATTAAAAATTCGTGCATAAGTTCGTGCTGTAAGTGTGCCAACCAACAACGATCCCACCAAACCAGGTGCATAAGAAACGGCAATTCCGTCCAAATCTTTAAAGGAAATCCCTGCTTTCGAAAGTGCTTCTCGCACAACAGGGTTAGCATATTCAATATGTGAACGCGCCGCCACCTCTGGAATCACCCCACCAAATTGCGCATGAATATCAATTTGTGAATGAACTACGCTCGAAAGCAGTTTTAACTTTGGTGAGCTTTCACGCGAAATTTTATTTGCATCAAACTCCACCACAGCTGCCGCAGTTTCATCACAAGTGCTTTCAATTCCTAAGATTTTCATAACTACTATTTTACTACTTTTTACAAGTTTGGTCAATTTTCGAAAACCTCTATTGGCTTTTTCATTTTCAAAAACATAAAATTCGCCCGATTTGAGCGAATTTTTTATAATCTCACTTCCCTATTTTTTAAATTTTCGAACAATTTTTTTAGCAGTCGGCAAAAATGAATTCCAGATAAAGTATGTTTTCGAAATTGGAAAATCTAGTGTGCCAACCAATAAATCTTCATGGTTTGCAAAACCAGCTTTAAATTTTGAAATTCCATCATTTAAAAGGCCATTAAAGTCATATCGCTTAACTCCGCGATTTTTCATTTCAATAATCGCAATCCACTTCAAAACATAATTTGCGCGTGATTTTTGCCCGGCCTCAGTCACTCCACCATAAAGTTCAAACGCCACATCATCACTTTGAGCAAACCATAAAAATGCCACCATTTCTTGATTTTTAAGCTTTTCCGCTATATAATCTTCAGTATTTTTATTTTTTTCTATAGACTTACCCTGCTCTTTTTCAATAAAAGCTCCAAAAATTGGTGAATTTTCACCCATTTTTTTATAAAGTTCGTGATAATAATCTTTCGAATGGATCGCAAACCCTGCCCTTTTGGCGGTTTCCATGTAAATTTCTAACGCACGATCAATTTCTTCTTTCGAAAACAGCTGTCTAACTCGCACTTCTCCACCACTTTTTCGAATATATTGTCGCGTTTTTTTGCTCATTTTGGCGAGTAACTCATCTTCATTTTGCGCCAAATCAAGAATTAAAGTTCTTGGAATTAAAATTGTGTTTTTTGAACTTTTCCAGCCATCACGCAAGTCAAATTCACCACTATTCCAATCTGGTTCCATGGTTAAACAAACTGGCTTTGGTTTGATATTCTTCGAAACCCAAAGAGCAATTTCACGCGAAATGCGGGCTCGCTCGATTGGCTTTTTCGAAATCACCAAAGCACCGCGCGGAATATAAGCAAAATTACGAAGTGGAAAAGGCAGTTTCCGAACCAGAATTTGAGCCGCTGCTACAATATCTGAGTGGTCATTTTTTTTGCGATCAATATATTTTTCTTCACCATTTTTCAAAAAAACTCGCACAACTTGCCAATTTGCTGATTGCGATTTTAACTCACCCCAACCCCAAAGTTGCAAAGGGTGACCGCCGTGCTCGTTAATAAAATCATTCCATTCTTTTTTATCAGTAATTTCGATAATCTTTAGCATATTTATATTATACACCGAATGTGGTATAATTGTAAATGTAGAATTTCGCACAGTTTAACTTTCGTGTGAAATGTTGTTGAATAAATGCGATTTTAAAGGGAAATATGAAAATTACAAAGACTTACGAACCGAATAATTACGAACCTGAAATTTATAATTTATGGGAGCTATCTGGTGCTTTCGAAAGTAGTGGAGTTGGCCCAAAATATTCAATCGTAATGCCACCACCAAATGCAAATGGAAATCTTCATATCGGCCACGGACTAATGGCTGCGGTTGAAGATATTTTAGTGCGTTATCATAAAATGAAGGGTTATGACGCAATTTATTTGCCTGGCGCCGACCATGCAGGCTTCGAAACCTGGGTTGTTTATGAGCGCCTTTTAAATGCTGAAGGGAAGAGTCGTTTAGATTATTCTCGTGATGAACTTTATAAAAATGTTTGGGATTTCGTAGCAAGTCAACGCGGAAATATGGAACTTCAATTGCGTGCTTTAGGAGCTGGTGCTGACTGGAAAAATCTCACTTTCACATTAGATGAAAAAGTAGTTAATCGCGTTTATAAAACTTTCGAAAAAATGTGGAACGACGGCTTAATTTACAGAGGTGAGCGCATTGTTAATTATTCAACAAAATATCAAACTTCTTATGCCGATATTGAGGTAGATTACAAAGAAGAGAAGGGGAAGCTCTGGACGATTGCGTATCCAGTTCTTGATGAATTTGGTGGAGCAAGCGAATATATGCTTGTTTCAACAACTCGCCCTGAAACAATGCTCGGCGACACAGCTCTTGCGGTTAATCCAGAAGATGAAAGATATGAAAATCTGATTGGCAGAAAAGTTCGAATACCTTTAATAAATCGTGAAATCAAAATTATCGCTGATGAATATGCCGACCCACAATTTGGAACTGGCGTTGTTAAAATTACACCATTCCATGATCCAAATGATTTTGAAGTTGGTAATCGCCACAACTTGCCAAAAATCCAAGTAATTGGATTTGACGGAAAAATGACCAAAAATGCAGGTAAATATGCTGGCTTAGAAGTATTAGAGGCGCGTAAAAAAATTCTTGAGGATCTTCGAAAAATCAATGCATTGTTTAAAGAAGAAGATATTACTCATGTTGTTGGATATGATTATAAATCTGGAGAACCAATTCAGCCGCTTGTAAAAGAGCAGTGGTTTATTTCAACTAAGCCTTTAGCTAAAAAAGCCCTTGAAGCTCTTGAGAATAATGAAATTAAATTTACGCCAGAAAATAAGAAAAATGTTTTAGCGGAATACTTGAAAAATATTCGCGACTGGAACATTTCACGTCAAATCCCTTGGGGAATTCCAATTCCGGCTTTTCAAAATATTGAAGATCCAACTGATTGGATTTTTGATGAGCGCGTGCATGAATCACAAATTGAAGTTAACAGTAAAACATACAAACGCGATGAAGATACGCTTGATACTTGGTTCTCGAGCGGTCAATGGCCGTTCATTACAACCGATTTTTTGGAAGGCGGTGAGCTTTCAAAATTCTATCCAAACAGTGTAATGGAAACTGGTCATGATTTGATTTTCCCTTGGATTTCACGAATGATTATGCTAGGAATTTACTGCACAGGGCAAATTCCATTCCGTGAGGTTTATTTGCACGGAATGGTTCTTGATGAGCATGGCCAAAAAATGAGTAAATCAAAGGGAAATGTGATTAACCCAATGGATGTAATTGCCGAGTATGGTTCTGACGCTTTCCGCCTTGGAATTATTGCAGCGCGTTCAGCAGGGCAGAATCAGGCATTTTCGAAGAATAAAGTTATCGCTGGCCGGAATTTCTGTAATAAATTATGGAATATTTCACGATTTATTTCTGAAAAAGTTGGCGAAATTAAGAGCACAAAACGGCCTGAAGCTTTCACACCAGCGGACCACTGGATTGTGCGAGAACTTGATAAAGCAATTGCTGAAATTGAAAGCCATATGCAAAATTACCGTTTTGCCGAGGCCTCAGAAACAGTTTATCACACAATTTGGAGCACCGTTGCCGATTGGTATATTGAAGCTTCAAAAACACAAGACAACCCTGAACTTCTTGCCTGGGTTCTTGAAACTTGTCTTAAAATTGCGCATCCTTTCGCACCATTTGTGACTGAAACCATCTGGCAAACTCTGCCTTGGACTGAGGGAATTTTAGCGAACGAAAAACTAGCCGAATCTTTGAAATTTAACGAATTCGAAGCACTTCAATTTGAACGAATTCAAGATTTAGTTGGTGAAATTCGCTTAATTACCGCTGAACTTCCAGGCAAAAAACGCTATAATTTGGTTTTCGAAAAAGATGAACTAATTGCAAAAAATATTGAAACTATTCGCCACCTTTCGCGCGTGCCAGAAATTATTCAAACAGATGCGCCGCACGGATTTAGCCTTGCTGCTAGCGGTTTAGGCGCTTATCTCGATGTGCCAACCAATATTTTGGCTGAATATAAAACCGAGCTCGCCGAACGAATCGATAAAATTTCGAACGAAATTAATTTGCTTGAAAAACGGCTTTCGAACGAAAATTATGTTTCAAAAGCACCAGCGCATTTGGTTGAAGAAACTCGTGAAGAATTTTCAAACAAAAAAGCCGAGCTTGAAAAAGTTAAAAAGGCTTTCGAAATTTTATAAAAGCATCACCGCCAGAAAATGGCGGTTTTTGCTTGACTTTTTATTATATTTATGTTAGAATATGTTCATAATTCGCATGTTTTAAATATCATAAGGAGGAAAAATAATTACTGGCGCAAAAACTTTCTAGCGACGGTAATAATTAAAATATGCGAATTTATTAGAAAGAAAACATTAAAATGAAATTCAAAAGTGAAATTGAAATTCAAGATCAACAACAATGGCTAGAAGATATTAATTTCGAGAAAATAAGAACGATGGAAGAAACTCTTCTAGAAAAGGTTAAGAATAAGCTCTCCAGTATCTTGAGAAGTATAAATCAGAATGGTGTTGAATTATACGATAAAATAGAATTTGGTCAGTTCGAATTCAATTATTACATTTCTGAAGATGGGCAAGTTGAAATCAAATTCTACTTAAAACAGCAAACGGCAGGATGCGATATTTGTTTAGATGACGATCAGTGGGAGAATTATTTTTATTTACTCCCATACCAAGTCTTTCATTACGATGCCGAACTAGAGGAAGAACATTATCCTCTAGTACGCATATTGTCCGAATGGGATGATTTGCAAAGACTCGAAGACTGGGTCGAAAATGGCGACCTAGAAAAATGGATTCTAGAAAAATACATAGTGGAGCGAATGAGGAACTCGTAAGTTCCCTAACCCCGACTTAGTGCGGGGCTTTTTTATTATTAATATTATAAGCCTAACCTAATTGAAATTATATATTACTCTTGACTAAAATCTTAAAAAATGATAAAATCTTAAAGATGATTACTAAAGAGAATAAAGAG